>SDBS01003147.1_pt1 | contig 16167 bp, 13 predicted proteins | sample 2277091 | NCBI WGS metagenome assembly SDBS01 (sample SAMN10404972, study PRJNA504765) | marine sediment metagenome | isolation source: marine sediment core GS10_PC15, 163 cmbsf | place: Arctic Ocean: Southern Knipovich Ridge | collected 2010 | reverse complement strand
AATTGGCATCCAAGGCGGGGGGGGCAGATGAGAAGTGCAGGTTGGCATCTGAACTCAAAAAGCAGGGGGAGACGGGGATTCGGACTGCGGCGTTGACAAAGAGTCTCGACGCCGCTGAGAGTCCGAACGAGACGGAAGTCAAGGAATTGGCCGTTTTGCTCGGGATGGAGGCCGGGGAGATTATGTCTGGGCTGAAAACCTCCGCAGAGGAGGATGAAAAGAAATCTGCGGAAGGCTTGTCGAAAGAGCAGACAATTGAGGCCCTAAAGGCTTTGGGGATAGATCCAGAGGAGTTGAAGGCGACCCAGGCATACTCGAAACAGCGGCATATTGCTGATGCGAGAAAAGAATTACGAGAAATATCGGACCAAGCGGTTGACAAAGATGAGGTTTTTGGTAAAATGATAATAGGAGAGCATAAAGAAGATAGACTCTCTGTTATAAAGGATTTGGTTAGTGAAGATTATTTCGGAAAGATAGAGCATGGAGAGACGCATGGAGCCGAGCTTCTGGCGGCAAGTATCCAAAAGGTACGTGCCCACCTGGTGCGGTTTGGTATCTCATCTAAGCCGGATCTGGCTCCTATTGTGTTGGGGTCGGGGCCAGGTGGAGTCTTGCCTGCTGAAGTCCAGTCCGATGAACCAATCAAAAGGATCAGCGTATTCGATCAGGGCGGAGAGGATAATGTCATTTCACGATATTATCAGAAGGCTGTTAAGCTCGCCCGTGAGAAACTAAGCTGAAATCCGGATGGTTGAGAATCTCAATTGCCATAACGTAAAAAGGATTAGGAATTGAAATGTGATTGAGTTTGTTGGGAGACGTCGAAGATTTCGTTACTGTCACGAAAATATTACACAGATAAAAATGGCCTTGTCCGGGAAAGAGGCCGATGTATGCACGAGGGATGCAATAACCTTCGGGCTATGGTGCATCGGTATCATCTGAACGGACAAAAATTCCACTATCAGAAAAAATGTTGTGGAAATCATCTGGTAACAGGGGATATGATTCCTGCTCGTACTAAGCGAGGCCGATCTACCTATCATTGGAAAACTTATGGGATAAGCTTTAATTCTGAGGATTATGATAAGTTGTTCGAGTTACAAGAGGGTAAGTGTTATCTTTGTGGGCATGAAAATACCCCGAATCGTAGGTTGGCGGTGGATCATCACCACAAGACCTTAAAGATTAGGGGGCTGTTGTGTCAGATGTGTAATGGTGTCGTGGGATGGGCGGAACGGATAGATGATCTCAGCAAAGTACAGGACTATATTGATAGTGACATCGTGTCACGACATGGTGACGTTTTTGAGTCATGTCACGACTATCATGTCTTTCATAAGTCTTGAAGGAGTAACAAATTATGGGACAGGCAATAGATGCCCTCGATAACTTGATGAGAGAGGAATTACCAAGTATGATACACGACGCCGAGCCGGCAATCGCTCCAATCTTTGAGAAGATCAAGCGGACGGCTTTCGGTGTGAAGACCGACGAAGGGCTTGGACGCAGCTATAAGGTTACGCACCTGTATGAGACGGGTGTGGCCGGTTTGATGGAATCCGCTGATCCTCTGGGTCCGGATATGACCACTATCTCCGGCACAATGGTCAATCTTCTGGCAGAAGGTACAGCCCAGAGTAAGCTGGCTACCTTTCCATCTGCGGAGGAGGTTCCCCATACCGGCGATATCAAGCGGCAGTTGACCCTGCACAAGATCGTCGGCAATTACAGTATCCCTGTTGCGTGGCGGCAGGCAGATATGTTGAATGCGACTCAGATTCGCAAAGCTGTCCGGGATCTGAAGGCAGTTGCAAAGTTGAAAGCCGAATATGAAGTTTCCAGTTTCTTCAGCTATTCCGCACCAAACAATTCCGGTTATGTCAACCAGGTTGTTACCCGTATAGCGGCAATTGCCGAGAATTCAACTTCGGCCGATTATATCGACATTACTGTTGACGAAGAGTATGGTCGAATCAATAATATTCGGGATGGACAGAGGTTCGATATCGTAGCAGATAACGGCAGTGGAACACTTGAGAATGGTATATCTGTAACCGGGGCGGATGTGAGAAATTATGAACATTCAACCCAAAATTATGTCCATCTGATCGTTACGGCTGTGGATTATCTCGGTAAGAAGTTTACCCTTCGTCCAGTCGATTCCGTCGATGGTGGTTTGCCAAATCTTCGATTAACTGTTGGTAGCGGGACAACCGGGGATATATTTCAGGATAATCAGGAGGCTGTCGCAGGCGATTGGATTGTTTATGCGAAGACCACTCGGTATACCAGCGGATCGCGTCCGCAGTACAGTTGGGGCATCAATGATTGGGTGAAAGGTTCGGGGGAGATTCTTGGTGGATCGTCCGGAGATGCCGCCCTCGATCTTAATATGTATCCTCAGTTCAAGTCCCAGGTGGTTCCTGTTAATGGTCCTTTGTCTGATATTGTTCTCAATAACTACATCGGTGGCTATATGGATGCTTATCCCGGTGAGTCTCTTGATACAATTATCACGACTCAGGGAGTTCAGTTGCAGTGGTTACAGCAACCCACCCTGCATAACAACAGAAACAATTATGACCGTACTGGCAAAGCTCTGGACTTCAAGGGTGGTTGGACGAAGATTCAGTATGAGTTTGGCGGCAAACTTTACGATTGGATCATCAGTCCGCACTGTCTAAAGAAGACTCTTTACGGTTGCAAGTTCGCAGGGGATAATATCAAAAGATATAGTCCTCCGCGTATCGGCGGTACTGATTCTACGATGGGTCCGGAACTTGAATTCCTTGCTCCTACCACGGGACACACCGGTGTGTTCATGGGCAGCTTCAATAAGGATGGGAGACCGCAGGAATTACTCCAGGCTCCGTTCTGGTACTATCAACTTATTGCTCCGATAGATCCGCGTGGACTTAAATTTACGGGCCTGACTGAAGCCGATATGGGTTAACAAAGGACTTACCCTCCGCAGGTAAGAGTAGCCTTGTGGCAATGAACTACCTGCGGAGGTTGCTCTTTGAAATTTTGTTAAGAATCGAGGTGGGCAGTGGTCATTTTCTTCCTTCCCGCCGCAGTTTGGTGTATGCCCACCTCTTTCTATTTTTTTGTTCGGTAGATTAAGTTTAGAATAGATAGGAGAACAACAAAATGACAGCTACAAATCCTTTTAAGGTGAGAGACCTACTTCATAAATATGGGTGGGATGCCTTGGTATACCTCTCGAATTTGGGAGTCAATCTTCTCTCAGAAGCACAGGTCTTGTTTGTTGATAGCGGGGCCACTAACGCATTAGATGCTGACGACACTGTTCACGGTCATAGTTTTGAAATGCCACTTGCTACCCTGGACTTTGCAATTGGACTATGTACGGCGGACCAGGGGGACGTAATTCTTGCAGCTCCCGGTCACTCTGAAACAATATCGGGGGCCTCGGGTTGTACTATCGACGTTGACGATGTAACTATTATAGGTGTGGGCGTTCGGGATAAGAGACCTAAGTTTACTTTTTCTGCTGCGGCTTCTACTATTGAGATCGACGCAGACAATATTACTATCAAGAATTTCCAGTTCGTACCGAGCTATGCAGGGGAAGTAGCTGTCGGTCTTGATATTCAGGCCGGCTCTGTAGCTGTGACCCTCGATGGTTGCTACTTCTATGAGACCGCCAATACCTCTAGGTTCAATGTCTGTATATCTCTTGAGGATGAGGTAGACTTCTTCACGGTCAAGAATTGTGAGTTTATGAATCTTTTCCAAGGCGGGAACGACTCTGCCCTTCTTATAGAGGATGATGCAGACTATCTTGTGGTAGACAACTGTATTTTCCACGGCGACTACACGGAAGCCTGTCTGGATCTGGATGTCGGGGCTATCAATTATCCGGTTATCAAGAACAGTCTGTTTTACAATCAGGATACCACTGCTGGTGCTTGTGTAAAGATAAATTCCGCCACAATAGCAGTTATTGCGAACTGCGACTTTGCAACTGGAAATGGGGCTTTGTATCCGATTAATGATATAACTGCATCGTACTCATTGAACAACAATGCTTGTGAAGCAGGGGCGGAGACTACAATTTTAGTTGGTGGTGCCACTCAGACTGATCTTTCATCTTAACAAAGAAAATAGGAGAGTAACAAATGAGAACTTACAATGAAATTTCCCAGTATGGGTGGAACGGTATGACTGCCGAGAACGCAGAGCCTTGCGGTGGTAATGTATGGTATGTTGATGGGAACTCCGGAAACGCAGCCAACACGGCATCTGCCGGTCAGGGCGAAAGTTGGGAGCTGCCCTTTGCAAATATTAACTATGCAGTGCAGCGATGTTCGGATGATGAGTCCGCCGTAATTTTGGTGGCCGCTGATCACACCGAGACTATTACTGCGACCGGTACGGTCTCCAGTACGACCACTACGCAATTGGTTATCGACAAAAATGGCGTGACCATCGTAGGTATGGGTAGGGGCGATAGACGACCAACCATTTCTATAAGCACCGCTACAACTGCGGAGGTTAAGGTCGATGCCACCGAAGTAACCCTCAAGAATCTCTTGTTCGTTAGTGCTATTGCGGACCTTGAGACGCTAATTGAGGTAGCGACGGGTGCTACTGGGTTCCAAGCGGAGGATTGTGAATTCCGTGATGGTGGAACAATCCTTGAGGCTATTGATTGTATATCACTGGCGGCAGACTGTGATGACGCTATCATACGCGGTTGTCGATTTATCACTACCGATACTGCGGATACTACGAAATCTGCTATTGCTATGGCTGGCGGTGTTGATCGCATGGTGATTGAAGACTGTTGGTTCTACGGTGACTGGGGTGGTGGGGGTTTTGCAGTAATTGAAGGTGGAACCGCCGCTTCGATAGGTATTAGGATCGACAGAAATTTCATTTATAACCTGGATGCTACTAAGGGCGAAGGCATCACGATGCACGGCGACACTACCGGGGCGATATCTAACAATGTTATCTACACCACCGCTGCTGCTTCAAGTCCGTTGATAGCAGCCAAATGTGTGAAGTCTGATAACATGATTACAAATGTTCTTCTTGTTGAGGCTGGACCGCAAGGAAGTTCAGGGGCCGTTGCCAACGGAAATGACTTCTATGTAGATGCTGGTACGGGTGTAGATACTGCTTCAGGCTTATCATGGTCAGACGCAATGGCCACAGTTGACGCAGCCATTGCTCTCTGTACTGATGGCTATGGTGATGTAATTCATGTGGCTAAGGGTCACACTGAAAATGTCGCTACCGCTACCGTTGTTACCTGTGATAAGACACACATGTCTATTGTAGGTGAGGGTACTGGTGAAGAGAGACCGCTGATTACCTTTATTACCAATGCAGAAGCTATGTATACGGTTACGGCTGATGCTGTCCGGATAGAGAACATGCGGTTTGGTTGCAATATTACTAACCAGAGCCATATGATTAACGTAGATGGTGACGACTGTCAGATTATCAACTGCGAGTTTATTGAGAATGGTCAAGTTCCTCTAACCGCTATTACTGCCGATACAACTGGTGGCGATGGACATGGTAATAACCTCTTGGTTAAGGGTTGCCGAATTTATGGTCCGACTGCAACTAACTGGGATGCTGGTATTGAAATAGCACAGGACTTTGAAGGTATTGTAATCGAAGACAACTATATTATGGGTGACTTCGATGCTGCATGTATTGAGATTCCTGTTGCTGGAAATGCCAATCAGGATATGGTAATCAACGGCAATACCCTTATTAACGAACAGGTAGGTTTGTATTGTATACGGGTAGAAGAAACTGCATTGGCAGTAACAGGTATTTGTGCCAATAACTTCTTGATCAGTTCAAATCGCAAAACCGCTTTGAAACCTAATATCCTGAATTGTTTTGGCAATTTCTGGCAGAATGTTACTACCAGGGTAGCCCCTGTTGCTTTGGAGGGGGATATAACTACTCCTGGCCAGAATATCTATGTGAATAGCTCCCATACTCAGGCTGTTGATGATGCGGCTCATGGTGGTTCATGGGACCACCCCCTTGCCTTAATTGAGTATGCCAATACCAATAGGATGACGGCCAACAACAATGATATTATCCATGTTGGTCCAGGCCACGAAGAGATTGTAACCGATGCGGCCCCCCTTGCCTTCGACACTGAGGGAGTAACCGTTATTGGTTATGGCACTGGGCAGGACAAACCGAGGATTACCCTTGACACAAATACCACTGCTGTAGTTGACATTGGAGCAGATGGTGTTATTCTCAAGAATTTCCTCTTCCGCCCCTCAATAAATGCTGTTGCAGTCGGTGTTGACATCCTTGACGGGTTCGAATATTGTGAGATAATTGATTGTGACTTCGGACCCCCGGTGACTTCGACTGATGAGTTCACAATGGCTTTGCAGATTGGTGCCGGCAGTAATTACTCAGTGGTACGCAACTGTCGGTTTATGGCAGGTGCTCAAGCAGCGGACACTGCTATCACCTATAACGACGCAAGTGCATATGGTACTGTGGAAGATTGTTTGTTCACAGGGGCGTATGCTACGTGTCAGATAGAGGGGCTAACTAATCCAATCACAAATTGGATAGCCAAGAGAAATACCTTTTACTGTACTGGTACGACCGACAACCTCAATCTCCAAGGGTCCTCAACAGGGATATTTTCCAAGAATATCGTTGCTGTTAATGCTACAACTTTTGCAGCGGCCTTGGATATGGGTAGTGTTTTGAACTGTGATAACATTATGATTGCAGACGCCGATATTGGTGGGGCCGCATGTGACAATAGGTACGTTGCGGCTGCGTCAGTAACAGAAACCCTTGACGGTTAACAGCTAACAGAGTGGGTAGTGGTGGGTCCGAGTGACCCACTGCTTCACTCTTTTTTAGGAGCCCGATTATGGCCCAAGAAGTTGTCCCAATAAAAAGTGCTCACGGTTGGCCTATCGTTCACCTGAACGGCAATACAGCCAAATCCACGACACTCAAGAACGGTTCCGGGAGAGCCAACTACTTTATTTCCGGCTATCAGCTTGACGGAGCCCTGGCCACCGGGAATGGTTTTTACCTTCTGCGGAGGTCTTGTCTATACTTTGCTTCAAATAATACATGGACGGGAGCAAATGGTGGGGCATTACTTGATTGGACAGACGATACTGCGGGACATTTTACCTTGGAAATGTGGGTAAATATACCCGTAGCTACCGGGGCAGTTTCTGCCCTTTTAGTACGTGGATCAGCTTCTGACGGTTGGGTTTTATCTGTTGGAGCTACGGGGGTAGTGACCTTTACAGTTGATGATAGTAATATTGGTACGGCTTTAACTATTACCAGTACCTCCTCTATACTTGGTGGTTGGCACCTCATCACCGTTCAATGTGAACGAGCTTCCACAACGGGTTTGAAGTTATTTATTGATGGTTTAGCTGATGCTACTGCCAAAACAACTGCTTTGCTAACAGAAGCTGTAAATCCTGCTGCTACTCTTGTGTGTACAGGTGAGTCCAGTGATGATATGTGGGTCGGCCCTATAGGAATATACCACGGGACCGATGCAGTGTTATCTGCCGCGACTATTCTTGCTAATTACAATGACGGATTAGGTCGCAAGTATCATGGTAGTGAAACTGGACTTGTCCTTGCGTGGAACAATGACGAAGGCACTGGATCTCTTTGTTATGATATCAAAAATGTCGATGGCTACAAAGCTACTGTTAGTGGAACGACTTGGTCTCCCAGTAAGCAATCGGGAGCAACCGCCGAGATACTCAAGTGTGGTCCTCCCTTCTCTAAGAAATACGAAGACGATGCTGATAATCCTCTACCTACTTTGGGTTTTTTCGGAACAGGGATTTTGACGACTCAAGGAGTAATGAATGCAATCGTTGTGACATTTCCGGAAGCAATTGAAATGGGGGCTGGGAATCCAGTAAGAATTTTGGAAACTAATGGGTCATTTAGTTTGATCCTATATGGTCGAAACGCTTAATTTTGAAAGGGAAAAAAATGAATCCAGTACAAGCATTTAATAAAGTCAAAGTAGCCCTGGAGCAATACTACAGGGGACTACCGCAAGAGCAACGTCAAGTCGATCAAGCTATGGCGAGTCTTGCCGAGATAGTTAATGAGGTAACTACAAAGAATGAACCTCCGCAGGTATCAAGTAAGCCGTTTCCAGATAAGAAGGAGGGGAAGAAATAATGCCACTTAATATGGTCAGTTTCTATAAGCCTTCTAAGCATACTATCCTCGGTGGGGACATAGCAGATTTTTGTGCTCGGCTGGTTGAGGACGATCCGCAACGAAAAAGAAAGTTATTCGTTGTTCGATATAACAAATTTGGGACCTACGTGATTGCAGAGTGGCTTGCCAAACCCAAAGACATTTTTGTTGACGTTATGAATTTGGGAAAATCTCTGGGGAACTTCACACAGGCTAAAGCCCATGAGCTTCGCAAGAGATTGTTTGATCCAATCACTGCGGATGATACGGCGGAACACTTGATTACCCAAGAGAGTGACCACCTCCATCAACTCCAGGATGACTCTGCAGAGGAAACAGAACGACTTGCAAAATGTGCCGTGGGAGAATAAATGAGTTTTACAGACAAGGAAAGACAATGGCTTGAAGAACACTTTGACGAACTGCGGAGGGAGTTGGTTCAGTTACAGATAAGTGTAGCGACTCTCCGAGTAAAAGCCAGTATCTGGGGATTATTGGGTGGGGCAATTCCGGTCGGGATATTTATCATTTTGAAGTGGGGATAGATAGATGGCAAATCCAGTAAGTTTTCCGGCGTATCAAGGAGATTATGCAGCCGATGCTACAGTATATCTATACTGGAATACCTTCGGAGCAAGTGATGAATCTATAACCTTGACTGGGTTGACTACTTCCGATATCAAGATATATAAGAACGGTTCGGCAACGTCACGATCTTCCGATGCTGGTTACACCCTCCTTGATACAGATGGAATCGATATTGACGGGGCGACGGGTTGTCACGGCATTTCAATTGATCTCAGTGACGATACGGATTCTGGTTTCTACACCATTGGAAATGAATATATGGTGATGGTCAATTCCGTTACGGTGAATGCACAGACGGTGCGATTTTGTGTTGCTACATTTAGTATTGAGAATCGTTCAGGTGTACAGGGGGTCGGGGACTATGCGGTGACTTTGACAATTCGGAAGCTTGCTGGGGCTGCGATCGCTGGTCTTTCCGTATGGGTCAATAATACTAATACTCGATCAGGAGCCGTGGCCGGGACTAAGGTGACTGACACGAACGGGGAAGTTGTTTTTAATCTGGAATACACTACTTTCTATATTTTCTGTAACCTGGCGACATATACTTTTACTTCTGCTTCCTTCACTGCGGCTTCAGGGAGCGTTACTTTTACGAAGGATATTGGGACTGCCGTGAATTCCGGATCATCTTCCTCCTATGATGATAGTTTCCTCACACGGGCACTTGCGAGTCTCAGAGAGAATCTCGATGAGCCGACAATTAAGGCCAAATATGATGATCCCAGATGTATTGTGCATTTGGAAGAAGCATACATGATCGTCCTGTCGGATCTTAATAGGAATTCCAAGACTCAGATTGTTGCAAGGCTGGACATCACAGTTGCAGATGGCGTAACTGAATATGTTTTACCTCATACGGTGGGGTCTGTTTATGCAATTTATAGTGGGGGAGAGGAGGGAGGAAAAGTCTTCTACGACTCTCGGAGTCGAACAAATCCTTTCGGTCGGGGATTGTGGATAGAAGGGAAGACGATTCATCTTCAGTCGCCAACACAGTATGGATTGGGAACCGTTTTGACTGTGGAATATATTCCGTCTGGGATTGCTCGTCTTCATAATGGAACTTGCACAATAGATTCGGACGGAGATGCTATTACATTTGGAGCCACGCCGAACGTTGGCTCTCTTGATACTCATCCTAAAGCGTATGCTGGTTCTGTCTTCCGACATTTGGAGACAGACGGTTCGGTTGTGACTGGCAATCAGATGCAAGAACGCACAATTATCTCATATAATACGACGACCCGAGTGGCTGATCTGGATGTTGTACTTGATCCAATACCGACAACAGATGATGGTATAAGCTATTATGAAATAGCCCCTGCAATCAGCAAGGGGATGGATACGGTCTTGGGATTGTATGCAGCCTACCGGATTTGTCTTGTTGAGGGAAACAGGAAACGAGCAGAAGGGATTTTGGCCGCGTATCGAAATACGTATAGAAATGTTCGCCTCACTGAGTATTATACACATATGGGAGTGGCGGCACAACTCAGGGCGGATAATTCCCGCAACCGGAGATACAGAAGACTATAATGGCAAAGCTATTTCCAGAGACGGGGCAATCTACAGATGTTGCAGTGTCCCCCCCTAACCTCCGGGGCGTGTTTATCCCAGGGATGGATCAGCCCACTTTTGCAGACGGCTTTGGCCTAGTGACCCCTCTTGGTGGAGGAGGCTCATTACGAAAATATCAGGAGTATGGCCCCTCTGCGGAGGTTGATTCAGATAACACCCAACTTCGGAATATCAATCAAGCTTTAGGTGCCTTTGGTAGTAGTAATTCAGTCTATAATTTTGAAGGATTAGTTGGTCTACCAGGAGTCCCCGGTCGTGATGGTCTTCCTGGTATATCCTTATTATTTGGAATAGGATCAGGAGGTGGAGGAGGGGCGGTATCGGCCACCTCAGGCTTACTTGCTTTACCTTACAATATTGATTCAATCAATGATCTTGGAACAGCCGCCGATAAATTAATCTATACGAGTAGTTATACCACAACTGTAGTTTTCAGATGGGTAAATACCCCCATAGCTGCTGTGAGTTCCTGGAATGATTCGGACATAAATACAGAGGCGGATTTTTTCATAGTTGCAGCCAATGCTGGCATCTATATTTCAACAGATAATGGAAACAATTGGAGTGTTAATAATCCAGATGCGGATATTTATATTCAAGCCAATTGTGCTGCTTTTGGAGGTAAGGCTGTTGTTCTTGGGGAAACAGAACGAACAGACGGCATTATCTGGACTACAGTTGATTATGGTGTAAATTGGATAAGTAAGATAGTAGATGTTTAGGTATTTGAGTTATTAAATGGCAGCAGGCGATCCAATAGGTTTAGATTTATGTTCCGTTACAGTAGATGCGGACACTTTACCAACAAGTGGTGGTGCTTGGGCTCAGTTTACATTTGACACATCGCATCTGCTGATTGATGACAAAAAATATGCCATCGTTGTTGGAACGAATCTAAATGAAATAGGTGATAAATTAGAATGGGGACAAGATATTACTGCTGGCTATGTAGGAGGGTTGAAGATTATAAGTAATGATTCTGGTTCTACTTGGACGCAAGCCCCCACCCGCGATTGTGCTTTTAAGACTATAAGTGCTGCGGGGGAAGAACAAACTTTTGAAACAGTAAATGCTCTACAAGCTATTTATGTCCCGTTTTATGCGGCTCAAACATTTATCTGTGGTAATTCAGATTATATCATTATCTCTGTTGAATTACGATTACGAAAAACTACAGAAAGTCCTCCTGGAACAGTAACTGTAAGTATTCGGAAAGTTGAAGGTGAAAGTTATCCTTCTCCTTCCGTCGAAAGTATTTATGTAGGATCTGCCGGTAATTTTATGGTGGCGGCGACGAATAGTGGAATTTCTATTTCAACAGATTTTGGAGATAATTGGACCCTAAAAAATCCCGATGGTTTAGGGACAACGGATTGGGTAAAGGGAATTTGTAGTAGTGATGGAACCTATCTTGTTGTTGTAAGTGATGCTGCCGATAATGCGATATATCGTTCTGCAGATAGTGGAGCCTCTTGGGCATCAATCGCAGGTAGTGACACCTATTCAGTGAGTGACTTGGCCTGTAGTGACGACGGCCAGTATTGGGTTTTAGTCGGTACGAATTCGACGGACCCCACTGAGAGTTGTTATATCTCAACGGACTATGGGATTAATTGGATACCGTATAAGCCCGTTGCTGCGTCTATTGCTTGGACGGAATGTGATATAAGTAATGATGGATCAGTTATTGCAGTATCCACAACTGACTATTTTTATATATCTATTGATTCCGGAACATCCTGGCTTGAACAGGGGATGGCTTCCTCTGCGGAGGCTTGGAAGGGGCTAAGTCTTTCGGGGGATGGTACAATCGGATTGGTAGCTAATACAAGTGCCAGTAATGAATATTTTGTTGGAACAAAGACAAATATTTATTCACGAGCAACATGGGCAGAATCTACTTTTACTTCTTTTGCCCGAACCTTGATAGATGATGTTAATGCCGCTACGGCTAATACTACTCTTGGTCTCGGAACAGGTGACGCCGTTACACATGACACACTCACCCTTTCTTCAATAGCTGCGGAGGGATCAGATGTTGATAAATTCTTGGTCGATTCAACCGGAATTATAAAATATAGAACTGGAGCAGAGGTGCTTTCTGATATAGGGGCTGCAGCGGCTTCTCATTTGCACAATGCACAGACTCTTCAACTCGATGGGGTTAATAGTGACGGTGGTGCTTTTGCTTTTAATACGACTGGGGCGGTGACTTTTAATCAGTCATTAATTACACCAGGAGAAACAGTTACAGGTGCTTCAGTCTTAGGCTTAAATTCCGCCGTCTTCCAGCCTGCTGCTGGAGGTGACAGTACTATGTTTTTTCGCGTGAATGACGAAGATGGAAACAATATTATTACAATTGATACTGTCAATAATGCTTGGTTACCGGCCACTACGAGACTCGGGACTGTAGAGGGTAGTTATAATTTCATCAATGGTACTGCATTTGCATCTAAATCTGGCTATACGCATTGTGTGGCAGTCGGCTCTTCGCTTGCTAATTCAGCAACTGGAACTGTTACTTACAATAATCTTGTTGGTTCATCCTTGGCCAGTTCAGCAACTGGAAATGTTTTTCGCAATAATCTTGTTGGTTCATCCTTGGCCAATTCAGCAACCGGAGATGTTACTTACAATAATCTTGTTGGTTCATCCTTGGCCAGTTCAGCAACTGGAAATGTTTTTCGCAATAATCTTACTGGCCAATCTCTGGCGAATAGTTTCACAGGCACTATAAACAATAGTTTCATTAGTGGGTATCGGTGCGTTTATAACACAACAAATGAAGTCAATTGTGAGAAAGTAATTGCATTTTCTTATGAAGCTCTTAGAGGTAGTTCAGCAGCAGATTTAGATAATTCCATTGCCATTGGCTATCAGGCTGGACTTAATAATGCTTATAACAATCCCGCACTATTCGGAACACAAGCAGTTGCCGATGCTCATAAACAAATAGTTTTAGGTTCGGCATATTACACTGGGGGTGTCCGTCTTTATGGTGCGGATTTAGGATTCACTTCGGCTACCTCATATTTTACTGGTTACACCCCTACACATTCAGATGCTGATGGCGGTGGGGCATTTAGACTAATTGGTAAACGAGAAGATGGGGCCGGAACACCATCAGAGGCAGGACAGATAGAAATAAGCCATGATGGTTCAGGGGTGAATAACCAGCTTGGTAAGATAGTCGTAAGTGTCAATACCGAAGCCGGGCTTGTTGAAGCACTGAGGATAGACTCTGATCTCAGAGTGGGAATTGGGACGATTCCAGAAACAGACTTTCATATTAAAAATTTAGGGGGCGAGGCACAACTGCTTCTGCAATCATTAGCAGCTTCAGATGCAACAATAAGAATAAGAAACGGTTCAAGTAGTAAATGGACTTTTGGAAATGATGCCTCAAATGATGAATTTATAATTTCAACAGGCTCAATACTAGGAACTCCTAAATTAACAATATTACAGAGTGGCTACGCCGGTTTTGGGACAGGGGCAACTGCTCCAAACGCTCCATTAGAAGTTAAAGGTGCTAAGCCAGGAGAGGTCGGCGGACATCAAGGTGGTCAGCTTCAAGTTACTGGCTCAGTTACGGATGAATTTTATAGTGCAGTTATTACAGGGCATAATGCTTTTAATGGAAATACACAGCTTTGGTATCTCGGAAGTACCTCAGCAAGTTCGCATAATGATATTGGTTTTATAAATCGCCAAAATGCAGCAATGCACTTTTCCACAAATAACACGACCAGGATGACTATTGATGCTACTGGAAATGTTACGCTTGCTGTAATTGCAGCAGAGGGTAGTGATGTTGATAAATTCCTCGTTGATTCATCCGGCGTAATTAAATATCGTACAGGAGCACAATTATTGTCTGATATTGGCTTGGCGGGGGCTCTCCTTGGTGACAGTACGGCAGGTAGAGTTATCCGCCAGTCTGTGTTGAGAATAGCTGACGGTACGAATGTGAATACCATTAAATGTACTTTTGTAAGTGTTTGGAATGGCGATCAGATCAGCCAAGTTGATAATATAAGCAAGGGGGCCACCACAGGAGATTTCAGCTTAGACGCTACTGGGAAAATCCTTATAGTTGAAAATAGTGGTTTGTCTGGGACAGTACTTGCGGTTTTGGCCAGTATTCAGATTATCAATTCCAGTGGTAGTCTTGTAGATTCTCCGATGGGTGATGTGATTAACGGGGATATACGATTTCGAGCCGCGACGGGTGCAGGCGGTGGAACGTTGGATTTTACTTCGATCCTAACTGGAGCCGGACTATTTTATGTTGCCTTTACTTATATTACAGATGCTTAGAAGGAAAAACAATGGCAAAAATTAAAAAGAAGATAAACTCCAATCTATTGAGAATATCCACTACTCACGGTGACACATATACAGATACATCCAGAGCTGAAATATTAACAGTAATAGCTCATAAGCTATTGGACATAGAAAAAATACAAATTGATATTGAGGAATTACAAGCAGAACTTATAATACTCGATACGTAAGAGTAACGATGGCAAAGAAAAAGATAAAGAAAAAATCTATTGGACAGATTCTTGGGATGGCTCTTCGAAAGAAACTACCCCCACAATATCATAGTACTGCTGGAAAAGAATTTTTGAAGTACGGTGACAAAGGGTTTGAGGAATTATCCAAAAGCAGACAATCTTCAGAAAATTGGAAAAGAAAAATTGCATTTATTAAAAAGATTGTCCCACACGATTCCAACGAAACTAAAGCACAGAAAGAAAGACGTGGCTACATTTTTTCTTCTTCTGGTAGCTCCAGTACGAAGCTAACGTATAACAAGTGGCGAAAGAAACACGGGTATGGTGCAACAGCACACACAATGAACATGTACAATAGGATAACAAAATAAATTTCGGGAAGAAGTAAAATGGAAGACAGGCCTTATATCTCATATCCCTTTCGTTCTCCGAGGATGGACACCTCTGTCCCTCCAAATCAAGTAAAGGTGGGTTCATTTGGAAGATTATCCGGAGTTGATGGGAGATTTAATGGGGGACTCAGAAAATATTATGGCAACGAATCTATTCTGGATTTAGATGGGGAAGCGGGATGGGGAGATATAGATACTTATAATGGTCCCGATTATTTTAAGCACGTAACCTTCCAAAAACGAAATACTCCTACTGTATATCATGGCTTCGTAATTCGATGGGATAGCCAGAATGATACGACTGATGAACAAATTGATTTAATCTATACGGATAACAACGGTAGTACATGGACTACCTTGGCTATTTGGGCTGTAAGTAACAGCATTACGGCCTCTCTCGAAATCAATTGTGTAGTGGATCGAGGATATCTCTTAGTGGCCGTAGATGGCAAGGCTACCAAGACAGTTTACTGGACGGGCTCAGCTCTTTCTACCGTTACTTCTGGCCCCGGAGCTTTTAGTTCAGAACTTGGAGCTATGACCGAAAGCTCTACCGCCGTTGACTCCAGTTACGAGTTAAATGGAACCGGATCATACCAAGTTGCTTATCGCTTCTACGATTCAACTCGTGGAATCTATAGTGCTTTAAGTGATCCCCTTGTCGTTAGACTTGACCACCAGAAAACCACTAAAGCCATTGGAACTATAAGTTTTTCCTCCGCAGGTGATGATAGTGGTCTGATGGTGGCAGGGGATGTATTTACGATTAACAGTAAAACCTACGAATATATTGATGCCGGGAGTGATGTCACTATAGCTGCTGCCGCAGGAGTAACAATTGCACAACATGTAAC
>SDBS01003145.1_pt1 | contig 16170 bp, 13 predicted proteins | sample 2277091 | NCBI WGS metagenome assembly SDBS01 (sample SAMN10404972, study PRJNA504765) | marine sediment metagenome | isolation source: marine sediment core GS10_PC15, 163 cmbsf | place: Arctic Ocean: Southern Knipovich Ridge | collected 2010 | reverse complement strand
TCAAGGTCCTAAATCTCAGGCTCTGTACCGAAGGGTAGACACAGAGCGGTGAATGGTGATCACTATCTCTGTTCTACCCTTTTTCAGTACTTATTGTCTAGTATATGTAACAGGGCACGTCAGGCTGACAATGATATTGTGTATTTTCTTTCTAATAGAATGATTTCGAACAATCTTACCAGTGACGCAAGCTAATCTGCTTACTGACTCAGGCAATACCAGACAAGCGTCAAGGAGCTTGAGGTGTCAGATTTGGGGTGGGCAATGGAGTAGGTTGATACTCGAGTAACTGTTTACAGCGCAACCAACCCTCCACAGACTGGCCAATGAGACTAAGTGCCTTAACATAGCACCAATCACTTTGCATCCCGATTAGTGTTAGAGGAGTGGCATCTTGCAAAAAATCTAAAACAGTGACTGTAGGGTCGTTGAAATCATCACTAGGCTTGTTGAAGATTGGGACTATGTGAGAGATACCCAGTAATGGGTCTTCGTAGGCGGAAGTCCAATAACGAGCGCCAATAGCAAATGTTGGTTGGTCTTGCTTTGTCGTGGTTGTAGTAGTTAAAAATTTAGATGTGCCTGGGATATTTGTAGACTCCAGTACTCGACAGGAAATCATATTAATGGTCATAATGACAACCACGAAGGTAACTGTCATTTGCTGAAAAGTGGCTATTCGTTTTAGCAAACTATAAAGTTTGAAGATTCTCATTCTCATTTTCCTGATGGGCAAGTAGCCAGTCACCGGATAACTGGATTAGTAATTATCTTCCATTGGTTTTGATAACAACATTTATCTCAAGCATTGGATCATTATTATTCTAAACAATTAATTAGGAATAAACCAGTTGATGGATTCGGACCAGTTGGCAACAGAATGCTATTTATATAATCTCCCACCTTGCAGTCTCACCTTCATGAGGGTCAACTTTATTGAATATTAGATTGAGAATTGATGGGATATCAGATATTGTTGGTAGTAAATTAAGTATAAATATTACATTATCTGAAGACTTGTGAATTTCCTCTATATATTCGGCATTTGCTTTTAAAATAACTCTTCCCGGGGCATGTATTATTACTTCATCAGCGGTGCTTTCAATAGTTTTTGACATAATTGTGGTACCTCGTCCTGAAAAATAGCTTGGGGGAGACAAACGTAACTGATTCAATGAAAACCAATCAGTATTATTAGAAAATTTGAATTTAGCTTGACATCTGTGAAAAGGAATTATTATTGTAGGACCAATCGGAATTTCAATATAAAGTTCTAAATACACCTCATAGATTGATGGTTTTTCTTTTTTTGAATTTGTGAGAGCAATAAGTCTTCCAGAAAGTAATTCAAGATTTGGCCTATCTTGGATTGGGGAAAGCAAACGAATTAAGTTTGATCGTTTTGCTGTATGAGTGCTTGTGCCCTCTCTCCATGGGACTTCATACTCTACTGGACCACCATTCTCTTTTCCAAATGAGGGATTATTTACTACAAAAGGAGCTCTAACTGTTGAAAACAATAGGGCAACTACGGAAACATCGTTTATGGGGATTACTAAATCAATAAAGTTTGGTGAAATGCCTTGGAAATTAGAATTAACCTGAGAGATCCATTCTGATAGTTCGTTTCTCTCAGAGCCAATAATTTTGCTTTTATTTTCATCAATTCCAATTATCCAAAGAATGTCGTTACCCCGAGCAGAATTTGCCTGACCTGCTATTCTTCTGGCAGCTTTAGTAGTATCAGGCCACTTGGTTTTTAATTCGACTCTTTGATCCTCTATTTGCTGGTTGTTCTCAACTCGTTGACATATTTCTAAGACCCAGTTTTCAATTTGATGTTGTCTCATTTTATAACCTTTATTATCTCGGAAATCTAGCTGTCTTCTAAATAATCTTGATATATTTTTGTTCGTATCAAAAATTTGTTAATTATTTCTTGACAAACGAGCCTCAATCGTTCCGTCAATTTCTTCAGTAAAGACCATCAATTTATGTTTTACGATATTGTCCTTTTCCCAAATAATATGCTCAAGATTTATTACTTTAAGAATTTTCATTGGTGATTGAGAGTTCTCCCAAAGATTTGGGTTGAGAAGGTCTCCTGAATTGATAGATAGAAATGGTCCATCTGATTTGAAATAGACCCAAACATTATCCATACTTCCAGGTTCATAAACTTCTAGCATATACTCCATCTTATCCTCCTGAAGAAATTTTGATAATATATTATTTCTGTTCCTCTGTAAATTCCATATGAATATTTTCAAAATAGCTAGAATATGACAACGATCTGAGAAACAATATAGCCAATCAAGCCCAAAATCAAGAGAACGATGTGACTGCTGACCAAAGGACTAAATGCATCTGGATCAGTAAATGGTTTGGCAGCTTTAATTGCGCTTAATAGGCGATTAACTTGTTCTTCTTCAATGTCAATAATCTCGGAATTAGATACTTTGAGAGCTTTAATTTTCTTGATTAAGCATAAATTATAATCTTGGCTTGCTACGTTCCATTCAATAGCCCAAGCTGTTAGGACACGTCTGACTATATAGATGGCGAAGACAAGCGAGAGAACTAGGAAGACCAATGAAATTATAGAAGCCAATAAGGATAAACCGATTGATCCACTTATATCATTTGCAATCCACAATATTGCGCCAACGGCAATTGTACTGGTCCATTTAATAAGATCAGGGACTTGCTTAAGATATGATTCAGCTAAATGACGCTCTTGCTCTCGGGCATCTACCAGATCACGTTCTGTGATGGGGGACACGGGTATATTCTCTATTAGAGACATTATCGAAATCCTTGAAGTTATATATCTTTATACTTCCTAGAGCATGTATAAACTTAGAGGCCTAAATGATTTTCTATATGTAATTTCAAATCAAATTGAGAAATAACAACTTAGACTTTTGATAACTACTCTTATCGAAAGTAATTATAAATCTGAATATAGATAAAATTGTTAAATCCTGGCTTTAATAAACAAATAAATGAATAATGTTAAAGATAAATAACCCATGTTTAATGGGTTATTTATCAAGAACTAAATGATCTATGAATATTATTTACCTTCTCTATTTAATTTAGCACATTCTTTACAAAGGGGTTTTCCACCAGTGCCCTGATTAATGTTTTCCCTCTCAATATTATTACCCGTATTGCAATTAGTGTTATTGTGATGAATTGAAGATTTTATTGAATGCCAGGGAGATTTTTTTGGCATCAGAATATTCTCCTTTGGATCAGTATTGATCCATAATCACATGAATTTATGTCATCTAAATTCAAGTGTAAACATTAATGGTCTCCCTAACAGTCTCCTTATTTTATTGTGGAATAGGATTACACCTTCAACCAATGGCTTAAAAGTCCTTCTTAGGGAGATATTTTCCTCTCGGATCTACTGAATTTTCTGATTTTAGAGGGGATATCTTTGTATATGCAGAGTATGGTTTATATTGAGTCTAAGTTATTTGCACCAGAATAGCACCATGAATGGATTTTTTCCGACTTGGATTCGAGCCTGCGACCTGGCGGATAACGGCTTTATTCCTGCTCGGCTACAATAATGTTAATCGCATTGATAAGCTGATATTGAACACAGCAGAATAAATCTATTATAATCCCAAAAATTGGTATGCAATTGAATTTAAATCCTTGTAAGTAGCTGTACGGCTTTGTACCAATAGTAAAAAGAAGACTTATCTGGATGTCGCTTCAATCGATTAAGAAAATTCCATTCTTGATTTTCGATAATAAGTTCATTAATATCCTGGCCCTCATAATAGATTATGGGTGATAAATCATTTGCATGTAACTTAGCAGCCAGGTAAGCAACTCGTGCGGATGCTGGCACCGCATCATCAATTCGGAAATGTCCAGACATAAGATAATTTGAACCAAATGCCTTAATCCCTTTCTGTAATTCCTTGAACTTGGCCTTCTCGCTATCGGAACCTCCACCCCGTTTTGCAAGGATTACACAAGTATCAATTGTGTCACTCAACACAATATCAGGAGTTAATTCTTTATCGGGATTTCCCCCACCTCGAAATTTAATTCCTTGTTTAGCAAGAGCTTCGAAGCTCGCAGCTACTATCTCCATATTATCGATATTCTCAAACAACCTGCTTAAATCGAAAAGCTGCTTACAAATCTCCATAGAACACGATCGTTGATCTTTTCCTTTGAAATAGGGAATTCCAATTGTATTTGGAGCAAAAGTAGTAAGTTTATCCCCTGCAATGGAATCAATCGATGGCATAGTAATTAAGGTTTTTCCATCCGTTTCTATCCATTTGGTTAAAATGGGCAGCTCTACAATTTCAGGATAAATGGGGTCTTTAAGGAGTATGTCCAACAGAATCGTACCGGGTCCATGCAAGCTGGAATTAATGAAGAATTTATAATGTGCTTTCGGTACACCAGACTGATAGCTTCGATGTTCGTCGAGTTCCCACTTAATAAAATTCGATGACTCAATAACTTTCGTTAGAATTGCTTCCAATTTATTTCTTTTGGTTTTGCATATAATGTCGATGTCAATTGAAAACCGATTATCTTCCTCAAGCAATAGTACTAAGCTTGTACCGCCTTTAAACACAAATTCGAGGCCATTCGACTTTAATCGTTCCAAAAGATGTAATGCAAAGACCATCTTCTCAAGAATAATCTTGTTAATTCGCTTATGATCCTCCTGCTCTTTAAAGTGATCCAACCACTCTTCGGTAAAGCATTTATCTTTAATCATCAATAATGCCTTTTACTATATGAAACATTTGGTTCGTCATGAATAGCTTTATATCCTGTTCCCGCTTTCTACGCTTAGCATAACTAAATAGCTTTGTAAAGTTAATGTTGTAATGAGTGATTGCATTTTCATATATATGTATCAAATCTGAACCTTGTAAATAATAAAGAAGTTTTTCATCGGAATACAAATCGACGAGTATCTTTTCAAGTGTGGGTATATAGAAACTGAGTTTTTTCTCTGATCTTCTTGTAATTGGAGCTCTAGTAATCAACTTCTTTACAACAACAGGTTGGTTGCTTTCAGCTAGGTAGAAATCAATAACTCTTTCATCGGGATTCAAGAATACTTCCCCGCTCATGCGATCCTTCAGATCATAAAACAACGATTCCTCAAAACCTTTTTCAATCTCGATAATAAGTATAGATCTGATTGCCTGATGGCGGGCAAATTCATTAAGCCATGAAGTTTCCCAGACACAATGTTTAATTTCATTGAATTTACGGGTTATTTGCTTGGCCGATTTTAGTAAATTGGGTGAGATATTGGGTTTGTATCTAGGTTTATAAGAAATGACATAAATCCCTCTTTTGGGAGATTGAATAATATTTCTTTGTTTAAGGTCATAGATTCTCCACCCAAAAGTTCCTTCTTTTAGATCTGGCTCAAAGTGCCGGAAGAAGTCGAATAGCTCTTTTCTGGAGAAGTACTCTCTATCTTTAAACTCTTCAATAAGTTTGTTCTCTATGTACTTTGGCATCATTTACTCAACTTACGTTACATATAAGATTACTGGCATTTATTTGAAATCCAATTTACTCCAGTATATCATATAATTGGCATATTTTTGAAACCCAAAATATGCCACAATATCAAATTATTGGTAAATTTTTGAAATCGAATAGGTTAGGAAACTTGGGAGGTTTTCCCGATAAATTCTAAGAAAAAAACGCTCTACATTGTAGTAAGAGAGCAAATATCCAAAGTCATGCTACCAGTCGGTTATCCGAATTCTGGCGTCCATTAGGATTGCATAAATATAGGAAGGCCCTCGCAAATGCTGGACAGGCTGAGTATTATTAAGGGGGATTAGACCGCTGGCTTCCTTGAAGTGAGATTTAGCAATGTTCTGGTTAGTACGATCAAGAACTACGCTATTTCCTTCAATAGTGTAACTGAAAATTCCACCCCGAATCTGGTGGAACTCCTCACCTGCATGGAAGACTATCCTCTTCCAGATATCCTCGAAGGTAACCATGAATTTCTCCTACGGACTTGATTGTTGGAGTGTTTAATCGAACCCCATAATTTGCATAGCGGATTAAGGTGTTATTTCCAACAGGTTATGAGTATTCTTAATTTTTAAAGCGTTCTTTAATATAAGCAGAAGCTTCATCAATTGCAAATTCTTGAGAAGTATTTCCACTTCTTACATAGAACTTTTTCTGCTCCTGACCATTTTTGTCTTTTACTTCCATAAACAGAGGGGTTAAACCACTGCTAATGTCTATCTCGCAGATCTCATTCTCCTCAATTTCTACAAATTTAATATTAATATGGTTAGTAGCGAAATCCTTTCCAAAAGCAGCATTAATTAAATTCCTTAAATGTACTTCAAAATAATCCTTATTGGATTCTTTCAAAGTATTGTAATCGTCTTGAAGTCCAAGAATCTCGCCATCATCCGCAACACCTATTAATAACTTTCCTCCTTCAAAATTACTAAATGCAGAAATGCTTTTTAGAATGATTTCTTCCATCTTCTTGTTAGGTTTTAATTCCTGTAAATTCCACCTTAAAGAAGATTTGAATTCTAGGAATCTGTGTTCTCCAGATTGAATGACTTCGTTAATATCTAGTGCCGTACTGATTTTCTCTGGTGTTATAGAAATGTTGTTTAAAAATTCGTTTAGTTTATTAGTGAGGAGTTCTCTTCTTGCTTGTATAAATTGCCTATAATTTTCAATCTTCCACAAATTGGGGTCTTCGGGAATACATTGCAGTTTCAACGCGTTTGGGTAATTTTCTTTAACATTTGCTAGATAAATATCAGCATATTTTGAAGATTTTGTTTGATTTTCTTCATTGGTCAAGATTGCCCGGTTTGTGATTTCTTGAGCAAGGGCGTAGTCAAAACGATCATCCATGTCAAAATGGTCAGAATCACGCAATACAGAATAAGCAAAAATATGATCACGTTCTAATTCATATTTGCTACCCATATTTCGACGGATTTGTAGACCTGTTCCAAAACACACAGCTCCTTGACTCTTAAAATACCATCTCATAAGGCTAAACAACGGATGCCTGATATCTCGGCCAACAAACTCAGAGGTCTTGATTTCTAGTGGTCGTTCTTCCTCAATTAATTTTATAAGCTCATCAAATGGACTACTTGATTTTGCAACTATTCCAAGATCCTTATCCAATTTCTGAGGTAACTGGCTTGTATATCTGAAGCGGATTTGAGAGTAATAAAACCATTTGACTACTTTCATTAATTCTTCTTCAGAAAGCTTATGGTTTGGCTTTGAATATACGTAGGCGATAATTGGTATGAGTGCGTAAACTGAATTGATTTCTTTAGTGTGATCGATGAAAGCTTGGCTTTGAAGCAAATTAAATGTGTAGTCCAGCACTTGTTTATCCAATAGGCTCCATGCCTCTTGGATTCTTTCTTTGTTATCTATAGCATGGAGTTTCTCCATTTTGGATCCTTGGCCATGGACAACAGCTAACAGAACGTACATAATGAAATCGAGATTAAATACCCATCCACGAGATTTCATTTCTTCAAGTTTAATCTTAAATTTCCCGCGCGCTTTGGGCCAATATCCAGAAATATGTGCAAGAGCCAATTCGGCATCAGTCAAATTTACCCCACTGGAGTTAACAATATAAAAAATATCTATGGCTTCTTTAATTGTTGCTTTTACTGGTACAACTTGTTCAAGAAAATCTCTATCGCGAATACGCTTGATCGCTTCAATATTGTCATCTATCCGATTTTCTCGTTTTCGCTCTATTCGTTCACCGTCGTTTTGTTTTTCAAGCAGATCTACTATATCCCTCGTTCGCACCTTCCCCTGGAATATTTTCGTAATGTCAATCCATGTTGGATCATGAGCCATTGTTGTTTTCTTGTAATACTCTAACGCGAGCGATTCGATGTTTACATAGAGCCCTCTAATATCATGGGTGATTTCTTTTTCTGTATAATATGGAGGAATTTTACCTGTAATAAGAAGATATAACGTCGTTATTCGTTGTTGACCATCCAAGATTAATTTCACTTGGCCTTGTTTTTCCTCATATATGTATTTTCCTTTCAATTCAGGAGGATTAGTAGTTTCCCATGTCAACATCGTTCCAGTTGGATAGTCTTTAATTAATGAGTCTACAAGTCTTTTCGCGTCATTCCGCTTCCAAACATATTCGCGCTGAAACGCGGGAACGAACAGATGATACTCGTCAATTTTGTCAATAATCTGATTGATTTTCATTTTATTAGTCCTTGCCTAGTATATCTCCTCAAATATTCAGTAACGACATTTGTCATACATAAGCCTCAAAATTAATATTTTGGACGATTATTTTCCTTGCTGTAGCATAGCTGAAGCCCATTGTGCGTGTAAGCCTGTCCATTTTTTACTAGCCTTGCCCAGCTTGCCTGCCTGCCGGGGGTGAACAAGAGGTAGAATGTTATAACTCTTGCCCGAGATCTCCATCTCGTGAAGCTTTCCATAGGATTCAGGAGTCTCTCCAAAATCAGACAGTTTACGATAATCAGAGAAATGGGCGAGCCAATACTTGATTGGCAAGTCACCCAATAGGACAATTGTGTCACATTGCGACTCTATGCCTTCCTCTAATATCTCAAGGTGCCGCTCTTTCTGTTTTCGTAATTCGGGTCGCGAAAAGTTTGGAATTGTGCATTCTGAAAGATTAAATGGCTCAACCAGTGGTTGATAATGCTTGTCAATGGCTTTCCTTTGATTGGGGTTGATACGGGAACTCGGAAGAAGATCACACAGCCAAACATCTTCGCGGGTTAAGCCCAAGGGTAATAAATACTTATCATCAAGGGTTGTTCCTGATGGCCCATTGAATGTAGGGGATGCTGGTTCCAACATGCCTGTCTCTTTTGGAAGAGCAATTCTACTAATGATCTCCTCGCTGCCGTCCCCTCTCCAGAATATATAAGGTTCGCTTGCAACCGCAAATGCCTGGACCAAGACCGTACCGTATTTGTCCCTCCATTTTGCATGAACGGCGCTGGCGTATACTCCAAGGATAAATGTTTTCTTAGGGCGTCGGTCTTTCTGCGTTACTGGAACCAGGGGTTGCCCAAAGGGAAAGTAGTAATTCATAGAATTTCCTCTACAATAACATCGCCAGATTCCTGTACCCAATAATATGTAAATATAGCCAGCGGCTGCAGCCATGAGATTCTTTGAGCCAGATCCCTATAACGGCTAAAGTCCGGGATAGCCAGTCCCAATTTAACTTCCTTGTCCTCGCCTCTGTACTCAAGGATGTCGAATACGGCTTGTTTAAACCAATGACCAGCCTGGGTTGATGGATGGGTTTTTGCTGTGCCTGCAGGATAACCTTTTACCGATACCCACATAGGCAGACTGTCTTTCTCGGCGATTATGTCCTTGCCTCTTTGGTGGGAAGCTGTGTCTGCTACCGACATGATGTCATACCCCTGCCCTGCCAGAAAGCGAACTACCTGGCTTTGCACATTGCCCTCCCAGAACCAATTGTCCTTCTTTGGATTAGTTTGAGGTTGTTTGGTTTCTTTCACTGAAGAGGGGGTAGTGGTTACTCTCCCACCCTTGTCTCCTATCCAGAAATTATGAATCTTTCCCCGAACTCTTCTTCGCTCAACCAGGCCTTCAGATTCCAGTTGTCTGCACCGGCTATTAGCTTGCTGCCTAGCACTCAAATCTAGCACCTTGGCTAGATAATCATCGTCTGCGCCTTCTGGGTGGCGTTGTAAATATTCAATAATTTGATCTTTTATAGTCATTTAGTATTCCTAACAAAGAAAGAACTGTCTGATATTTTCCAATCAAATTAGCTCAACTCAGATAATAGGTCTCTCCATTGGTAATCTCCGCGCTTACCAAAAACGTTAATGATTTCTATTATCTTATTTTTAGTCTCGTCATCTGTGTCAAGCGAGGCGACCAATATATCCTTCACTATATTCTTTATATCGGCTGTCAGATAGAGTTTCCGTCTTGTGGTCACAATCTTGTGCAATAGCGATATTGATTTAGCTGGATAAGCAGCACAATTCTTGCCAAGGTATTCGATTATCAAATTAAACTCGAAGCCTTCTGCTTTGTAATTTAGCATCTGTTCCAGAATTGGATGCATAGCGTCCAGTTCCAAAGGGCTGTGTTTCAATAATCTACTAAAACTTGCGATTTCTTTGTTTACTTGATCTGCGTTATCATATTTTTTTGCTTCATTCAATCTCCACAACCACAAAGACATTATTCTTTTCCATGTATCGTCTTCGGCTGATGGTTGTTTTGCTTCTAAGAACCGACTTAGCCAAAAGTTGTTCTGTGCTCGCGATTCTGCGTCTGCTTTATGATAGTAGGATTTGATTAGGTTGTCTTGTGATTCCAAGTCAATCAATCCTATGGTATATGCCCACAAAATGTGTGTTCCCAGTTTTCCTGTTTCTCTATCTTGATCAGTCTTTATTCCAATATCTGCTATTTCTGCTATCGCTTTCTCGTATTGAGGTATTAACTTTGGAAAAACGTCTACATAGACTTGAGAAAACCTAATATAAGCATCCCAGGCAGCTCGCCTGTATTCATTAAGGTCCTTTTCCAATGGAAAGATGTTGTTTATATTATCTGATACCCATTCTTTATCTAAGTAAAACAGCTGTGGAAAATACCATCCAAATACTGAGTGAAGCGCTAGGCTTGGTTTTTGTTGTAAGTTAAGTTGCTTTGTCAAAACCTCCTTAACCTGTTCCGCCATCATTGGGACAACATTGCCTTCTTGGTCTTTAATATGCATCCTGTTCAGGTAAAGCCCATATTTTACAAGGCCATGTAGCGCTATTCCGCTCGCAATATTTATTGATCTGGCTGCAGGATCAAAACTTGGTTCACGCTCCAAAGATGGGGCGTCTTCATTGATGAGATCAATGAAGATATTTCCTATTCTTTCAATAATTATCTCGTCAATTAAAATGTTAAGAACAGATAGTAGTTTTTCTAGATAGTCTGCAACAGCCCGTTTTGTGCTTTCTATCCCAGGTTCATACTCTTGTATATGCAGGACGTCTTCTTCTTTAGAAACAAGAAACTCACAGAGGCTAATTATGTCTTCAATGCTATCGGGGATATACTGGTTTACAATTTTTGACAGTCCCCACAATAGGTGTGTATGATATACAAACGGCAGATCTTCTCTCAAAAATCCGGACATATTATTAACATAATCATCTGGTCTCTGCAATACATCTTCTTCAAATGTTCGCGCAAGTCCTTCTCTTGAAGGCAAACCAAATGTATCTATTTCTTTTGGAGAAAAATCTACCAAAAGTTGAATGACCTCGTTTACGCTCTTGCTTGATAATTCAGTTAATTCGTGCGGGCTTTCTGGGCCTTCCCAAGAAGTAACAATTACCCCTTCCTGGGGCTGTTGAGGTTTTCCATATTTATCCAACAATTTTCCATATTTTAACTTTTCTTCGCCTTCTAGGAATTGCGCAGTGCGATCGTATTCACGCAACTTCCACCTATCAATCAGAGTCTCTCTTTTCTCTTGCTCTGTTATTCCCTCTGGCTCATCAGGGTGGCGATCAATAAGGTTTTGTACCCATTCTGGAGACGGGCCACCGTTGATGGCTTCTATGATTTTATGTCTAATGTTTTCAGGCAGGTTATTAAATTGATTATCAATTAATCTATTAAACTCGGATTGTTCCACTATAATGGGCTCTTCCACATTGCGTAGATATACCCTTTCAAGCAATTCGGGGTGCTGATCTCCCCATGCCCGGAGAGTGAAAATTCCAATCCTTCTTAGAATTGAATACTTACTTTGAATAAACCCTTCTAGGATTTCCTCGGTGCTATTTAATCCTTGCTCACACGCTTTTCCTAAGGCATTGATTAATGTGTCTGCCAATAAGTTCTTTATGTCTGTGCGGTAGCTTTCGCCAACATTCGGGTTTATATTGAAGCGCCAATAACTCTTTAACCTGACATCGTCCTCGATAATTTTGGGATCAGTTTCCAGATCAATTGCTCCCTTTAATTGCTCTTCTATTACTTTAGCTACCCCTACAGGATCCTTCTCAATCAATACAGGAAGATTGTTTTCAAATGCCTGTTGCAGAAAGTAATAATCGTGTCGAGTGCCAGCAATTACTTTCCCTTCGGCTGGCGATTCAATAATACTAATTGGGCTTGATAAAGACTTGAGAACTTTCAGTGCAGCTTCGGCTTGATTACCTTCCATAAGGTATTCCATTATTTGCCCAATTTCATGCGACAGGCTCATAAAACTCACAAATGGTGTATTCAGCCATTCATCGAATACTGAAACTGCCTCTGCCGCATTATTTGGTGGGATTTTTAATAACGCTTTAAGCATAGTTCGAATCGCTCTTGAGTTCTCAGTTTTTAGCACAATGGCAACCTCTCTGACTACCTCGGGGTATCTATCAGCCATTCTTAACAGATATTCCCCCTCGTGCCATTTAGGCATGCTGAAATATCCTTGTTGATCTTCGTCCTCAAGGGGCGCTGGAGAATTCAAAAACCACCCTTGCTCATGTAAGGGTTCTACCCATCCGGGAGAGCTAAAATTATGGAAAAAATATCTAGTGTACTCTGGCCCAGATAAGAGTCCTGATAATTTTTCAATATCTTTATTAGAAGGAATTTCCTTCTTCTTTAAGTTGTCTAGCTTTTGAGCAATGTCGTAAAATAATTCACTCATTGTTTTCTCCAATATCTATTAAGCCCTCGGGGGGAGAAGGCATTGGAGTTATAGGTATATCTGATGTTTTTTCTTGTATCTCATGAACTAGGTAAATTAATTTATTATGGTTTCCTGCTATTTTTTCATACACAATAGGACGTACTCCATTTGTTCCTAAATAATTGCTGTGGTCCCTGTCTCTTTCATAAGTTTCCAAGTCAATTATCGCGAATATGTTCCGTGCGCGGGTCAACCTAAAATTGCGCTGAGTAGCAAAATCTTCCCGAACTTCCCTTGTTTCTTTTGCTCTCGATATGGTGTCAAGGATTACCAGGTCATTCCACCCGAATCCGATGAAGACAACGTCTATCTCATTAAAAAGCACGTGTAGAAAATCAGATACAAATCTGCTATTGTTATACGCATCATCATATTCGTCTCTCGATAATACAATTGAACCCACAGAATCCTGATTGTATGGATTCACATATCCGTGAATATGGAATATGTGTTTATGTGTCAATTCAATTACAGGCAGATTAGGATAAGTAAAATTAGTTCTTATAGGCGATGAAGGTGTCTGTTGCGACGCAAATTCCAAACATGGGTCATAATTGGTCGTTATATATGCGCAGAATGGAATATTGAAAAGGTTTATCAGTATCGAATTAAATTGTTGATTCTTAGTACTGTCATCAAAGTGTTCTCCCAGGCATGCCCTATATCTTTCGATACCAAGTGTTTCTTTAATGACCTGAAAGTCATCCATCCAGTCGTCTGATATATTTTTTTCCTGCAACAAATCTAGACCGGCTTCAGTGGCCATTTCTCTGAGTAATTTTTGAAGACTGGGATATCCAACGTCAACAGAAAGTCCTGAGCCAACAAAAACGGCACACTGTCCATTGCTTATTCTGTCAATAAGCAAATCAAAATTATATTGATTTGCTTGACTTGGAAGGTCTAAGTTTTCGATTGCTCGCAATATCACGCAATAACCTTTCGAAGAGGAGGTAACGGGCTTTTGTTCTCAATACCAGCTATATAAACAAACAACAATCAAGTAGTTGATCTTTTGCTTATCAATGAAAAGTTACTTCAACAATCATTTTATCCATATCTTCTTTGGCGCCAAAACCACAACATCTATCCTTTGTCCTCTGCAGTAATTTGCCTGAAACCAATCCCGAAGTTCGGCCCCGCCGTATATCCTCGGGGTCCCGTTCTGATTTGCCCTTCTGGTTATTCGGCCACTGATCTGCTCTTTCTCAACACCAATGGAAATATTTATGGCACCCTCGTCATATGTAAGGTGCTTCTCTATGTCTACACCCAGATTGAAATACCCCTTTGTATAATAAGTGTTTCCCAAAAGAAGTTTATATGTTGGTTTTAAGCTAAACTCGCTTGACATCAATGTCTCCTGCTAATTGCTCTTTTCGAAAAACTTGGAGGAAGTTGTTATTAGTCTGATCTCTTTCTGGCCACAAGGTTTAGAAATGAGTCTAAACCTATATGGTCCCGCTGAGCAAGTCTCTTATAAATAGATTAACAAATCTCTTTAAAGTGTCGGTTAAAATCACCATCGCGATAGACAGATTCTTTCAATTCTATTTCTTTATTTTCCGACATGCTGACTCTATAGTATCCCTCCTCCATTGAATCTACGGCTGTAATCCCTTTAGCTTTATCTTTGATTCGTCGTTCTTCAAACTGGAAATAGTTTGTTAGGAACCTCCTTCCTCGTTCTCCTTCAATTTTATTATCCATATACACCCCTCCGTAAGGTAAACGAAAGAAGATCTTGCTCCAGCTGTCTACTCTGGCATAATAAAATGCATAGCTAATTACTCCGTGGCCACAAAACCCAACCTGAAAATAGCCTTGAGGGGCGAGTTTCAAAAAAATGTCAATTTCCCCTTGAGCACGATATGGTGGAAATTGACTCTCTTCCGCTGTCGGTGAATAGAAGAAATAATTATCTTCTCCCCTCTCGGGATATAACGGCACAAGATTATCTGGAAGGCTTATGATCTCTGTTAATGGAAATTTGTATGCCTTTCCAAAAGCCTCCTTTAGTTTTTCCAATGCAGCATTTACCTTTTCCCCATTTGTGGGACTTGTCAGCCTGCTACCAATGCATCTCAATATAATCGTGTGCTTCCTGTGTGTCCAATAGTTTCGTTGTATTTCCCACTCTCATATGGAACTCTTTGTCATTATTCCATTTTAAGAAAACAGCCTTAGTGGCTTGTTCCACCTTAACAACACAAACTGTCTTATCTTCAGCTGCGTCGAAACGGAAATCAACAAATCGGCTAAAACCTGCTCCTAAGTGGTCGGCAATTAGGGTTGAAAGCAGCTGACCGTAGCGGTCTAGTGATTTCCCCGAGACCTTAAGGTCATTCTCCAGACCTAAGATTTCACCATCGTCTTCTACGCCAATTAATAACGTTCCACCACCAGTATTAAGGAATGCAGCGATCGTCTTCAAAACTGCGTGACGGAGATCTTTGTTGAGTTTCTTTTGATGGACATCCCATTGAAGAGTGCTCTTGAACTCCAGTGTCTTGTTTTCTAGTCCTTGGATAAGTTCCATAACTGCTTGGCCCTCTGAAAAGGAGCTGCCTTCGTTTTCTGAATCGTTTTCTCCCCAATAAGCTAATAGCTCATCATCCTTTAATTTGATATAGGTGACCTCAAAAACTTTTACGGGGCGTTGATCTTGTCGTCGGTTGCTCAAAGTGAAAGCATCGTTCATCTCGTATCGCTGGAAGATATCCAGTCCGCGATCTAAAGAGATTTTCCATCCAGTATCCACAACAATATAACGAGCATGGATCGCACCGGGGTCTTGATATTCCCAACTGAAGCGGATTCCTGCTGGATCAACGCTATCCTTAATCTGCTTCAAGTACTCTTCCTGACGGCTGTATTCCCGGTCGTCATCCTCCGATGTAATAAGGTGAACCCAAACTTCATCTGTTTCCGCCTTGTGATCGAGGGCTGTTTCGATCAATTCCATCATGTTTCGGGTCTGATAGAAAGCTCTAATAAAAGGATCCTGGACGAGAATTCGTTTGGCATCTTTCAAGAAAGGCCCAAATAAATTTTCAAAACTTACTCCGCGCTGATTTTCTTCGAAAGTGAGATGTTTTTCTTCCTTCGCTAGTACTGCGTTGTCAGAAGTAGTTGGAGGTCCCATCTCTGACGCTTCATCATCTGCTACTGCCCCACCCTCCTGGGCTGTCCGGTAATAGTGCTTGGGGTGCGCCTTCTCTTCCAGTGTTTTAATAGTTTGTGTCTCCCCGCTAGACTTATCTTTGTAGCCAAACTCGACTAAATCAAAGGTAGGGTCAATTCGTAGAAGTTGGTCTTTGACCCTCTTCCGTCCTTCAATAGCAAAATCAAGGATTTTCTGAATCTCTTCCTTGGGA
>SDBS01003144.1_pt1 | contig 16177 bp, 19 predicted proteins | sample 2277091 | NCBI WGS metagenome assembly SDBS01 (sample SAMN10404972, study PRJNA504765) | marine sediment metagenome | isolation source: marine sediment core GS10_PC15, 163 cmbsf | place: Arctic Ocean: Southern Knipovich Ridge | collected 2010 | reverse complement strand
ATTTGATTCTTCACAGTTACCAATTATTTTTAAAATATTTATACCTTCTTCCAAAGAACACAATTTTTTATCATTATTTTTTAATATATTTTCCATTTGACATCTATATTGTTCATTATAATCATAGTGATCGATCTTTAACAAAATTCTATTTTCTCTATTTTTATAATCTATAAATATTACTTCTTTTTTAAAAAAATTGTATTATAATAGACCTTTTTTAAAAAATATTTCGCCTTTTCTTATGCCCAGAGGATTAAGATAATCCATTCCAATTTTTAATATTATTCCATTTTCCGTTTCTGCAAAAATATCAGTACTATCATCAACGTTTATATCTAAATCACTAATTTTTAATATTTTAGCAAATATTTTTTTATATTCTCCAAACCAGTATTGGCCCAAATCAATCTCATGAGATAAGGTTCTTAAAACTCACCCTCCTAATTCTTTTTTTGCCGAATAACTCTTTCTGTAGTTTTCATATGGATGCCAGAAGGGTAAATATTCTCCTACATACAAATCAGTTTTTAAAACCTTCCCAAATTTCCCTGAATCTATAATTTCTTTTATTTTTGTAACAATTGGATGAAATCTCAAATTATATCCTATATAAATTTTATTATTTCTTTTTTTAATTCTATCTTTTACCTCTTTAACTTTATTAAAATCACTTGCAATAGGTTTTTCTATAAGTGCATTTATATTATAATTAATAGACTTTAATATATATTTCAAATGTAAACTAGGGGTTACTAACGATTATAAAATTCGGATTCCAAGCAAATGCATTATTTTCATTGTAAAAAATTTTTATTTTTTTTCTATCTCTTCTGGAACTTTTTTTGTTCCTTTATCAGTTTTATAAGCTGATATATCGAATTTTCCTATTTCATTTAATACTTCTAAATTCCTAAGGCCCATAGAGCCTAATCCAAAAAACAATATTTTCTTAATAATTACACCTCTAATTTATTTTGCTTTTTAATTCTTTTTTTATACATTTCTTCACAATATTTATTAATTTCTACGATTTGAGGATTTTTATCTAAATATTTAATAATTTCGGAAATTGGGGTTTTATATGTCTTTTTGCCGAAATATTCAAATATTTTTTTAAGAAATTCAAAATCATCGGGATAATCCAAAGTTAGTCTATAATTTTTTCTAATATATTTTTTAGGAATATTTAAATCTACAACATTAAATAATCCAGTATCTGTAAAATATCTACCCCATACTTCTGTGTCATTAGCTTTTTTTATTTCACAAACTTTTCTCATTGCATCTACTTTTAGCCCATATAAATAAAAACCATGGGGTAAATCAAGACATCTAATGAAGTCAGCATTCGATTCCTTATATTTATTGACAATCTTATCTATAAATTCAATAGCTACCAAAGGACAATCCGCCGTTATATTAAGAGCATAATTTAATTTAAATCCCTTAGCGGCATTATATAAGCGCAAAATAACGTCTTCTTCATCGCCAAGAAAATAATCTATTCCTTCCTCTTTGGCAATTTTTACTAAAGATTTATCCTGAGGATTATCTGAAGTGCATATAATAATATTATTTAATAATTTTAATACTTTTAAGCGATCTATCATATGACGGATTATTTCTCTTCCATTTATTTTTAATAATAATTTTTTAGGCAATCGAGTTGATTTTAATCTTGCTGTAATTAAAAATCCTATCTTCATTATTATTGCTCCTTTACCTCTTTTGTATGTGTAAAGCTTTCTAAACCAACTTTTTTAAATTTATATTCAATTTTACTAAAATCTATTATTTCATCTTCTTTTATATCATGCAGTGCCCTTAATCCAATTAATTGCAAAAATTGATTTTGTTTTATTGAGCTTTCTTCTAACGTTCTTTTAAACCATAAATTATCCAGAGATAGCTTATCACCCTTTTTAATATTTCCTTTAGCTACAATGGCTTTTTTCATCGGTCCGGTATTCCCATATTTTAATTCTGCCTTTGACATTTTTAAATTTCCATTACCGTAAACTTTTAATGCTAACTCCATTAATTTTTTTATTCTAAGCATCTGCATCTTGCCTGCTGCTGCATGATAATCTATCCGTTCTATTCCATAATCCGGAGTATAATGTTTTTCTAAAATATTAATACCCATTATTACTGCCATACAACTAATAACTTCATTATTTGGATCATCAAATGCAGTATGGTCTGCATAACCAATTGGTAATTTAAACAAATCTCTGATTTTCATCATCTTGGATAAATTAATATCAGTATAGTTAGTAGGATAACTCTGAAATCCATACATTAAAAGTATATTATTTTTTCCTTTGTTTTTTAAGAAATCAACAGCATGTTGAATTTCATCTATAGTAGAACCTCCGACACCCAGTATAATTTTTTTATCAAATCGCGATACGGTATTAAGTAAAAAATAATCATTCAATCCGCTTGCGTGAAGTTCTATAGCTGTTATATTGATATTATTTTCCAAAATATATTCGATACTTTCGACATCATCGCATAGAAGGATTATATCTAGTCTCTTTTTATTTGAATAACCAATAATTTCACTCCATTGATTTTTCGAAAATTTCCATTTTTTAATTTCCTTTATTAAAGGATGTTTTTTTTGCATATAGCTTTCAGGATTTAATAACATATGAAATTTAATAGCATTTAATTTCAATTCTGCAATATCATCTATCATTTTATAGATATACTTGATATCACCTTCGTGATTGTATGCAGTTTCACCTATAATATATGGTTTTGAAATATTATTATTCATTGCTTTCCTCTCTTCATAGTCCATTATATTTTTTACTTCCAAAATACTACCAGCAATTTTATAAATAATTTAATAATTGCACCCTATTGTAACTTCTTTAAATAACTTATTTCCTCTTATCTAGATTGTCTTTTTATTATTCATAATATCAAATTTTGTTATCTTTGCTTATCCATGTACTCTACCGCCTTCTTGTATTCTCCCCACTCTCCTATATCAAACCAGGAACAATTTACTGGATAAACCTGTATTTTAAATTCCTTTTTCTTGGCCAATACTAATAAATCGGGCATATCTGTGTGTTGATTCCTCGGGATTAAGTCAACAACTTCTGGCTCCAAAACATAGACCCCGGAATTGACAATAAAATGATAATCTGGTTTTTCGATAATTTCCTCAAAATCCGCGCACTCATTTTTCATATTTAAAATACCATAGGGAATATTTATATTACGGCTCACTCCTAATACTGTTATCTGATTATTATTTTTCTTATGATAATTTAATAGGTCATCATAATTTGCATCAATTATCACATCACAATTAGAAACAATAAATGTGCCGCCTAATTTTTCTTTGATTAAAGATAATGCCCCTATCGTTCCTAAAAAATCTTTTTCTTGAATATATTCAATTTGATAATTATTAGGATTTTCTGCAAAATACATTTTGATCATTTCGGCTTTATAATTTAAAGCAATTATAAATTTATTAAATCCATATTTTTTAAAATTATCCATAATTACTTCTATGACCGGCTTCTCATCTATAGGTATTAAAGGTTTGGGTAATATTTTAGTAAAAGGGTCAAGCCTTTTGCCTTTACCACCCGCCATAATTATTACCGGAACATTCTTTATAGCACACGCCACCTCACCATTTTTTAAAAAATCCTTCCACAAAAAAATATCAATTATTTTATTTTCATCATCAATTACTGGAATATGTCTTATTTCATATTTTTTCATCAATCGTAAGGCTTCCGCTTTGTTGTTCTTATAAGACATTACAATAGGATTCTTGGTCATTATATCTTGTATAGAGGTTTCAAAGTCCAGGCCTTTTATAATTGCTCTTCTCATATCTCCGTCAGTTACAATACCTAAAATCCTATCTTCCTCATCTACTACAATCAATACCTGTAAGGCACTCTTGTCTATTTGTTTCAATGCCGCCTTTAAAGAAATGCCGGGCTTCACTAATATTTTTTTGCATTTTTCGGAAATCATTTAAAATTCTCCCATCTAAAAGGTTCCTCTTGTCTAATATCATTTATAAGTTTCATTCCTATAATTATTTCTTTAAATTTTGGCATTATTCCTGTTCCCGGTCTTTTTATTGCTATATCTGATTCTTTTATTATTTCTCCTACCCTAATATCCCTGGTAGCAGTAAGACTTCTCCTGGCTACTTTCATTATTTCAATTTCACTTTTATTAGGCTTCTTTATTCCATCACCTAATGCCATTTCGATATTTCTTATCGCCTTTACCATTTCCTTTAATTCACCCGGTTCCAATGAGGCCTTATGGTCAGGACCAGGTAAGTTTTTATCTAAACTAAAATGCTTTTCAATTATTTTTGCCCCCATAGCCACTGCAGCAATAGGCACTTCTATCCCCAGAGTATGGTCAGAATAACCTACCGGTAATTTAAACGCAGCTACTAAAGTTTGCATTGCGTTTAAATTAACTTCCTCATAAGAAGTGGGGTAATTAGTAGTACAATGTAATAATGATATCTCTGCCTCCGAATTAACTTCCCTAATAGTATTTATCGCTTCTTCTACTTCTCCTAAATTTGCCATCCCGGTGGACATTATAATGGGTTTATTTTTAGCCGCAATATATTTTAAATAAGGATAATTTATTATTTCTCCTGAGGGTATCTTATATATATCTACTAAATCATAAAGAAAATCTATACTCTGATAATCAAAGGGCGTAGATAAAAACATAATTTCTTTTTTATCACAGTATTTTTTCAATTTTACAAAATCATCAAAAGATAGTTCCAGCCTCTTAATCATCTCTAATTGAGATTTATCCGAACCGGTTGTCTTTTTCTGATATTCAGCCTTATCAGCTAATTTTGAAACCACATTTTCCGCTTTAAATGTCTGAAATTTAATTGCATCTGCTCCCGCATCTTTCGCGACATCAATAAGCTGGTAAGCCAAATCTAAGCGGCCGTTATGATTTACTCCTGCTTCAGCAATAATGAAAACTGAGTTTAAGTTCATAACTATTTTATCCTTTCGAAATTTTTGGTAATAATTTCTTTAAAAGACCTTTTATGAAAAACGTTATCTAAAAACTTTTTTGCTTTTCCTGCGGAATGACCATCTCCGTATATAAATTGAGTTTTGTAATAAAATTTTCGCTTTTCTTCGTAATTCTCAAAATTGTCTTCTATAAATTTTACTATATCCTCAGGAGTAAATCTTACCAATTCGGTTACATTTTTACCTCGCAAACGGCTAATTTGCCTACCTCCGATTAATAATGCGGGTGTAAGAAAATATGCAGATTCTGTTAAAACTCCACTAGAGTTACCAACTAAAATAGTTTTAAAATTTTTTAAAATTCCCATGTAATTATCTGTACCAAGATTTTTTATAATACTTATGCTTTTAATCTTTGAAACATTATTTTCTATCTCCGTAATAATTTTTTCATGCCCCGGATCATTATTAGGATAAGTCAAAATAACTTTATATTTTATATGATATAATCCTTTAATCATTTTTTTAAAATTTGTAAGATTTTGCGAAGCAGACATATATTGATCAGGGTGATATGTTGCTATTACCACTTCATTTGATGATAAATTAAATTTCCTACATAGGCTTTTTTTATCAATAAATGAGCCCTTATGAACAATATCCAGACTTGGCATACCAATATTAGCTATACGCCATTCTTCTTCACCCAGTTGTTTTACGATTTTATAGCTTTGAGAGTTAGTTACTAAATGAAGGTGTGCTAATTTTGTTAGTGCATGCCTAATATTTGTGTCATATGCTGGAATATTAGCTATATCACCTCCTCCAATATGAATAAGAATCTGATTTAAATAAAAAGCAGAAAAGGCATAAGCAGCTGTTTCTATTCGATCTCCTAAAAATAAACAGAATTTGATCTTTTTTAAACTCTTTTTTTTATAATCTAAATAAGCTTTACTTATCTGGGATAAATATCCAGCGTAATCATAAATATTATCATTCTTATTGGTAATTATTAATCTGTTAATCTCAATATTTTTGATATCTTTTGTTTTATCAAATATTTCTAATACTGTATTCCATTTATTTAGTAAATGTGCTCCTGTCACAATTAGGTTAATTTTATAACATTTGCTTAATGCCTTAATCAATGAAATCAAAATTCCAAATTCAGCCCTATTTCCCGTAAAGACCTCAATCTGTTTCACTTAGAGTCTCCCTTGTGTCCTTTAATTTTAAATGCAACAACTTATCATTAATCTTAATCCTATTATAATAGTCATTTAAATTGCTTTGAGATATTGATTTTATATTACTAATGTTGTCAATCTTCGAAAGATATTCTGAAATTAAACTTGCCGATTCTCTATTGATTGCTTCGATAAATTTATTAAATGTTAAATTATAATTAATTTTTATTTTCTTTTGAGAAATTATTGGTCCAGAATCAATACCTTGATCGACAAAATCTAAAGAAATTCTTATTTCTGAATCATTTTTTAATAGCTCATATTTCAAGTGAAGTACCTCGATACCTTGATAATAAAGATGAATAAAGGTTATATTTTGTCCCAATTAAATACTTTTTTTATCATACTCAAATTTTTTATACTTCATTAGTAGCAATTACAAAATCACTAGAGATATTTTCTTTCCTATAGCTATCAGTAATTACAATAACTTTTCTTACTAATTCTTTTATTATTTTCATATATTCATATATTCATTGTTTAAATAATTATTATATACATCTAAAAATATATAGTCATAAAAAATATCCGTTTTATTAAAGTGTATTTCATTATTAATTGCTAATTTATGTTCAAAGCCTTCCGCTTTTAATAAATTAATTGCAAAAATATTCCTATTAATTATAAAAAGGATCTTATTGTTTTGTTTTTTTATAAATTTTGCAAAAGTAGTGCTTCTTTTTTATATGACCTGTTCCTATATAATTATTTTTTTACATTCAGTTATAAATAGCCATTTAGCTATTTATGATGTCTCCAATATTAATATTTTTAAGATCTTTTTTAGATATATCTATTTCTAATAAAATATTGTATGAAAAAGTAGATATTTTAATAATTTTATATTTTTTAAATATTCTAATAATTTTTGGATCTCCAAATAAAGATTTGTTATTAGTAATTTTAATTTTTTTTACAATATACTTCTTACCACCTATACATATATATGGATTAAGAAAAGATGTTCCCCTAAAAAAAGCCTTTATTTTTGAAGCAGGCCGTTTTAAATCTATATTTAAATCATTATTTTTTAATTTAGGCGCCTTGGAAGCTTTGGAATGATCTTGTTTTTTCCGGGGAATATTATTTTTTTCTAAACAATTTAAAAATTTTTTACATAACTTAACCCCTTCTATTTTTAACTTCTCTGTTATAATATTAATATCATCTTCTTTATTATTATTTATTCTACTTTGGAAAATTATATCCCCAGAATCACAACCTTCGTCTATATAATGCAAAGTCATTCCTAAATAATTGTTATCATTAATGATTGCCCAAACTACAGGTGATAAGCCTCTATATTTTGGCAATAAAGAACCATGAAAATTAACTATACCCATTTTTTTATTCATTACACCTATAATTTCTTTTTTTAATAAAAAGGGATAAGCATAAGATACGATTAAATCTACATTTTCTTTCTTTATTAAATTTAATAATTTCTTATCATTTTTTTTAAATTGTTCGTGGTTGTAGATGGGTATTTCATGTTTTTTTGCAAAATTACTAACTATGTTATACCATTTATCCCTTTTCCCCTTGATATAATTATATTGTGAAACTACAAATTTTACTTTAACTCCATTACGTTCTATTAAAACTTTTAATATTTCTTTTGCAGTTCCCCAATTTCCTAGAAAAGCAATATTGATCATATTTTATTCCTTAAAGCGTTTAAAATATAGTCTAAAATTTTTTCATTTATTTCTGGATATATGGGAATAGAAATTGTTTTATTTGATAATATATTTAAATTCTTAAAATTATTTAATTTATAGTACTTTGCGATATTATGCGATATCGAGTTCTTTGATTCGATTCCTTTTGAATTTAAATAATTATTTATCTCTATAGCATTATCAGTTAGAACATAATAACGATATCTGTTAAAATAATCATCCTTATTTTCACTTTGTACAAGATATTTCTTGTTATGGCAAAAACATTCATCATATTTTTGAGCAATATACCTTCTTCTTTGAATAAAATCATTAATTTTATTCAATTGATTTATAATAATTGCAGAATTCACATCAGATATTTTCATATTATAAGACATATCAAATCCATATTTGGTATAGTATGATGGAGTTTTTTCATATGAAATTAATTCATTAATAATTCCAAAATATTTGCTATTATTTGTCAAAATAGCTCCTCCAATTCCACCAGTAATCATCTTAGTAGACCCGAAAGAATAAATACAAAAATCGCCATAATAACCTACTGGATTATTATTAATTTTTGAACCAATAGCTTGCGCACAATCATTAATTATGGGTATACTAATATTTTCTATATCACAAAAATTTACTGGGATTCCTGCTAAATGTGGAATAATTATTGCTAAAGTATTATTATTAATTTTATCAAACATACTATCAATATTTATATTTAGATTATTAGAATCAATATCGGCTAATACAGGCATTAAATTAGCTTGTAATATGGAATTTATCACTGCTGGACAAATATAAGAACTAGTAATAACCTTATTCTTATCAGGAAATAATTTTTTTAAAACTAATAAAGCCAATAATAACGCATTTGAACCATTGTTTATCACTTTACAATATTTTTTCCTTGTATAGGTTGCTAACTCTTTTTCTAATAAAATTGTAATATTGCCTTCACCCACAAAATTATTATCAAGTGCTCTTTTTATATATTTATAATCTTTCTCATTAATAGAGCTACTAGAATGTTTTATCTTCATGTACATTATCCCAAAATACTTTTCTTGATTTTTCCTTGCCTTGAAAAAAAAATAAATCTAAACAAGCAAGTCCCTCAACAAACGGAAATTTATTTGACTGTTGATACTTAGGATGTTTAAAATTTTGCCATTGAATTTTTACTCTATCTTCTTCAAATTTTTTTAAATTATCTTTTGTAAAATAATTTAATGCACCTATCCCTGAAAGATAAATTTTACCTTTTGCTTTTTTTACCAAATCTAACACTAAATTTGCCTTCTTTCCTTTCCCATCCAAATCAGAGCTTAATAAAATTTCTGTATTAATATTCAATAATTCAAAAGACATCTTCATTGTATCAATAATAAAATCAATTGGTCTTTTATAAGAACTAAAATACAATTTTTCTATAATTGAAAAAATATCTTTAAAATATATAGCTTTTAAATAATAATTTTTAAATCTATCTAAATGTTCACTGGGCCATATATTGTTTTTAAATTTCATTTCATTTATTTTTATACCCATCTTATAATTAACTGGAATGGTTATTGTTTTTGGTTTGCCATTACAAAAGAATGTATTTCTATATTGATATGAATCTTTATTCGCCGCAATATTATCTAACAATATAAATACATCTGATTTTGCAATTTTATCCAAAAGCCCTAACCATGGCCAATAACTTGGTTGATGAATACTTACAATCATAAAATCTCCTTCAATAATATAAATGCTTCTGCATATTTTTTCCCTATTATACTTCCTCTATATTTATTGAATGCGTTTATGATATCTATACTTCTTGGCAAAGGCTTTTCCATTACTTCAGAATCATATATTTTTAATATTTCTAGTTTTTTTTCAAAATACTTTGTTATATCCACAAAAACATTTGAGATAAATGTATTTTCTGGTAAGGCTGGAGTAAATTCTGTTTCTGATAATGTTTCATACATTAATATTTTTCTAATAAATGGATATCTAAAATTTTTAGTACAACTATAAGCTGTTTTAAAAGTAATCTGATGATCGGTGTGCACATCAGAACGGTTAGGTAAATATATTATTTCTGGTTTTATTTCAAATATAACTTTTGATATAGATTCAATTATTTCTTGCATTGGTATTGTATCTAATTTTGCTGTAGGGTAATCTAATTTAAAAGTTTTTTCGAAGCCATACATTTTTGCTACGATATCAATTTCTTTCTGACGTTTTTCAACAATGTCCTTATCCCACCCATTTTTTACATCAATATTAGTAATGATTAGCCAATATATTTTATCACTTATATCTTTATGTTTTAAAATTGTACCTCCGCATCCCAAAGTCTCATCATCAGGATGAGGGGAGATTACTAAAATTTTCATATTACTCATTTTTTTCTCCTTAGTCTATTAGCAATCGCCGGTTCAATCCAGGCGCACCAAATTTAAAAAGACCAGCGTAGAACATTCTTATCCCAACAGTAGGGTGATATTTTCTTGTCGGCTTTAACAATTGGTTTGGTATATCATTCCAAGGTATAAAGTCCCATTTTTGAAATTCATAATCAGTTCGAGGATACTTGTCAATTATGGCGTCCAATTCTAAGCGAGTATAGTTCAAAAATGCAAGAGTTACTATAGCAAAATTAATAATATCACCTTCTAAAATTACTGCCATCACTCGCACATTCTCCGGTTTAAAACCATCATTCGAGACACCCAACTCTTCCCATAGCGCCCGCTCTATCCAATTTAATACAAATTTCTCTTCAGGACCTTTTAAGTCACTTAAATCTAATTGCTCTCCAATAGAACATTGCCATAGATTTGGGCGATAGTCAACTTTTGGACTACTTTGAGTTAGAAGAAGGTAACCATCTGATGTTACAATCACTAAATGAAGGCATAGACTATTTGGAAAATTAATTTTTCTTGTTTTAAGAACCTGTTCTATGCATCGGGAATGTTCATTTAAGTCTTTTATTATTGATTCTTGGTAGAACCTCACATGGCTCCACTTAGTTTCTTGGATTCGAAGCACCAGTGTCGGCGCATCGGAAAAGGTTCGAGGATCTTCTATCAACATTAAGCGAGTTCTATCATCGACCTGCTTAGTACGAAATTTAGTTTCTAGATAATGCCTATAAGATTTATCGAGTTCAGAAGGAAGTGTATATTTTGTAGAATCATGTTGAATCCGTATGTTCTCTATCGACCATCCTCTATATAAATCAGGACAGGATTGTAGTGTAAGTCCAAGACCCCATGTAATACGACCCCGTTGAAATAATTGAAGAGAAGAATCAGCTTTCTGACGGTATATTTCCGCTAAGCGTATTGCATATGAACGTTCTCGAGAGTATCTTTCAAGTAAGAGCCGACCTAGTGGTAATAACAGAATGATGATAACTGCAAACCATGACAGCACGTTCAATGAGCGAATATGTATGCTAAACATCCTGGTCAGTAACTCCTGCAGATCATTAACATTTGGATCCGAGAAGACATTTACAAACATCCCTATGAGAAAGGCTACTGCAATACCGGTCCACCCAGACTGACGTTCAAAGAAATCACGGCCGCGATCAAGCACCCAATCTGTAGTACTGATTTTTATGTGATTTTTGGTAAGTTTTAAATTCTTTTCTTGCATATATGATCCTTTTTACGTCCTCAATACCAGATAAATTGTCTATCTCCCAAATATTTTGTATATAAGCTAAATTTGAAAGAACTCACAGAAAATATCACATTTTCTTTAGCCCAAAAGAAAAATAATCCATTAAGCAAATTCCTTTCAATCGTAAACCCGATACCCTTTTTTAGCGAAAATAAACATTCTCAGCACGTGCAAGGTGATTTATCTTTTCCATATTTTTCATTTCTCATTCTTCTCATTTTTTATAACATTCGCATTCTTAACTTTACTTTTCACATTTTGCTTTTTATAATTTTCGCTGGATTCCCTATAACAATTACATTATCAGGAATATCTTTTATCACCATACTTCCTGCACCGACAGTAACATTTTTACCTATGTTAATTCCTTGAATTATTGTAGCACCTATACCAATAAAACTTAATTCACCTATATTTACTGCCCCAGAAATATGCACACCGGGAGCAATATGACAGTAGTCCCCTATTTTACAATCATGTTCTATTATTGTACCGGTATTTATAATACAATTTTTGCCAATAGATGAATCAATATTTATTATACTTCCTGGCATAATAACCGTTCCCTTATCTATCTTAACGCTTTCATCAACAATCGCTTCGAGTGAAATAATTACTGGAAATTTATAACCAATTTCTTTAGCCATATTAAATAATCTATATCTTTTTGTATTATCTTTAATACTGCCTACAGTAATTAGCGTATAGTGTATGCCACTTTTGTAAATATCTCTTAAATCATCATCTGTACCTATTATTTTAATACCACTTATAAAACTCTCTGATTTATAATTGTCGACAATACCTGCAATTTCAAAGTTATCTAATTTTTTTAATATTGATATAACTACTTTACAGTGTCCACCGCCACCAATTAAAACAACCTTCTTTTTAGCCATTCAAGGTCTCCTTAATTACCAAAGCTGCCTTTCTTATATCTCCTTCCTCATTCAAAGTCGAACTGGGCAGACATATACCGTGATTATAAATCCCATAAGCATTCGGACAGGGTTTTGAAAATTTCTTTAAATAGGGCATTTCACTTGCCGGCATAAAAATCCTTCTGGTGGGAATTCCTTTTTCTTTTAATTTTAACTTCAAATTATCTATATCTATATTTTTTTTATCAATCTTAATACAGGTAAGCCACCAACTGCCAGAGGCATTATCACATTCTTCTTGAAATTTAATATAGGGTAAATCATTAAATGCTTCTTTATATATTCTTCTGAAGTTTCTTTTCTTATCTAAAAATTTATCAATTCTTTCTAATTGTGCCAAGCCTAAAGAAGCTTCAATATTGGTCATTCTATAATTAAATCCTACCTCAGGGTGATAATAACCTTTAGAGGCATCTCTTGCTTGATTTACTAAAAATTTAATATGTTCGGCTTGTTTTTGATTATTGCTTACTATCATACCGCCGCCACCGGTAGTAATTAATTTATTGCCATTAAAACTAAAACAGCCAAAATCTCCGAAGGTACCAGTTTGTCTGTTTTTATAAGTCGCTCCTAAACTTTCAGTGGCATCTTCGATTACAAATAGGTTGTTTTCTTTGGCAATTTCTATTATCTCCTCGATATTACAGACACTTCCATATAAATGTACCGGGATTATTGCTCTGGTCTTTTTAGTAATAGCTTTTTTAATTTCCTGTGGATCAATATTCCAGGTAATAGGGTCTACATCTACAATTACTGGTTTAGCTCTAACGAATAAAACTGGATTTATAGTAGCAATAAAAGTAAGGGCAGGCACAATTACCTCATCACCTTCTCCAATTTCTAACTGGTAAAGAGCCATATGAAGAGCAGCGGTCCCACTTTGGGTCGATACAGCTCTTTTAGAGCCAACATATTGGGCAAATTTTTCTTCAAATTCAGGGACAAAGGGACCTACAACAGAAACAAAATTAGAATCAATAGCTTTTGTAAGATATTTTTTTTCTAAATCACCTAAATTAGGATCATCGAGAAATATGTTAGACATTATAAATTCCTTCTTTATATGTATTTAAATTATCTCTAAACCAATCTATGGTTTTCTCTAAACCTTCTTCTAATGTATAGTGTGGTTTCCATCCGGTAAGATTGTGTGCTTTAGAATAATCACAGACTAATCTTTGAACTTCACTTTTTTCAGGTCTAATGCGTTTACTATCTACTTTAATCTTTAAATCAACTTTAATCAATTTGCTAGTGAGGGCAACCAGATCACGAATAGAAATATCTTTAGCGGTACCTATGTTGATAACTTCACCTAAAGTATTTGGGTGTAAGCCTAATTTATACATCCCCTCTACCGTATTTAAAACATAATTAAAATCTCTACTTGAATTCAAATTACCTAATTTTATATCGTTTTTACCATTTAAGGCTTGAGAAATAATGGTGGGAATTACAGCACGAGCAGATTGTCTTGGACCAAAGGTATTAAAAGGCCGCACAATGGTAACAGGTAAATTAAAAGATAAATAAAAAGTTTTAGCTAAATTATCAGCACTTGCTTTTGTAGCTGAATAGGGAGATTGTGGATTTATAGGATGATTCTCGTTTATAGGAATATATTGTGCGGTTCCATATACTTCACTGGTTGAAGTGTGAATTGCTCTTTCAACTTCAAGTTCGCGGGCAGATTGTAAAATATTGTATGTTCCTTCAATGTTTGTTTTTATATAAGCTAAAGGAGAATAATAGGAATAGGGAATGCCTATAAGGGCAGCAAGATGAAATACATAATCGATTCCTTTCATGCTTTCGTAGACAGAATCATAATCCCGAATATCACCTGAATAAATCTCAATATCATCAATATATTTTGATTTTTCCAGCCATCCCCAAAAATTACGAGAATTATAGCGGACAAATGCTTTGACTTTATGTCCTTTGTTAACTAAATATTCAGTGAGATGAGAGCCTATAAATCCCCCTGCACCAGTTACTAAGATTTTTGACATTATATATGCTCCTTTTTATCAATTGCCCAATTTACCAATCTTTTTTAATCTACCAATCGTCCGATCTACCAATCTGCCGATCTGTTTCAATCTTCCAATCTACCAATCACCCAATCGACCAATCGAAAACAAAATAAAAGATAATCTTCCAATTAAGATAAAAAGTAAAATCAAGAAAGAATCGGACAAGCAAGATAAATAAATTTACTTACCAGATTTTAGATAAGTCATTAATCCATTTATTTGTTTAGCAATTTTTTTTGCTTCTTGGTAAAGCTGATTAAACTCAGCTCGAGATATATATTCTAAATCTATTGCAATATAAAGATCATTTTGCACCTCCCTGTTAAATAAGTATTTGTAAGTTAAAAAATAAATCTCGTATTAATGTATACGTTATTCTTTATCTACTACAACGTTTTTATTTAACAGGGCAGGCCTTTTAAATAATTTTTTAATCTGTTTCGAATATATCTTTTGCCATAAGTAGTTTTTAAATATTTTTCTCTGTGTATAGCATCTTTTTGGTTTAGGCAAACTTCATAATAAATCAATTTTAATGGCCTTCTGTATTTAGTTGATTCAACATCACCATCATTATGTTGTTTAATTCTTCTTTTTAAATTATCTATATAACCAACATAAAATTTATCGTCTTTTTCACTTATAAGAATATATGTATAAAACATTATTTTAAATTAAGCCTACGGGCGTCTTGCCAGACGGGTAAGTCTTCAAATGATTTAATTGTTGACAAATATTTAAACCTCCGGTTTATAAATCTACCAATCTGCCTATCGCCCAATCAGCCGATCGAAAACAAAATAAAAGGCAAATGCACAATCGGCCGATTAAAAGCAATCGGCCAATCTACCGATCGAAAAACAATCTCCCGATCTACCGATCACCCGATCAGCCAATCGAATACAATTAATCAATCGGACAAGCAAGATAATCTACTAATCGACCAATCTACCGATCTTACAATCAAATTCAAAAAAAATCTACCAATCAAGATTAAAAACAAAATTAAAAAATGTTCGGCTATCACAATGGCTGAATGTTCAGGTTATGAACTTAAGGATATTATAATATATGTGGGAAAGAAATGCAAGAAAAGATAGTTTTCAGTTGTCAGTTTTTAGTTTTTAGTTTAAGAAAATACAAAGCACAAGGTGCAAGATTATTCAATTGACCGATTGACCAATTTACCAATTAAGATAAAGATAAAGATAAAGATTGGAAAAAAGGGACAGGCACCTTTTAAAATCAAAAAGTAGCCAGTCCCCATTTTCCAAGTACAAAAAAGTAGCCAGTCCCCATTTTCCAATTAAGAAAGAGAGATGAGATAGAATGACAGAGGGACAGTTTTACCTGCTGATAGATCCTAAAAAGGAGGTGACTTTTATGCTTAATTTCTCGCGCTTCTCTTCGTCTTAGGCATGTAATATGCACTAATGGTCATTCTAATATTTGTTCTATTTTTTAGTTATATAAACAAAAAAGAAAGGAAATGTAATAATGAAAATTAAAGATTTAAAGAATTATGGTATCCCCTCTTTTATTCTAAACATCTGGGAAAAGAAT
>SDBS01003143.1_pt1 | contig 16178 bp, 8 predicted proteins | sample 2277091 | NCBI WGS metagenome assembly SDBS01 (sample SAMN10404972, study PRJNA504765) | marine sediment metagenome | isolation source: marine sediment core GS10_PC15, 163 cmbsf | place: Arctic Ocean: Southern Knipovich Ridge | collected 2010 | reverse complement strand
ATGCATTAGATATCGGTAATAAACAATGAACAAAGTAACAATTACTCCCCAAGAACCGCCAGTAGAACCATGGAACCTTAAATCCACTCCCCAAGAGCCCCCAGTGGAGCCTTGGATGATTAGATTAGACGCTGAAAAGACCATAATTGGTCCCTGGTAACTGGCATAGTATAGACTGCGTATATTGAGATTATCTCAATTACCAGTCTTAATCTTTTTTTATTTTATAATTCTGTAGAAGCATACGATACAAATACACGTCTACTTAGTGTTCTATAGTATTAGTAATCTATGGAAGATGAATCAATGAAGATTCCAGTAAGAGTATACCTTCATTCTGGAAATATCGAACAAGGAACACTTTCGTATCAGAAAGAAGGTCCGGAAATCACGACCAAAGATAAGGTGTATAATCAGTCCACTAAAGATTCTATCACCTACTCAATTCTCGATGATTCTATCTTTGAACAAAAATATGGATTATCGTCGAATCATAAGATTACTCTCAAATCAAAATCAGTACAAAGAAGAATAATAGACAGTATGAATAAGCAATATGATCTTTATCCACCAAGTACTAAGGGATGGATAACTCAATTATCAGATTCAGGAAATGAAGTCTTGTTCATCGTTCAAGAGATCGTGTCAATAAACAAGAATCTTATGACATTAATGAATTTGGAAAAAAACGAGATAATAGATTGCTTCCTTGTTAATCCATATGAAACTGAATTAATATTTATGAACACTGATTGGACAGTTTACAATCTGATACGCAATCTAAGAGAAATTGATGAGTCAATAATTGATAGGTTACTTGATGGTCCTCCGCCATCATGGGATAGTTTTGCTTCCATTCTTGAGGGGGTTAATGTACCTCAGCTTGAATTGCAAGAAACAATGGGAGAAACCATGAATCAGCTTGTACCATCATCTTTTCCAGCAAGGACCAGAAAGGAACTCATGGCATTCCTTGCTTGGGTTCAGAAAATGGAAATCCCAGATGAAGATCCGCTTGATCTTATTTACAAAATAGCTGATTCACCAATTTTCTCAAGTTTAGTTTTTGGTCATATCCAATGTATACTAGGAAAAACAGCCCCGCCAGAATACGTCCGCATTATGACAATGGCAGATAGAGGTTTGTTGAAATTACCAATGCTCCCAACCACAGAATCAATTGAACAAAATAAATGGGAAATGGCATGGTATAGATTACGAGAACTCTTCCCAAGTAGAAGAGATAGTGTACTGGAATTAGCTGATAGATTGAATAAGAGTCGCACAATTTTGACTTCGCTACCCATAACAAGATTGCAGGCTCTTGCAACCAGAGAAGATTGGATAGATAGATTCGCATTAGTGAATTATTCTCTCATCATTCGGGGCGTTATTCAAAATAAGAAGCTTGGATTAAATACTGTGGTTTACGTTGGTGGAACACATAAGTGGCCTCATAAACATCTTTCATGGACAGCCCGACTTGGTCATCCAAATGATAAACCTCCCTTCATTCAAGTCATGGTTATGCCACCAACTTCTATGGAACAAGCTATTAGAGCATTACCCAATCTTTCGAAAATCGAATGGTCAACAAGTTATCTCAATTTAGACCTATTTGATAAGAGGAAACAAAAATGGAGAATACAACTTTCAAGAATCTATAATTCTTTACGGAGTAAGAGAACACTCCGTCAACTTGAAAGGGAATTCCTCACTCCTACGCAGGGACCAGTATATGTCCCTACAAGAGCTGAAGCCAAAGTTCTTGATTATCTATCTTGGCAGATGTATCTAAGTTCTTTAGAGATGGGTGATTATGAAACATTTCTAGAAATGGATAATATTCAACTATTAGATATTTTAACCAAACTAAGAGATCACGAAATCGTAAAAATCCAGTATCTATTACGTATTCCTGGATTAACAGCTACATGTCATATTGTAGAAGGACCCCGTCAACAGACACAATCACTAGTTCGTTCATTCTTGAAACATATGCCCAGTGCAACAGCAATGGTTGAAGAGGGAGGATCTAAAGCCTATATTATTTCAAGAGTTCCTGATGAAAGTGTTTACGATTTATTTGCAAATCTATCCACTAAAGCATCAGAAGTGGATATGAAGGTTAGATGTTTACGTATTGATGCTTATGCAGGATATCAAAACAATCTATACTCAAGACTGTTGAAGTCAGATGGAACCTGGGATGTTGATATTTCAGGTTTGCTCAGTCAGATAAGGTCATGATATTATCCAGTCCACTCACCTGGCATAGAGTCAACAACACCCTTCATTTTCTTTCTCATGATTACTCCGACCACAGAGAGAATACCAAATCCACCTAATAGAGATGTATTGCCTGCATCCAGCTCAATCTGTAATGACTCGTGTACTACAGCAATTGCTAGGGGATACGTACGTTCAATGGCAATAGGGAGACCGACCACTGTAACATTGAGAGAATAGGTCCCTTCAACCAATGGTAAGAAGTCAATGTCCAAAATAGAGTAAGAGTCTATCTCAAAGCTCCAGGAGCCAAGTTCCTCATTTCCAGGATTGAACAGTATTGCATCTAGTGACCCAATCCAACCAGAACTAATTCCGAGCACGCTAACTGAAACGCTCAACGTGTTGTTTCGGTTGACAAACAGACTATACTCGCTATCAATTGCAATGACAATGATTGGTGAAATGTCAATAACCAGCTGGTTAGAACATGAAGCCTGCGAATCGGAGCCTGCGAATGTAATTATGACCGTGTGAGTACCTGCCAAGAGACCCACAATATTGTAGCTGACCACTCCGCGACTAGCCGTAACAAGGGTCTCTTCCAATTGCATGATTCCGTCAGTGAGTATAGTGATAGTAATTGTCTTGCCACCCATACCCCCAATAGCTCCCTCAAGTGTCACAGAGAGAGGAATGATCTCACCGAACTCTGAAAGTTCGGGAGCCTCAAGCGTTACTGAACTGAGATGTCGAACAAGAACAACAATCTCAATAGATGATTGATTGTATAATTCATCGCCCAGGAATTCAACGAGAATACGATATTCGCCAGTAAGAGATGGTGTCCAAGAAACCACGGTACCAAGAATGGTAGAAGTGAGAAGAGTTCGAGTGCTTAAAGGATGTCCATAGATCTCACGATCCAGAGAATCGTAGATGCTCAGCCATACATCAGCTCCATCAATAGTTTCCATTAACGAGTCATTCAAGAAGAAAGTTAGAGAGTGAAGTTCATAGATGAGACCTGAGAAATTCTCATCAATCTCAAGCGTAGTGACACTTGTAATTATGAAGTCAATATGAACATCACAGCCTAGTCGTTCAATGCTTGAAATAATAATTATAGATAGAGTGTAGTGACCTACAGGAAGAGAATTGATGAACAAATCCACCGAGCTTTGGTTCCACTGTAATCGACTGGTCAAGATCACGACTCCCTGAGGACCTGTGAGCTCAATTACAAAATCGAGTTCAGTAAACGGAATTGGGTCAGAGACCTCATCTTTGATGAAGAACCTAAATCCTTCCTCAGAAGAGCGGTCTATTGATGCTGGAATTGATGAAATGACCTCGGTAGTTCCTCTTACCCAAAATTGTAGAGCTGCATTAGAAGCATGGTAGTGACTTGTACCGCCAAAAGATACAATGAAAGTGATATTGCCCATATTGTATAATGTGATATTCAGGATTATCGGTTCGCTTCCCAACTGAATCAGGTTTCCTTCAATGACCAGTCCAAAGACTTGATGGTGTGCCTCGAAATGAACAGTGAATCCCTCAAGGGGAGTGCTGCCAGTGTCTTCTAGAAGAATAGAGAAAGATGCGTCAGTCGCTCCAGCTATCACATCATCAGGATTGAGAAGCTCAAGTTGAACGACTGTACCGTATTTCACATTAACCTCTTGAGAAGAACCTGAAGGGAGATAAACTCCGAGACCTTCGAATGAAGCGCCAAGAGACCATAACCCCTCTTCTGCAATTTGAACTATCCAAGTAACGAAACCATTTGGATTTGTTATCAATTCCACAGGACCCATCGTACTGGCTCCGGGACCATCGAGTTCGAGCGTCACGTTACGACCGACCATGGGGTTGCCATCGTGATCCAATAGCTGAGCAGTAATGTCCAGTGTGTCGCCGACCTCAAGGTCGAGTGTCGATAGGGAGAGCACTAGCTCTGTTGTGGAGTAGATTGTGTGGATAGTTGAGTCAGTGAAGCTATGCACTGAAACCGAGCCAGTAGACGTGAAGGCGACTGTGTAGAGACCCACCATTTCCGGTGTGAACTCGATAATTGCAATACCGTTCACTACTGGAGCCGTGATTGAGTTTGTCCACAATCCAAGTTTGATTTGTTCACCATATGGATCAAAGACTGATACAGTGATAGATATTCCATCTACAACCCCACCTAGATCATCAATCACCAAGAAGGAAATGTTAGTCAATTTGTCAACTGCCGGAGGATAGGGAACTAGCGAAACAGAAACACTACAATGTGTCATCACAATCAGTTGGTCTTGAACTTCGCCACCTATCAGAAATTCTTCGGCGACAGGTCCCGCATTGACAATAAGTACGCCATGGGAATCAACTGCGGTGTACGACACGCTAGCCATTCCTGACAAGTTAGTCAACACATTAGCGGACCACAGCGGAACCAAGTCCATTCCTAACACTTCAAAGTGAATAGAAACTCCAGCCTGTGGAAGCGATGTGGTCAGGTTGTAGACCAGAGTAGTCGAGTCAAACAAATCAATCTGTGCAGGAGCGATCCAGAGAGTTCCATCCACGAGCTCAAGGACTGAGCTTGTCGAGGTTGTTGAATTGGTAAGGAACAAAATGTCTCCTACATGAAGAACAGTAATGTCAGCATGACCACCCTGAGAAGGATACCAAGTGATTATTGTCAGTCCATTTATCGAGGGGACTTGTGCATCAAATGCCTGAGAACCTCCTTGCTGAATACTAAGATGAATGGTACGTCCAATGATGTAATTTCCTAGAGAATCAAGAAGAGCTACTTGGAACTCGAGAGGGTCTCCAACAATACAACTAGGATTGTGATATAATTGGATGTTTGGAGTAGTGTAGACTCTCTGTGCTGCGGTGTCACTTGCAGAAGAATTGTAACCATAACCAGCATAGATTGCACTGATGATAAAATCTCCAACATGACTAAATGGTTGAGCAAGATTACATTGCCCAGAGCTGTCAGAGATTCGAACGTACGTATTCAGTACTGTTCCATTGCTCCAAGTTACTGAAATGTCGATTGTGGACCCAACCAGAGGAGAGCCACTGAAGTCGAGCAGTGTTACAAGAACACCTACTGTTGACCCTTGCTTTACTGGTTGACCTGGAATTGTAACTGTAAGTGTTGTATCAGCCACAACTATGCTGTTCTTGTTTTCTGAGGTCTCAAGGAGCCAGTCTTGCGCAGAAACTTGGACCTGAATCACTAATTGCCCTGGATTTCCAAAGTCAAGAATGAGAGTGATTAGCCCTTCAGCACTGGTCACATCATCTGAGTCATAGATTATCGAACCATCGAGTGAAACTAGAGTGTGTACCGTTGCACCACTGACTGGATTTGTAGCAATATCAAACAGAGTTATCTCAATAGTATCGGTTGTTGGAACAACAAGATCTGAAGGAATATCGATTGAAATAATGGGGGTTTCAGAGACACCTACTCCAAGGCTAGAGTAACCTGCAAAGTACCAGGACTGTTGCACCGAAGTCACAATGATATCATTGATTCCTCGCGTTGAGGGAGTCCATGAGAATACAACAATACCACCAGATGTTGTGGAGATATTTGTGTAATCAACGCCACCACCGGGTCGCTCAACAGATACTGTCACTGTGAGACCTGATATCGGATTCGAGAGATGGTCAATTGCCACTACCTGAATCCAACCTGAAACGCCAACCTCTGGAGATGGATTGTAACTTATTGAGAGAGTTACTGGAATTAGCACATCGAAATCAAATGTTTCATAAGCTGAGCCTCGTGAAAGAAACCCACCATAATCAACCTCAAATCTGAAGGAACCTGCACTACTAGCACTCCATTGCATTGAAACATGACCGCTAGAGTTTGTTGTAAGTGTCTGTTCCAATAGCACAGTAGATGGAAGAAGGATAACACGAAAAGTAATCGATTGACCTGAAACGGGATTTGATATCAAGTCTTTCAATTGGGCCCACAGTGTTCGAGTCCCACCTATGGTTTCCTCAGCAATTACCCCACCAATTTCTAATTGGCTTGAAGACCATGAAGTCACCACATCAGATTCAGATGAGCTGAGAAGAAAACTCACACCCGAGAAATCACATTGGACAATATAGTTCCCGTTTTCAGTAAGTGTAATTGTAACAGATGCATGACTTGTTGAATTGGTAACGAGGACCGTATCAACAATATTCACGAAAGACGGGGATGTGATAGTGATATGCAGACTCTGTCCACTCAATACCTCTGAATCTTGAGTCGTGAGTTGCACTGTTAGTGTAACTGTTGAGTATTGATCTATTGCGCCAGTTCCTAACCAAGTGATCACAGTTTGCTCGTAAGCGTGGATCATTCCCTGAGTTTGACTTCCATCTAGAGAACCATTTCCATCAAAAGTCAGAGTATAGGTGAAATCACCTCTTGTGGTGGGAGTCCAAGAGAAGGATCCAACAACAGAATCTGAAATGAGAAAAGTGGAATAGACGATTGTGTCAAGGTCATCTCGAATTAGTAGCGAAACCTCTTGATTCGCAATCAGTGAATCATTTTCTTGATAATGTAAAGACCAGCCAATGGATACCTCATTGTTCACAAGACCGTCGGTCTCTGAAGGGGTTGTAAGATAAGTTGGATTCGGTTCTGCAATCGTTACTTGATCTCTGAGATCTGATTGGGTACAGTCTGGTACGTCAATTGTAATCGTGAGATTGTAGTCCCCTGCATCAAAGTCTGTACTCGGAATCGAGAACCAGAATGGAGAGGTTTCATCGTAACTGTACTGCTGATATGTCGGTGGGTCACCAAGACGAATAGTGATATGACCAATACCAGCATCACCACCTCCAGCAAGTGTCCAAGAAATGGTGCCATTGATGGTTTCGCCCATCTTCACCACTGGAGTTTCAATATCAAGAGACCCTTCAAGAGTTCCTTCCACCTGCACAGTGAGGGTGTCATATGCGCGCGATGAACCCCAATCTTGAACCATGACAAAAACGGGCCACGAACCTAAGGTCTCTAGACTTGATGGAACAGGTATTGAGAGAGTATCTGAATTGGCGACATTTGTAAAGAGTGTAGTTTCATCGAATGCGTTCACAATAACAGTATGACTTGGCTCTGAAGAGGAGATACTTACTGAGATATCAAATGTTGAACCAAGCTCTGTGTGCGCACTTGCACTTGAACTTAAACCAACACCAGGAGTATCAAAGAGTTCACATCGGAGTCCAAGAATTGAAACCATCTTGAGAACACTCTGAGTGAATACGGGTTGCCAGAGCACACTATTGTTGAACCAACCATCACTGAAGTGAGATGACCTCAAAGCACTGAGAACTGCGGAAGTATCTACAGAATCGAGATTTACGGAAAATTCTGATGCATGGAGAAGAGAGAGTGTAGCTACATCCATGCTCAGTGCCATGAGGTCTGTGTATTGAATACGAGATTCAATTGAAGCGGCAATCTCAGCAGCCATTGTTGGAGTAACAATTCCAAGTCTAGTGGCCGCGCGAGTTGATAGAAAATCGATTGCTTCTTGGAAACCTGCAAATGGTTCAAGGGTCCATCCCGTCGCATCCCAACTTCCAGAGCTATACTCGGAAAGGATTGCAGTTTCTAGGGCTGCTCGATAAGGTATTGTACCCATCTCACCAAGGAGGAATAAGGTCTCTACAGCAGCCACTGAATGCTGCATATGAGCAGTTCCCATGATAGAGGTTGGGCGATAGTGTCCGGTTATGTATTGGCTCTGAGATAGATAGAGCGTGATATCAGAAATCATAGTCGAGTCAAAATCCATCCCAAGTGCATTTACTGCACTAGTCCCAAAGAACTGGGTCCAAACACTCTTTGTCCTGTATTGATTGAATCCGTACTCAGGTGCACTCACGGTTGTTAGATTTGACCAGAAGGGATAGATTGTCAGACTCTCAAACCCGTTAAGAAAGTCAACTGCAAGGTTCAGGTCGACCAGCGGAGAATGTACTAAGCGGCTAGATTCTAAAAGCCAGCTGGTCCACATGAGTGATGGAAGAATGTCCATTGCTTCGAATCCGATGCTTGTTGTAATTGAGTCAAAGAAGGTTGTAATCCCAGATGCAATCGCTCCAGAGGTTTCTCCAAGAGATTCAAGACAGAGAGCTACCCTTGAGGTTTCTCTAGTCTTTGTCACAATATCATCTGTAGCAGGTTTCATTCCAAAACCACCAGATCCAAGTTGATTATTGGAGAACCATGTGAGACCTGCAGTTCTATTCTCAGCACTCAGGGTTCCGAGAAGCTCCATGGTTGCTAAAGCTGATGCAGTACCTGTTACAATTTCCTCATCAGGACCATTGGTATTTCTAAAGGAGCCATCGCCATTTGTAGTTCGTGTCAATATCCAACTTGTCAGCTTTGCTGGGTCAGGATGAGCCAATCCTATGAACGCAAGAGACCTCAGATATTCACAAGCATAGTTTGTACGCGGAGAAATGCTGGTTGGATTTGAACCGATTGCACCCCAAAGATCAGGGTCACCTGTTTTTGAACCATCAATAACAAGAGACCTCAACCATAGCTCGAGATCATAATCGGATATCTCACCTAGTTGACCTGAAACAGCCAGCGCCTCAGTGACATAGTAAGTTGTTGTAATATAGTTGTCAAACCCACCTGCTACTTCTTGTCGTGAACTAAGATATTGAACAATTTCGCTTTCTGGAAACTCAGCAGTAAGACCCATAGTAGTCAGAATCCAGAGTCCTTGTGCTGTACTTTTACAACTCACAACTCCTTCAGCGGTAGAAGTCATGAAACCAGTTTCTGATCCGTAGTCAATCATGAGGTCATTGAGAATATCACGAACTAGAGGTGTGTTGTCTACAATCCAATTAGTCCAAGCAGCTCCTTCGAGAAGGTCTGAAGCTGAGTGAACTGCATAGTAAACCGATACAATGAGAGGCGCATGAACATAACTGAAACCACCTGCGAGCATTTCTCCTTCTAACGCTTGAAGTGCGGCCAGATTAGTAGTGGTTGCAGTTTCTCGAACTGCATTGCAATAAGCCACCGTGTTCTCTAAGAGACCTTCACCTGTTGAAGTGAGAAGAGTCGGGTCCTCATATGCAAACAGAAATACATCAAGAGGCCAAGAATCGTATCTTAGTGGAGCAGTTGTGGAAATCGAACTTCCTGTCAAATTGACCAGCCGAGACATCTCAGTCTGAACAGTATCAACGGGAAGGAACAGACCAGCCTCAGTACTCAGTGTCGAACCAATTGTAAGAGGTACTGGTTGTGAAAGGAAGACCGCTCCTGCATATCCAGACTCAGTAGCCAGGATTGTCGCAACAGAAGCGGTCGAAGAGGGTGGACTTCGGGCTGATAGCCGATGAAGCAACCAAGCCGAACGTCCGGTAAGAATCAGGGTGATGTCTTCTCGAATCAGAATATCCACTATGCTCTGTGAAACCTGATTTCCATTGGATGAACCCAAACTGCCGTCAATGATTATTGCAGGGACATCATGTAACAGTGAGGGATCTGCAAGTACATCACTAGTTTGTAGTACAGAATTTGGAATGCCCATCGAATTCAGCAGTGCAGACCAGTCAGTACCAAGATTGGAGATATCTCCTCCAACAAGCTCCAGCACAATGTAAGGATTATTGGAAACCGTTACTCCAGGATCTGCTGAAGTAATTCCGAGGTCTCTCAGATCATTCTGAACATCCATATCATTCAGCTCCAGCTCAACATGAACAGCTGGGAATGGAATACTAGAAATTATCATGCAGACCAAGAGTAGAGATAGACCAATGCGTTTCATGCGGTGATAGCGCCTCCGTTTTTCATAGTAGGGCGTCCAGCGGGCCGACCGTTCTGCGATAAGTTGGAATGGGGACTGATAAGAAAACAAGTTTTATCCCATGCGGATGGATATGGAATAAAACGGGAGTCGACCCCCCTGGACAAGTATGCTAGTCCACCTTGATGTATTCTCATACCCCAACCCCCACGCCTACAAAGCTATAGAATACTATCAAGACAGATAGTGCAAGAACTAGTTCTGCAAGTCCTTTCCCCTGATGCTTTTGCAATGCAGCTCCGAGAAGGGAAACATCACCTCCTTTCAAAGAGCTATTGAAAAGTACTGCAAGAGAGAGATACCAGCATAGCAAGTAAACTGGTGCATTAGCAAGAAGCACAACAGGAAGGAAAAGAAGAGAGAACCCAATAAACACTGATGCAATAGTACTAACAAACAGTGCGGAAATTAATACTACGACCCTAGGTGGAGAATCCACTTTTAGGAAAAGATTTAGCTCTGCGTACGTACTCCCGGCGGCAACACCTTTCAGGTCAATTCTGAACAGCGAGCACACAGCATATCTTACAGCAGTATTGATTATCGATCCAGGAAAGAATAAGATGCTAACTATCGATAGCAACGCATTTCTTGTCCAGGCTCTAAACACTCGCTTATTCCCTGATAATAACATCAGTGAACGTACTAAAGTAGCCGTGAACACTACAGCTGGCGCGACCTTTACTGAGAACACCAAGTTAAGAGCGAGCATCGATACTATATCATATTGCAATGCCAGACCTCCTTTGCAGAACACGCTTTGGGTTTCGGACATAGAGCATCATGTTCATTGTTTTCTCATGTTCTATTGTGTACAGAAGATTAGTAACTCTGCCGAAGAAGTAAGAAGTTCAACATGCGAGCCAGTCATGAGGAATACTCATTGACTAGATATTGAAAAAGCCAAACAAGGGTTATGAGGACTCTATTTTTCCTAATAATCGCCCATGTTTGACTTCTGCAGTATGTCTTGGTAGCACTTTGCAGGATATGACCTATCCTATGAAGAAAAAACTGCTATTTTGATCTAGAGAAAATAGTTGTCTGAAGATATTGCTCAAGATTTGATAGAGGTAAGCCAGCAGTATCCACAACTTGTATTCCTTTTTCAGCGCAGACAACCTCAAGAACGCGAAGTGCAGTTGAAGTCCAGTTTGTTACATCCAATTCACCAGGAGCAACAATATAGCGGAGGAGCCTGCGGAAACCTTCACGCTGAGAAGAACTGAGCACCCGTGCAAGGACATTGAGAACTATTTTTCTATCACCAGTACTCGAAGTCCCACATAGAACTAGTAGTCGCTGAGCGGAATCGTATGTGTCTAGGGTTTCCAAAGTTTTCAGCGCGGTGAACCATGATTCCTGATCTTCTGCACGCAACAAATTATCACAATAAGCAATTACGCCGGGATCTTTGCGTGAAGCAAGTTCTAGCAAAGAAGGTTCCCTGAGAATGATGTTTAGAGAGCCATTTTTTACAGTGTCCCATAGACTCTCAGTTAGTGTATCATCAAGTGGCATGGTCATGCTATCAGGGTTGATGTCTAGAGAAACCAGGGTCAGCTGATTCGGCTTCATGATAGTGAGTGTTGGATGACACTAATAAGCTCCTATTATGAGCCTATAATGATAAGTAGAAGTATGAATACTGAGTTGTGAAGATGGCAAAAAAGAAAGAGAAGAATGAGTCAGATATGATTACCACATCAGAGTGGCTTAAAGGAAGTAGAAGGACCCATGATCTCTATATTTTGAAACATCTTATTGTCGAATCATCTTCTTGGAAAAGCGAAACGAGCCCTCTTGATATATCACTATTTGAGAAGACATATGATTTGAAACCGATTCCGAAGGCACTTGTGTCACCAGAAATGCTCAATCGTAGTTTGGGCTATGAAAGAGTAATGGATGAAATCACAAGCAGAATGAGAAAAGTTCAACCCAAGGGTTCAACCCTAGAAGAACAAATCAAGTCACTCCTCCCCAGAGATCTGCCAGCCAGCGAAGTCGAATCATTCTGCTATGCTTTTAGTAGAATCGTTCTTGAACGAATTCCTAAAGAAACACGATGGGAAATTGTACCAATTGGATTAGATGCACTTTCTGCTGCTCTCCTGTATCTATACATCATCTCCAATGTAGTGCGACAGAAGATTCCATGGCTGTTAACTATCTGGAAACTAAAGCTCAAAGAGGTCAAGATTGATGCAATGAAATCAATCTATGATTCAATGTCAAAAAGGGCAAGTAAAGACGATATCCAGGAGATTATGAAAGAAGCAGACAAACATATCAGTGATACACTTGGCAAAGATCCGACAATTGATGGCTTCTTACCTCCTCAAGACCCATTATCCAGACAGATAAACGAATGGATACGATTGATATCTGCAGCAAAGAGTTCAAACATGAAAAAGCAAAAGAAGGACCTTAGGAAAGAGGTCAGAAAAATCATTGCAGACCTGTTGGGATACAGCGCAACATTGACAACTGAAATTAATGTTCATAGCACAGCGGTAACAAATTGGGATACCCTTGCCCTAAGAACAGATGGCCCAACCGCACAAGCTCATGAACCATTATTGCGCTTGATACGGGATGAACTCAATATTCTCAGATATGATCCTCTTCGAAAACTATGCATTAATCTTTCATCAGTTGAAGAGCCAGGACATCCGACATTAGAGGATTTCAATCGAGTTTCTGACTTCAAAGGCACAAGAATTGCGTACTATGAAATGCATCGACTCGAGCCTCTCCTGAATGAATCCTTCATCCCAACGCTAAGAAAGCTAGGATTACGCTATCGATACATTTTCACACCACGTCAGCGGCCAGGAGTAGTTTCTGAAGGACTAGTTGAGAGAATGATCTTGACTGAGAAGGATATTCGAGGATGCACAGTTCATGTAGAACCTAATACAACTCAAGGACCCAATCCACGTAATTTTCCAAAGGGTTCCTATGAAGCTGTTGTCGAAGACGAAATTGTATCATTAAATCTAAATCACTTTGACTTGGAAAGTGGGGATTGGCTTTCTAATACTCAAAAGGAGTTACCTAGAGAAAAACAAAAGGATAGTCTTCTAATCCAGCGATCAACAATTTCTGATGATAAAGAACCATTTTCGCTCACAACAAGAGCTCTTGAAATTATAGGTTTTCTTTGGAGCTTGAAGGGGCCCAGAAGTCAGAGAAAATACATTCTCGAACGAGTAAACTATCCCAATCAAACAGCAAATAGAATGCTAAAAGAAATGTTAGATAACCAAGTAATGAGATTGTTATATTTGCCTGCACTTGAATTTTGTAGTTTGCCGGATGGATTAATTGCATACGCGAACTGTAGTGACAGACGATCCAGAGATAGGTTTGTTGACCATATCATAGAATCACAATCCTATGCGCGCATTCGCATTGGTGATTCCAATGATGTTGTGGCACATATTCGTGTCCCCTTGAAGAACAGTGATTATGTAGCTGGTGATCTTAAAGAAAAGATAGGTGAATTTTCGGATTATTACTTCACTGCCAGATTACGTTCAACTAATACTTACAAAATTGCGACCCTGCACAAGCTAAGAAAACCAAAGACCAGAAAGTGGATAGATCCTTGGAAAGGGACAATCTAACCTAGAGCCATTGTTCAAGGGTTGACTGACGATTTCCAAAAGAACGCCATAGATTGGTTAATTTCTGGGTAGTGATTTCAGCACGTTCTGCTGGCATGACGGTTTCAAGAGCTCGAAGAACTTTGGGAATCAGAGGCGGCTTCAACTTGAACTCCACCTTGTCTGCAGACATATAGGAGGGCTCGTCGAATACCTCTCTAGCCTCGATATACTCGACACGCTCACTAGGCAAAAATCCTCTTGCCTTAAGCAGACCTTCGAGACCTCCATGTTTTTGTAAAAGCACTGAACCACGTCGAGGTCCGATTCCTTTAACACCCTCCTTATGAAAGTCGCATCCACAAACTATTGCAAGGTCTCTAAGATGCGTAAGGTCTAACTGAAGATGGTTTTCAAAATCACTGAGAGATGCTCTCAGAATCTTACTGTTGGATAACTGCATTTGTTTTGTTACGTGAGGGCTGCCAAATAGAAGTGCATCTGAATCATTAGAAACCACGGTGTTAACAACTCCATCCCTACACAAGACAGCAGCAAACATTTCAGCTTCTGATGGAGAGGTAAGTACAGGAACACCAACCATTCTCCCGAGGTCTCTCATATGTTCGGCAGCAAAGTAAGCCCGAAGAGCAGGGCTCTTCCATAGCACTGTGGCAAGATCCTCATCATAGGGGTCTCCATCTTTTTGGAATTGTTTGTAAAGCTCTGAGGCTCTTTGAACAAGACCCGGGTTTGGTTTTCGTTTCATTGTTTCAGGAGGACCATCAAATACAAAGACAGGTAAGACGTGATTACTCAGAGTGATCTTAACAAGACTGACAAAGAGTCCAACGTGTGTAAGGGGAAGCCGCCCTTCCTCTCCGGGGTTTTGACGGATTACCGAGATTCGACGAGAAAGATAATTTGGGACATCAATAGCTATTGTTCCAGGTGATATCTCTGAGGAAGACTTCCATTTCCAAGGAATAATATCAGCGCCCCAGTTCTTCACACCCATAATCATCACCTTATGCTACGAATTCCTTTCGTTCCTATCTTAACAATTACTCCGGGTGGTATTGACGGAAGAACACAACGTTCCACTAGAAGTCTTACAACATCTTCACCTTGACGAAGTCGATCAACCTGTACAACACTATCAACAGCGTGAGATAGAACATTGCCGCCAATTGGGATAGGCTGTCCTGAGGTCCAATTGCGTGAGGAATGATCTGTAATCATAACATGAGTATCAAGTCCATTTATCACTCTTCGAATTGAATCGAGCGCTCCAAACAGATTTCTCTGACGGCCCTTAGTTCCTGGAGCACCAGTTAGATTGAGAGCTCCAGTCAGATTGTCAAGAACTACAATTGAAACCTCTCCAAGGTCTTGTAGCATCTCAACTTTCTCAACAATATCAGCAAGGCCTAAAACCGGTGCTATAACAATCTTTTCGAGCACCTGTGATGATTCGTCTTTTGAGTGACAAAGAGATTTCACGAGAGGAGTACTGAAATTAGTTCCTGAATCAAGAAAGACGCAAGAGGCACTTTTCATCTTTGCCGCAGATACAATAACAGTATGAGCTAGAAAGCTCAATGGTGCTCTCTCCGGACCATGAAATAGACTGATCTGTTGAGGAACGAACAACCCACCAATTGTATTGTTCAAGATTCTCGGGCGTAAACGAATTTGGGGTTCAGTGATTGTATCTATAGATTCAAGCGGTAGTCTCAACGAGTTTCTCTACCTCCTCAAGCAAAGAATAATTGCGGTGCAATAAAACATCAGCCTCTGTACCTTGCTCCAATCGTTCAACTAGTAATCCCGGTGCATCCATATCAGGAACAAGAACAACTAAACCGGATATTGTTGGAAATACCGTCATTCTTGTTGGTGCAAGGGAAAGCAACTCAGTGATTGATTTCTCATCTCGTGCTAGACGATAGGTTTCCATTTTCAATCCATTCTGTGAATCAATTATTGGAATCATCTGAATGGCTTCAGCAAGGAGTGGAGATGTACTTCCCTTTATTTCAATCCCAAGATTATTAATCAAGTCGATTACCTGGTCAAACTTTGCTGAAATGAAGAGCACATCACAATCAACTTAGCAAGTCAGTGAAACCGGTAGTAGGGGACGGTCACGCATCATTTGAATTATCTTTTCTCTCGTGTCCTTCTCAAAAAGTAGTATATTGTGTGACGAGGTTAATTTGAATGATTCACCATCACCAACCGTCACAGCTCTCTGGTTGATACCATTCAATGAACCAGGGTCCTTTATGTGAGAACAACTCCCCGCTGTTGTTCCTGCTGCAATTCCAGCAAAAATCAACCCGTACGGTAGCACTAGTACAAATGCAACCACTGCTAGATAGCTGATAGCTGCATAACCTAGGATATTGAGGATTAGTCTAGTTGGAGAGTCTTCTGATACTCGATTGACAATGAGTAGTAG
>SDBS01003142.1_pt1 | contig 16179 bp, 12 predicted proteins | sample 2277091 | NCBI WGS metagenome assembly SDBS01 (sample SAMN10404972, study PRJNA504765) | marine sediment metagenome | isolation source: marine sediment core GS10_PC15, 163 cmbsf | place: Arctic Ocean: Southern Knipovich Ridge | collected 2010 | reverse complement strand
GGTGCCGCGTCCCGTACCACAACGCCCTCGATGCGCTCTTTCCATCTTTCTTATGAACCATCGTGATCTCAGACAAGATCTGGAATAAAGCCCCTGTGAGCACTTGTGAGCAGTAATGCGGCTCCCACCGACCGGCGATATGCTTCATCGTAAGAGCATTATGGGCGGTTCGCAGATAAGATCGCTGTACCTCTTGGTAGGTCTCTTCTACCTTCTTCTTAGCAAACTGCTCCGCAAGATCTGCGATAACATCATCCTTTTGTAAATCGCCGTCCGATGACTTGGCGACGACATTGCGTACATCATTATTTCGAAGCGCAGAGAGGATTGCCGTGAGATCAGCGAGAAATTCGTGAAATGCAGAGGTTTGAACAGAACTGATGGCATTGAAGTGTGGTCTGATTCCGTCCAAAATTGCGTGACCTGTCTCGTGAGCGACGATGTCATGCGAGAGACATGTGTAAACAGGATCGCCTTCGAATTCGAAGAAGTAAAACTGCAAGGATTTGCTATTGCGGTCGTAAAAGGCGTTCCTGCGATAACCAGCATGGGGGATAACAATCAGGCGATTGCCATCAAAACCCCAAGGGATGGGCCGTCCCATCACATGCGGATTTTCGTAAAAGGCCAGGGTGTTCTGAACGATCGCCCACACATTTACCTGGTGAAATTGGAAGTTGGTTGGATCTTCATCAACCATGAAACGCCTAGCTTCTGAATTCCAGCGAGCGGCTTCTACGAACACGTTTGAATCAGCGTTATAGTCTACGACCGCAACTCGTGCGCTGGTGGGGCCATCCATCATTCCTGGCTCCCAGTCCATCAAAATGTCTCTGATGCCTAATTCTTCGTTATATCTTGCGACCTCAGGATCCTGAACATAGACCTTAACTGGGAAACGCAATCCGAATTCCTCTCTCGCTTTCATATCGAGTGTGGCCATGTACAACTGTTCGACGATTTGGTTTGATAATGTCGATTTTTTCTGTTTCATTCCATCCCCTCCTGCGCCTTTTAGTCACCCACAAATTCTCGATAGTCACCGGCAAAGGTTGATCAACCGCTTCTCACTATGGGCGTTGCGAAGGTTCGCACTCCAACCTGATTTGAACCCCCTACGCTCCATCATGACTATCTGCGGATGAACTCGAACTCTAGTCCCTACCCTCTATCCATCACGGAAGATGTTGAAGCACTAAACTTTGGTGGCGCAACGCAGCGCGATGAAAATGCACCCACAAAGAGTCTGGAAAGCTGGGTTTCAAGACATATTTCGCCTTCCGCTCGAACTCATCCAGGCTCCACTCATCCCAGGCGATGTCCTCTTCGTCGTAACCGTAGTCCTTAGAGTAATCGTGGCTTTGCGCGTACGAATCCCATTCACCCAGATCGTATTCCTCAGGCGACATCGGTATCCCCAATTGCTCAAAGTCCGCCTCCAGAGCAGCAGCATCAAAAACAAACTCTGGTTCCTCTAGATTAGGATTTAGCGCCAGATCTCTCCAGGAAGAGCGATCATAGGCATATGCTGAAGGTGGATCGAAATATCGCCCAAATTGATCTCGCCAGTTACGGCAACGCCCCTCAAGGAAATCGCGATCCAAGTAGATGCGTAATTTTTCGATGAACGAAATGTCCTCCCCTATACCGCCTCGATCAGCGAACAGTATTTGTAAAGGTCCTTCGATGTCTTCCCAGGGAATCGGCGCAATAGGGTCCGTCTTCTGCATAGCAATTAACTCGTCGTAGATGGACTTGCCTGCTTCGAGCCATATTTGAGAATTGTCGCGCTCTACAGGCTCTCCAGATTTTTTCTTGTATTTCCACTTGATGAAGGAAAAATCCGGCAAAGCCCCTGCTTCCGCATGTCCCGTTTCTATGGCGAATAGGTCAATAAGAGCGTCGAGCATGTCGTCAGTGAAGAAATCTTTCTCCCAACCACTTTCCTCCCAAAGTTCCACATCCTCGACGCTATTCTCATCCTTTGAAGCTCGACCCGAAAAATTCTGGTGTGCCCAAGTGTCCGCGAACATGTGCAGCGCCACACCGATGCGGCAAAGGCGGCGCTTGTTGCTCTCTTCCTCGGCCGCTTTTTGTAAAAGCAGCTTTGCGAATTGTGAACCTGGTTGGGTGACGAATCTTGGATAGGTTAGATACCCGGCGGGATCGGTGTATAAGAAGGGACGAGGTGGGATGAAGTGGAAGGGAATATAAACGCGTTTATGAATGGACCATTCTTTCGCTTTGAGCCCAATATAGGCACATCGAACGGGATCAAATTTGAAAAGCATCTTTCCTTCAGCATCGCTGAGCGTTATGGGCCTACTCTCTGTGGCGTCATCGGTGTATTGTGAGGCATAGGCAATGGTGAGGGCGTCCTGACTGTTGAAGCCGGCTGCCCTTGCTAGAATTCCAATACAGTAATAGTGAAAATCCTTCTGCATCACATCCTCCCTTCCCATACGGCTACATCCACGGGGAACGTCCTCTGAGATGGCCAGATATGCTCGAGTAGGATGAAGAAATCATCACTCGAATGCGGAGACATAAGCGGGGGACCTAGTCTCGATTGTTGATTTTGGGATCAAATGGAGAAGGAAAAACCGACTTCATGGAAGTCGGGATAGGCAATGATGAGCGGCTATGTGAGTCCCCCAACCCGATGAATGCAATCCCACCAAGCTTAACATGAATCGCATTCAATTATTTATCTACCACCATCATAGATTAGTTTTAACTCAATTTCAATACTCAATTTCAATACTCACATTCGCCTCACACTATGCCCGGTGCTGCAAAGACCCTTGGGAAAAAAGATAATTAGTTGAATATGTCAAATATGTGTTGTATGATGGAGAGGCAATGAGGCATACGGTCATTGCAGGGGGATAATAATGGCCTCGGTTTTATGTATTCGGGAACATAGCACACCTTAGTTGCACTGCATGGCCTCATTGAGGCGAGGCTTCTTTGTTCAGGGGGAAATCGCTTTACTCTTCATGGGACCCCACATTTCACGTGGATCACTGAACGTTCACCGCCGCATCCAATACCCGAGTCTATCCTAACCAAAGCATAAGGGGGTGCTTATAGATTTAGACAACGAATAAACATCGCTTGAGCAATATCATTCCATCTCACAAACCCTCATTTCTTGCAATACCGCACGCATGTTTATTTAATGCTTTCTTTTGGACTCAATCGAAACATTGAAGGCGTGAGGTTCCTACAACCACTTCGCCACCCGCGCTGCTCACTTCTTTCCCACTTCCCTTCTCTTCTCACATTGCTCCTCCCAGCCTTTTGCGAGGAATGACGATCCGACGGTTACATCGTGAAGGAGAAAAACATGTCTCAAGATGAACTAAAAAGCCTACGTAATCAAATCGAAAAGGAAGGCGCCGATTGGACCCCTACGATCACTTCTGTATCTCGATTGACTGCAGAGGAACAGGACCAGATGCTTGGTCTTTCGGTCACAAAGGCGGAACTGCGCTCGATGGAACAGGCCATCAGAGCGGAAACCAAATTGGCAGCCATGCACGCTACCCCAGCTGCTCCAGTTGCGATTGATTGGCGCAACAACGGTGGGGACTGGACGACGCCGATCACGGATCAAAAATCCTGTGGATCCTGTGTCGCGTTTGGCGTCGTCGCTACAGTTGAAGCGCGCATCAACATTGTATGTAAGGAACCGAATAAGGATAAAGACCTATCCGAAGCGCACCTCTTCTACTGCGGTTGTGGGAATTGCTGCAGTAGCGGATGGAACTTCCCGCCAGCTCTAGATTTCAGCAGAGATACCGGCATCGGGTTGGAGACGAGTTTCCCATACACTCCGGGTGACCAACCTTGCAAGGCAGGGATCCAACCATACATCAAGATTTCCAGCTGGAATAAAGTACTGACGATGGATGACAGGCGTCACTACCTCTCCACAAAAGGCCCATTGGTAGCAGGTATGGCAGTGTACTCGGATTTCTTCTCTTACAGCTCCGGGATCTATCGACAAACTTCTCAGGACCTAAGAGGTTACCACGCAATATGTGTGGTTGGTTATGATGACAACGAGGAATGCTGGATCTGCAAGAACAGTTGGGGGCCTAACTGGGGCGATAGCGGGTGGTTCAAGATCGCATACGGACATTGTCAAATTGACACCACTTTCCCGTTCTATAACGTTGAATTAGAAAAGTGCCCTAATGGTGATGTTCATCCCTGCAGGAAATACGTTCTGTACCTCGGTAAAGTTCTCCGAGAGGCGCGCAGCAATCGACGCCTGAGGGCATGCTTGATGTACTACATCTGTCGGCAGAGAAGGCCATGGAGATTCTTCTGTATGCGGAGAGACTTGATGGAAGTCGCAAGAGTCCGTTACATATTGAAGAAATGCCCACAGTATCATCGACCCTTCTGCCTTGCGTTATCGAGAACGTAGATTTGGGAATTGACAGGGGATAATGTCCGCAAATACCCTGCCAGAAAGGGAGGGCAGAATGGATAAGAGTGAACGAGAATTATTAGAAGAGTTGGAAGCTGCTGCCGGAGAAGAATTCACTGAAAGTTTGGACTGGGAAGCAGAATCACTCGATGTCGCTAAGCTAGAAGGCCCTTGTGCTGAACTCGATGCTCTCTACACCGAGGGTCTTGTCGAAGAGGGCTTTGAATTCGAAGCATTTGAGGATGAGCTAGCCGATATCGATTGGGGAGCGGCTTCGCCAGAACTCTCCGAGATCGAGGCTCAAGTGCTGGATGAAGAAGAATTGCTAACCGCCGCAACGGATTTCGGAGGCGGTGAAGTCATAACCATCGAGGAGTTGCTGACTTTCCTCGAGGGTCATCCCGGCTTGAAGCTCACACTCACGTATTAAGGCAGCAAATTGCGGGGCTGATTCATCAGCCCCGCAATTTCCAATCAAATGCTTGGTAAATTCTTACTCTGCAGGTCCAACACGCGACCAATCAATTACTCTTGGATAGACGGTAAAATATGGGATGACTAAAGAAATATTGAGGCAAGATCATGAAATTAGAATTTGGAAAAGATGACGAGGTTATACATATTACAGCCGGAAAAGAATTCATCATCGTCCTCGATGCAAATCCGACGACGGGATACGAGTGGACCTTACTCTTCGATGAGTCATTGGTTCAACTTGTCGATCGGGAATTCAAACCTCCGAGCGTCGATCTGATCGGTGCAGGAGGGCAGGAGCGCTTCACATTTGAGCCGAGAATTGTCGGGGAAACAACGATCAAAATGCAAATGAAGCGACCCTGGGAAGAAACGGCCGTTGAAGAGCATGTATTTTTGGTGCAGATATTGGGTGCGTGAAAACGATCAACAAATACTCACTCTAAGAGATTAGATCAAGACTTCAGAGGACGAAGCCAGAATTAGTGAAATAGGAGGGGGACAATGGCACAGCTCTACAAAAGTTCGGAAGAGATGATTGAAAGCTTTTCATCCTCACTCAACCGGCTGTCCGCAGCCGACCGCTCGAACGTTCAGGAAATCGCTGCCTCGCAACCACCATCGTAATTAGGACCTGCCTCAATAAACTCGCGGATTGACTGGGGGGCAAACGCAGCCGCACTCCTCTTTTTCCATTGATCTATGCATCACACCTTCTGTCCTACCTTTGAAATTCCCCCCTGCCCGAATATTTGTAAATCTTTTTATTGAAGAGGACCCATGACCGAGGCCTTGAGTGGAGTGTAGCGAAACAGTTCATAAGGAGGAAAAATGAGCGAGGAAAATGAACAACCATGGGAAGAAATTCATCGCATGGCGACCTTGATCGACTTGCACGCCCACCCGTCTCTCAAAGCATACACTCTTGGGCGTGAATTGACTCGATTTAATCGTGCAGCCTCCTACTTCAGCCCCTTCAGCGTGCGGACAGATTTCAAGAAGCTCGATGATGGAAACGTTGACATCCTGTTCTCAGCGATCTATGCCCCGGAGAAGGAACTCCTCGAAGATATCAGACTTCTACGCCTGCTGAAGTTTTTACGGCTCACCAGAAGGAATGTATTCTCTGACAGATATTTTGAACTCACGATATCCATGCTGGATCAGATCGAGAAAATTGTAAATACATCGAAAAGGCTTGGAACTGAGAGGCCTTGGGCAAAAATGGCACGTTCAGTTTCCGAGTTAGAGGCAGTTCTTGAACATGAAGATAAACCAATCGCCATCATTCACAGTGTAGAAGGAGCGCACAGCCTTGATGGGAGTCTGGAGAATCTGGTAAAGTTGTTCGACCGTGGAGTGGCTTATCTCACACTGGCACACTTCTACTCCAACATCGTGGTCCATCCTGTATTCCCCTTCCCTGAGTACGCCAAAAAATTTGTTGGTTTCCGGAGAAGGCGTGATCTGACGAAAGGACTCACAAGCTTCGGCCAGCAAGTAGTTCAGAGAATGGTCGAACTGGGGATGTTGATCGACATCACCCATTGCACACCTCAAGCTCGGAAAGAAATCTACGATATTGTGGGCAGGGATGCGCCACTGATCGCATCTCACATCGGCGCCTTTGAGATCAATCCAAATCCGTATAACCTTCAGGATTGGGAAATTAGAAAAATTGCCAGAACCGGAGGTGTGGTTGGCGTCATCTTTATGAACTATTGGCTCGCGCCACATGAGAGGAAACGGGGTATTGACTACATCCTTCAGACGATCAAACATCTTGTGGATAAAGGCGGGGTCAACCATGTCGCTCTGGGAAGCGACCTCGATGGGTTCACCGATCCACCGGATGACATCAAAGATGCATCCAAAATGTCATATTTAACCCAGAGATTGGTGGCGGAGGACTTCACGAAAAACCATATATACAAAATCCTAGGAGAAAACGTCCTTCGGGTCCTTCGAAAGGGTTGGAAGAAGTAATAGTAAGCAGTTTTCTGTTGCTATCTCTTATTTTGCAAAGCGGAGGAGAAAAAATGGTCAGCATGACGGATTTCACAGTCCAGGAGAATGGTTTCAAGTTTTCAAACAGCTTCACCTTTGATCTCGATTTTAAATTACCGCTTTTTGGCACCGTTGACCTAGATGATCTGATACTCGGGTTTTGTGGGGGGATGGGTTACGGCGCACTCGATTACTTTCATGCAGGAATTGACGTCCCCGCTCAAACGACAATACCAGTCGAAGGATCCGAACTATTCACGTATCTTAGGGACCGTCAGGTACATAGTCTTTCGATCCCTATGGGGGTGTTGAAAGTTTTCGAGTGGATGTGGTTGCCGGAAAAAGCAGTGTGGCAGCGGGTCGCATGGCGGGAATTTCGCAAATTGCGAAGGAGAATCGATTCAGGGAATCCAGCTGTCTTGGTATTAATCCGAGTGTCGGATTTTGGCGACCCCACTAAGAATCATCAAGTCGTCGCCCGCGGTTACGATTTTAACGAGGCCACCAGAGATCTGGAGATCAACATTTACGATCCCAACCACAAAATGCAAGACGCAAGCCTGACCATGAACCTTGCTACTCCGAGTAGCGGAATTAATATAACCCAGTCGACAGGTGAAGTGCTTCGAGGGTTTTATGTTTTGAACTATAGAGCCCAAACACCTGGTGATGCGGATTGAGGTTATGCATCTAAAACATAAGCGCAATGCAGAACAATTGCGGCGTAAAACGTAAGATGAAGTAATGAGTAAATTGAGACTATAGATTGGAGGATACTGAGCAAGGGAGCGGGGGAGCATGGGAGCTAAGGTGCAGGGGTGAAAGGGAGCATCGGGGCTGGGGGCGAGGGAGAATGCGCCATAAAAAACATGGCGTCGCGCAATAAATTACATTGCGTGCAATAAAAGACATTGCGACTGAGACTAGAGACCAGAGATTAGAGACTAACAACAAGAACATGGACTTACTTGAACCGTTGAAAACATGCTTCCGTTTATGAGCATAAACGGAAGCCTTACCCCTGTAAGGTGGAAAACCTACATACGTTCTAAACTCTAGTGCAACCTCGCCTGCCAATCTGGTATGCTTACACCACCCCATTAGTGGATCAACCAGCAGACTCCAACACCCAGAATGAAACCTTGCAGGACAAGTACCGTCGCCTGGCGAAATGTACTCGGAGGAATTGTTTATGACTACTACCGACTTGCCGCATAATCCATCCGAATGAGGTTTTTCCACCATACAGGCTTTTCCCTCTTTCTTCCAGCAAACGTATGGCTTACGATTCGGCAAGATCACGATTTAAGACGTAATAGAAAAGGGGGAGAAGGCTGGAGGCTATGTCAATGTCCTGTGCAACCCCGCGCAAGCGGCGACGCAGCAATCGGGTTAGCCAAAATTATGTCTTGCCGTCTAAAAGCATGGATGATTGATATGGATATGAAGTGTCAAATCATAAGAGGATGCTAGCGTAGAAACCGAAATCTGGTGCAATCGCGTCTGATTTATGCAATAATAGCCCAGTCTCGACACCTGCCGTTTCGTATAAGGGACAAAAGATGATCTGCCCTAAGTGCGGAAACCAAAATGACTCCGACGCCGCCTTCTGCGTGCAGTGCAGCCAACCTCTCCACAAATCCTGCCCCTCCTGCAGCACTCAGAACTCTGGAGATGCCCGATTCTGCAAGAAATGCCGAACAGAGCTCGACGACGCCTCCATCACCGCACAGGCCACCAGGCTGCGGGGCCTGCGTGAATCAGTCCCCAAAGGTCTTCAGGAGAAGCTGCGCTTTGCTCAGGCTGAGATCGAGGGCCAGCGCAAGCCGGTCACGATCCTCTTCGCCGATATCGTTGGCTCCACGTCGATCGCCGAGAAGCTCGACCCCGAGGAGTGGAAAGAAGTCGTGCAGGGCGCTCACCATCGAGTGAGCGAGGCGATCCACCGCTACGAGGGTACCATAGCCCAATTACTTGGCGATGGCGTCCTGGCCTTCTTTGGCGCCCCCCTCACCCATGAAGATGATCCCGAACGTGCTGCGCGCGCCGCCCTGGACTTGCAGGAAAACATCGCAGACTACCGTAAACAATTAGCGGGATTCGTCGATGATTTCCACATGCGCGTAGGAATCCATGCCGGCGAGGTTGTTGTTGGACCCGTTGGCACGATTGAACACGCCGAATACCTGGCTATCGGGGACGCGGTCAACATCGCCGCACGCCTCGAAGGTGCAGCACAGCCCGGGGATGTGCTGGTCTCCGAAACTTGCGCCCGGCTGATCGAGCACGCCTTCGAGCTAGGAGAGCTAAAGCCGATCAAGGCCAAGGGCAAATCTGAGCCGGTTCGGGCTGCTATCGTACAGGAGTTGAAAGCCGATCCCGGCCTGGCGCGCGGCATCAGTGGCGTACGTACACCCTTTGTGGGCCGGGAGGCTGAAGTGGCTCAATTGGAACAGGCCTTGCTTGCCCTCTGCCAGGGACAGGGGCAGATCGTCGCCCTACTCGGCGAGGCTGGGATCGGTAAGACTCGCCTGCTGGAACAGGTGCGTGAGAGTACCCGTGGAGGAGAACTACAGGATCAGGCAACCCACTTCGATCCCACGACCATCCGCTGGCTGGAAAGTCGAGCGCTCTCCTACGGCGGCTCGCTCTCCTTCTGGACGATCAATCACCTGCTGCTAAACGATCTAGGTTTATCCGACAGCGCGCCGCAGGTGAAGATCAAGGCTGCCCTACGGCGACGTGTGGTTGAACTCTTCGGCGAAGAAGAGGCCACCAGTGTCTTCCCCTACCTTGCCCATTTGCTGGACCTGCCCCAAGAGGAACAACCTGGTCAGTTGATCGAGAACATGGACGGGGAGGCAATAAAGTATCAAACCCTGATCTGCCTCAGCGATTACTTCGAGCGCATGGCCTCCGATACGCCGGCGGTTCTGGTGCTGGAAGACCTGCACTGGACCGACCCCTCCAGCCTGGAGGCGCTCGAACAATTGCTGCCGCTCACCGATCGAGTGCCGTTGATGCTCGTCCTACTCATGCGCGTCGACCGCGAGCACGGCTCATGGGCGTTGAAAACGGCTGCCGAGCAGTACTTCCCCCACCGCAAGACTGAGATCGCTTTGCATCGACTTGGCAGCCAGGAGTCACAGACACTGGTCGAGCAATTGCTAGGCGCGGGTGGATTACCGGACGAAGTGCGCGAGCTCATCCTGACCCGTTCGGAAGGCAACCCATTTTATCTGGAGGAGGTCGTGCGGCACCTTCTCGAGGGTGGTTTGATCCAGGATTTGGATGGCCAGTGGGTGGTGGCAGAGGAGATTGATAAGCTCGGTATCCCTGACACGCTTCAGGGTGTTCTGCTTGCTCGCATCGATCGCCTGGAAGAAGACGTGCGCGACACCCTGCAGAGGGCCTCCGTCATTGGCAGGAACTTCCTTTTTAAGCTGCTGGAGGCGATTGCCGAGGCTGAGCACGAGCTCGAAGCGCACCTAGCACAGCTGCAGCGGGTCGATCTGGTTCGCGAGAAAACCCGTTTACCCGAGCTCGAGTACATATTCAAACACTCACTCACCCAGGAAGCGGCCTACAACTCGCTGCTCCTTGAACGGCGCAAGACCTTCCACCGAAAAGTGGGCGAAGCCCTGGAAACGCTTTTTCCCGACCGTCGGGAGGAATTCCTTGGCCTGCTTGCGCACCACTTCCAGGTCGCAGGGGAGCTGGAGAAAGCTGTTGATTACCATATCCTCGCCGGGGATAAGGCCCGGCTCGGTGACGCCCATGATGAGGCCATCGATTTCTATGATAGCGCACTTCCTCTACTCGACAAACTTAAAGACAACGAACGGGCTCGCCAGACCCTCTCACGCATCGGGTTGAGTCATCACATCAACAATCGCTTCGAGGACGCCAATAAGGCGTACGAAAATGCATCCAAATTAGAAGCAACACCCCGTGGCTCTAGAAGGCGGATCGAGCAAATTATGCAACTTCCACTTCCAACAATGTGGGGCGATACAACATTTGATCCAAGTAAAAGCACTTATAGTGATCCTTTCATCCCCAAGACCTTCGTAGGATTGACGAGGATTCATCCCGAATTTACCATCGAACCGTACGCTGCACGATCCTGGACAGTTTCTGAAGGCGGTACGCGGTACGTCTTCCATCTTAGAGAGGATATCTGCTGGTCAAACGGAAAACCTCTCACCGCGAATCATTTCGAGTGGGCTTGGCTACGGAATCTATTACCTGCAACTCGTTCACCCTATGCGTATTTTTTGGATGACCTCGTTGGAGCTCGTGAGTTTAGAATGGGAGAAAGTGAGGACCCACAATCTGTCGGGGTTCGCGCATTGGATTCCACAACCCTTGAAGTGCGATTAATTTCTCCCTCCAGCTACTTTCTCTACATCACTGCACAAGAACTAACCTGCGCACTACCTCGTGAGACCATCGAAACCTTCGGTGATGCATGGTGGCATCCACAGCATATTGTGTGCAATGGGCCTTTCATTCCGACAAGATTTGATCAAGCTGTCATAATCTTTGAAAGAAACAAGGCTTATTCCCTCCCGTTCCCGGGAAACCTAGGTCGTATCATTCTCAGGAATGGCGGTTTCCTATCCTTGGAACAAGATTACCAACAATCTTTGTCCTGGTATAAGGCCGGAAAGATAGACATGATGCAAGTACCTTCAAACAAGATCCCATCCGGGATCCTGGAATATGAACTTATCGAGCGCACCTCCGCATCTACTATGTGTTTTTGGCTCAATTCGACGTTAGAACCAATGGATAATCCACTTCTCCGCAAGGCACTCACGAAAAGTATAGAACGGACGAAAATTAAGCGTGCCTTATACTTGGGATCCCCGGCAATGGGGGGCTTTGTCCATCCTTCAATCCCCGGTCATTCTCCGCACATTGGTCAATCATTCGATTTAGAGGAAGCCCGAATCGATTTAGCTAATGCAGGATATCCAAACGCAAAGGGTCTACCGGAAATTTTGATAGACCCAACAAATTCTAGAATCTTTGAGGAACTCGCTTTAGGGTTGCAGGATCAATGGCTAAAGAATCTCGGAATCAGATCACGAGTAATTGATAGGAAACGCGAAGAAGACGGATTATCTGCACATCTATATGTAAATGGCTGGGTTCCAGAGTATCCAGATCCTGATAGTTATTTACGCCGTTCCTTTGTTATGGATTTTGTTGAGCGACACGGATATTCGAGTCCGCGTTTAAACCAGCTTATAAAAGATGCTACCAATTCGATCGATCGAAGAGAGCGATTATCCTTTTACCGCGAGATTGATCGATTACTCGTGAGTGAAGAATGTCTTTTATTCCCACTTTTCTACGGAGCTACTAATTATTCCCTGCTTCGACCATCCATAAAAAACTTCGATCCAAATTATCCTTTCTTAGAATATGTGATCGTTGAGGGTTAACTTACATCGAAAATCGACCTAAGCAAGATTGGCTTCCCATGGGTTTCTACCGGACACACAACGAGTGACTTCGACATCGCTCGTTTTTTTTTCGTTTCAATTCCCCGCCTTAAAGCCATTTTAAAACAAGATCGTCCCTCGCCATTTAAATGCATCATGGCCGACTCAATCGCTTCTCAAGCTGCTGGGACACCATAACCTCAGCACGACGCAGCTGTATGCTCGCATCTATGATGAGACCCTTTATAGGCAGTTCAAGGATGCCTTGTTCGGCATAGTGGCGATCGCAGTTAGTGATTGGCCTCGCCCAGAGACTGACATATCGACCTCAGTGGAGGTGGATGGAAACAGAACAGCTGGGAGCCCGTTGAAGAGAAAACTCAGTGAGGATGCATAAAGGCATGGTATGCGGTGACATGTAACTACGAGAGGCTTCACTGTGAACAAGCCGATTCAAACCCTTGACAACTCAATATAACCCATAATGTCGGTACCACAATCAACGTTGTAAGATCAACTTTCGGGAGTTTATTGCCTATAAGCACAATTAGAGGTAATAGGAGCATCCGATTACATGAATCGGGCCCTAACATTATTTAATGGAAGAAAGGTGAATGAAAAGAAGAAAAGATTTTTCATTGGATTCCGATATTGGGCTATATGTGAACTAAAAAATATTGGTTTTGCGTTGAACCGCCCTGCCCGGTACTTCGATAACTTTTCTAGATTACCCTTCCAGAGCATTCACTACAAAAGACGCCAGACCGCGGGGACGATTCCCACGAATGGTTATGTCGCCCTCCTCATGAAATGCTTTACGTCAGCCAACAAGTCTAAACTGTCTCTCAGAGAGGCGTAGCAATGAGATTGCTAAGAAAACACCTGCCAGAACAATCGCAAGCATGCCTGCCACTGGAGATAATGAATAATGTTCGATCATGAAGTATATTGCGGTTGGTATAGCTATAAAGAACATTCCGAAAACCAAGCCGCCTAGTCCAAAATCTGGTGGTCGTCCCACCAGGAGCATGCTTACATCAGCTTGGCGAAGCATATCAAAAACAGACGAGAAAGAGATTCCTACTACGGCAAAAGGAACCGAAATTACAACGATTGGGCTGATAGATAATCCGAGCAGGCTACTCATCCAAAATCCAATCCACGTAAGAGCTATAGTAGTAAAGACGGGTCGAACCACATCATGAAGAATTATATGCCTCGCAGACAGAGGTAGAGAATTAATAAGCCACCAGTTACCTAGATCCTTCTTAAACCTTGCGCTCGTTTGCTGGCCTACACGCAGCGCCCAATAAACAATCAAAAATAAAAGAGAATCATGATCCTTCAGCAATATCCCGGCAGTGGTCGCGGAAAGCGTTAGAAAGAGAATGACTAACCAAGACGAGAGACGTGAAATTGTCAATGTACGTAGTGATTGGACGACATCTTTCCATGTCACCATCCAAACACCGGGGAACACTGGGATCTTACTTGGCACATGTGTTGATCCGAGTCGTTTTCGATCTTTTAATTCTCTAATACGATCAAGATCACCAATCCTGAGAGCTACCCGGTGGGCATGAATCTGATGTGACTCCTGTGCAGCACGGCTAAGATTCAAGTTGTCTGAAATTTGCCATAATAAAGTTAGCCCTATAGTCATCAGCCCAATTGATACGACAAGGCCCGGCCCCCAAGCACCATCAAGGAATCCTGCATCGAGCGGAAATGTTAGAAATGAAGGCATCGACTGGAACTTGATGAAAAAGGAAGGGAGCAAGATACTCCCGAGCGGTACCACGAACAGGGTAACAGACAAGAGCAAAGCGAGTATACGGAGTGATCGCATGACCTTGATGCGCTTGACATCCCCTTGCAGCCGACACACTCCAACCACCCAGATTACTGCAAATAGGCCAATGTGTAATGGAATAATGATGCTTAATGGCTTTAGTGCTGCGATAGCAAGGTGTCCTACGGACAAAATTCTTATTCCGCTATTTATATCAAGTTCAAGAATTGCAAAACCAAATGTGACTGATACAGCGAATATAAGTAATACTCTACTCAGCCATTCTCCAAAGAACCAAGTCAATGTGATAAAGCGACGATCAGCAGGGGTTTGGCAGAGAAGGTGGGCATCATCTTCTGAGAAAACAAGCGGGCTCCGAATGGTTGCCTTATAAATCGAAGATAAGCTCCACAAAGCCAATAGGAGCGTGCCATTGTTAGTAACGATGTCTGTAAATGCGATCCCCTGGGAAGCAAGAAACGGCGACAGTGCGTTTGCCATCATATCGGATACGAGAAACACTACTGCCAGTGTCCAGACACTGAAGAATGCAACTAGGTAGAGCAGATAAACGCGCGTTGATGCTGAACGATCATGGCTATCGTAGCCAACGATGGCAAGCCAGAAGTTAATGCTAGATATGACTTGTTTGGAACGAATCATCAAGATTGATCGCCTGTCAGCTGAGATCAATGTACCCCCGTTGCAGACGGACTGTTCGACCACCTAAAACACTTGCTAACGACAGATCGTGAGTTGTGATAATGGTGGCAGCTCCATCAGTACTAAGATCGGAGAGTTTCTCACAGAGGACCGCAGTGCCCACAGGATCAAGTGCCGAGGTGGGCTCATCCATCAGGAGCACACCGAACGGGCGAATTAGGCATAGAATGATACCGAGCTTCAAGCGCATACCTCTTGATAGGGCATGGGGAAACAAATGCCTGGCCTCTGATAGTTCGAATTCACTGAGCAAGCTGTCGGCGCGTTTCTCAAATCCTTGCTCGACGTTGTGAGCTAGGGCAACAAAACGAATATGTTCCCAGGTTGTGAGTTCTTGGTAAAAATGAGGAGAATCAGGTAGAAACGAAAGTCGTCTTTTTGCAGAACACTCTCTTTGATATAGGTCATATCCATCAACAATGACTTTCCCGCTTGTGGGGAGCAATAAGCCACTTAGACACAGCATCAAAGTGGTTTTTCCAGCACCATTTGGGCCCGTTATTACTACGGTCTCGCCATTGTTGACCGTGAACGAGGTTTCTTGGAGTGCTTGGAAAGAGCCGTACATGTAGGAGATTTTTTGGACTTCCAATGCGGGACTGCTCATAAGGGAAATTCCTCGGAATTCTGAGTAACGCTTATTAATCAGGTAACTCTATTAATATTGTAATGCTTCACGCAGTATATCTTACCGCCAAACAATTGATATGTTCTTCATGTCTGAAATAGATAGGCGGCATAACGGCTTTGAGCTGCGCGGTGCCGCACTGCACCCTCTCTACATTTTCACACATTCGTAGAAAGCTTTAAAATTTACAAATCACCCTGCGCTCGCCGTCCGCTCCAGCGAATACGTAAGCCGCACCATATCCTTATATGAATAGCCAATCTCGGATTTTGAAATGAGATAAGACAAAGATGCTTTGGGGGATCATGATATGTGAGCTAGTCCGCGAAAAGTACCTCGAGGAACCTCCCCAGATCGTCCTTCCCCTCTAAGGTCGTAAGATTATAGATCTCAGTAAACCCACAATTGTTACATGAGGCAAACGCGTAGCGATATGGTTGAACCTCAAATAACCGAGACATTCCTGTGCCTGACATCGCTAGCTTTTCTACGTGTGCACCACGTTGATTGCACTTTGGACAGTAAAATGCTTCTGAAGAAGCTTATCCTCTGTGCTTACCATTTTCTCCCCTGTTCCTTGTTAGATAGAAACAATTGATGCGAATTGATATATCGACAGTAGACTACATCAATACTAATAAGGGACCTGATTTTGGACTGT
>SDBS01003141.1_pt1 | contig 16180 bp, 12 predicted proteins | sample 2277091 | NCBI WGS metagenome assembly SDBS01 (sample SAMN10404972, study PRJNA504765) | marine sediment metagenome | isolation source: marine sediment core GS10_PC15, 163 cmbsf | place: Arctic Ocean: Southern Knipovich Ridge | collected 2010 | reverse complement strand
TCTTCGGGCAACATCAGCCTGACGGTATACGACCTTGCAGGAAGAGCGGTAGCGATTGTACAGGACGGTGAGCTGGAAGCCGGCTCGCATCAGCTGGTCTGGGACGGACGATCCGGTGAGAGCGCAGCTCCGCTCGGTCTCTACATAGCCAGGCTGGTCTCACCCAACGGCAGGGTCAGCGTACACAAGATAGTGCTCACCAGGTAAGGGCGGTTACAGAACTGCAGAGAGGGCGGTCCACACGGACTGCCCTCTTCTTCTTGCACGGGATTCACGCATCCATTAATGTAAACGCATGATTACCGCTTTTGATCCCTCAACCAGAACCCTTTCCGTGGGGATCAGGGAGTTGATCGGTCTCTGGTGGCTGCCTGTCTCGCTGAGACCGGCCCCGGGCTATCTAGACCTCCAGGCCAGGCTCCACCGTCACAATGCGTGGCAGAGAAAGATGGCGAAGAAGGGATGGGAAAGAGAGATCTCCGTATCTCTCGAACTCGCCGTCAGGGGAATTACCATCAGGATCGGAGGCAGGATCGACCTCCGGAAAGAAGATGAGAACTCCATCGAGGTCGTCGAGGTCAAGACCTGTTTCCTGCAGGACCAGGAACGGAATCCCGTTGTGGACAACCTGGACCATGTCCTTCAGCTCTCGTACTATGCCTACGCTCTCATGGCCGATCCCACTACCGGCGACAGGCCCGTAAGGGCGGCACTCGCCTACCTGCCGATGCTGAAGAGATCCGAACCCGAGATAGTCGAGATAGACCCCTGCTCGGAAGAAGTCACAGAAGCCTGGGAGAGACTGCTCGACGAGGTGGCCGGTGAAGTACTCGAACAGGAAGACAGGCACAGGATACAGATGACAGCACTCGAGTCCTTCTCCTTTCCATTTCCCCGGACACGTCCGGGACAGGAAGAGATGACCGAAACTGCGGCCAGGATGGTCAGCACCGGCGGCAGAGCCCTCGTCCAGGCTCCCGCGGGGACGGGCAAGACCGTTGCTGTACTCGCAGGTTCTCTGCCCGAGACGGTGAAAAGGGGTTTCGCCCTGTTCTTCCTCACGGCAAAGAACACACAGAAGAAGATCGTCAGGGAAACCCTGGAGCTCATCTCCGGCAAAGGACTCGGGATAAGAACCCTCTTCCTCACCGCACGGGAGTCGGTGTGCCTGAACGGAACCGAGTACTGCAGGCCGGAAACGTGTCCCTGGGCGGAGGAATTCGCCTCCAGGGTCAGGGAGCACAAGCTGCGGGAGCGCCTGCTGGCCCAGGAGATGATAACTCCCGAGCTCCTGACAGAAATGGCGCGTGAGGCAGTGGTCTGTCCCTTCGAACTGTCCCTTGTTCTCAGCACGAGGTGTGACCTCATCGTCTGCGACTACAACTACGTCTTCGACCCTTACGTCTACCTCAGGCGCTTCTTTATCGAGAAGGATTCAGCGGGACGCTGCGCCATTCTGATCGACGAGGCTGCGAATCTTCCCTCGAGGTCACGCGGATACTATTCCCCTGTGATCAGACGTTCCTGGCTCGAGGATCTCAGCCCCTGGCAGAAGCGGCACAGGAAGCCATTCGGTGCCCTGCTCTCTCCATGGCGGAAGCTCTTCAGAGAGATCTCCGGAGGACCCCGGAGCGACTCGGCGGAAGAGGTGCTGGATCCGGACATGACACTGCCTCTGAAAGAACGCAGATGGAGACAGGTGATGCCCGACCAGCGCGAGCCTCCCGCAAGCCTGATCGGGCTTTACAGGAGCATCCTGGACTTCGCGAGGATCGCCGAGAGGAAGGACGGACGATTCCACCTGATCTTTCGACGGGAGGGGGATGACGAAGTGCTCCAGTGGTTCTGCACCGACGCTTCCGCATTCCTGGCGGAGAGACACGACAGCTGCCACAGCACTCTCGCCTTCTCGGCCACGCTCGCACCGTTCGAGCATTTCGCGTACCAGCTCGGGCTGAAATCGGGCGGGGAGGACCTGCATACAGTTGACATTCCCTACCCCTTCCCTTCCGAAAATGTGATGGTCTCCGTCGACGCCACCCTGGACACCAGGTACAGGATACGGCGGGAGCAGCTTCCCCCGCTGGCCTCACGGAACAGAGACGTCTGCGAAGGCGGAGAGGGAACATGGATGGTCTTCTTCCCCTCCTACGCCTACATGGGAATGACCGCCTTCGAGCTCGAGGAAAGCGGACTCCCCATAATCCGCCAGACCCCGGGAATGACTCCCGCCGATCGGGACGGCTTCATCTCACAGATCGAATCGGGCGGACATCTCGTCTTCACAGTTTCAGGCGGGATCTTCTCGGAGGGTGTAGATCTCAGGATACCGGATCTCAGGGGAGCGGGGATCGTTGGTCCGTGCCTGCCCGGGATCGACCTCCGGTCGAAGCTCCTTGCCTCCAGGTTCGATGAGCTGGAGAGGGATGCATTCCTCCACACGTGGGTCATACCGGGAATGAACAGGGTGATCCAGGCCGCCGGACGACTCGTACGGAGCAGCGAGGACAGGGTCAGAATCGTACTCATCGGACGCAGGTTCACGCAGCCTCCTTACGTCCATCTGCTTCCCTCCCACTGGTTCAGCGAAGGAACGATTGAGCTCCTTACGTAAAACGCCCCGTGACCGGAATGTCACGGGGCGTTCCGAAGCAGCTGGAAAGAAATCAGTCGGAAGGCATCACGTAGATCTTCCACTGTCCGTTTTCGAGGATCATTTCGAATTCCTCTTCATCACCATCGGAATCCGCGAAGAAGACGACCGCTTCTTCACCGTCGATCTCCGAACCGGTGATCTCGAGTTCCAGCTTTTCACCAAGCTCTTCTCTCATCATCTCGGTTTCGATTATCGCTGCGAAGAAGTCTCTGGAAGTCCAATCCTCGACCTCGTCGACAGTCGCCTCGACACCCATGGTCCCGAGGACCATGACCGCCATGTCGGGATCCTCCCTGAGCACCGCGAACTGCTCGTCAAGTTCTTCCAGCGCGTTGCTGGAAAGGTAACCTGCGGCCTTCGAGCCGTCACCGGCCTTGACTGCCGAGATGAAGCCCTTCAAAGCATCCTCTGGCGATCCGCCACTTTCACCGCATGCCGAGAAGAGCACAAGCAGTAACGCCGATGCGAGTACGGTAACGAGTTTCATTTCTTCCCCCCTCCAGGGTGTGTGAACGACACCGCCACGAAGACGGTCCGGAATTATCGAGGCTACAATACCATAAACCGTGCTGCGATTCAACCCGCACAGGAACGAAAAGGGCGGCGCGATCGCGCCGCCCTGGTGTCTTCAATCAGGAAGAGGATTCCTACTGGGTAATCTCCCCGAGTTCCTCGCCAACCTCTTCGAGAGCCTCGCCGGCCTCTTCGAGAGCCTCGCCAGCCTCTTCAAGAGCTTCTTCGCCAGCGTCTCCGGCTTCCTCGACGAGTTCTCCGGCCTCTTCGATGAGCTCTTCACCCTCTTCGATGAGTTCTTCGCCTTCCTCGACTACCTCTTCACCCTCGACTACCTCTTCACCCTCGACTACCTCTTCACCCTCGACTACCTCTTCACCCTCGACGGGCGTCTCTTCGTCGACAGGCTCTGCGGACTCGCCGCAGCCCATGCCGAAGAGCGCCATCGCAGCGATGAGTACAGCTGTAGTGAGAAGTCTCATGCTGGTTCTCCCTCCTGTGGATACATCGATATCCATACCATCTGAAATGCAGATTCAATTCTGTCTAAAGGACGGGGGATTATCGGTATTCTTCTATGCTTCTGTCAAGTCCGTTGAAAGTACCTTCAACGTGTTCCTGAAGTGTATCTTGGCGCATTTCTCCAACACTTCGGGACCATGGAGACGAATCAGTTCCGAGGCCGCTGAGTCGCTCTGCTGCCCGGCTCCCGGAACGAGCCCTGTTCCGAGCTCCATCGCCAGCTGAGAGAGGGCATCGAGATAAAGCGCTCTGGCGATGACAGATGCCGCCGCTACAGCGGGATCGTCCTCGGCACCCGGGCGAAGTTCGAGAAGGGCCTCCGTATCCGGCAGATACGGTTTCAACCTCCGTTTGCTGCAGAACATGTCAATGACTATCCTGTCGGGGATGTAGCCCCGCTGCAGAAGAGTACCGATCGCTCTGCCGTGTGCCTCGGCGAGCATGTCGAGGCTGTTCTTGCCACACTTCCTGAGTTCCCTGAACCTCCTGTTGTACTCCGGGGGATCGATGATCACTGCGGTATGAGCATCACCCAGCTCTCGTCTCATGTCCGCTGCAATTGTCAGGATCGTGCAGTCGGATATGGTCTTCGAGTCAGCAGCACCGAGCATGACCATCCTTTCCGCGGATCCGGATGTGCAGAATACAGCGCACACAACTAGAGGTCCCAGGTACTCTCCCTTGCCTGCCTCATCGCTGCCCGTCCAGCTCCCGGGCGGTACGCCCGGAGATGTCATCCCGCCGAATCCGGTTACCTGGTCGAGGAGCCAGGGATCGCCTCCTGAGGGAACCACGGAGAAACCCCTTTTCGCGGAATGGTAGAGGTTCACGCGGCAGACAGCGCCTTCGGCCTCCAGCTCGAACTGGAGCCCGTTAGAGAGTGTTCTGCGTGCTCTTACTGTAATGCCAAGGGAATGCAGGCGGGTCTCGAGCTCAGCCGCGTTCCTCTGCAGCTCCGTAGAGACCATCAGTCGGTGAAGGGGTTCTCGATGTCCAGAGGTGTTCCCAGCGTGTACTCCTCGAGGAGACACGTTATCTCCCCGATCACTATCGCGCTCCTGAGAAGTACAGGCATGTGGACCTCGTCATCGGTCACCCATATGAAGAGCTCGCCCTGCTGGTCAAAGATGCCTTCGCCTATGACCTCCGGTCTCAAGAGAATGCAGTCGAACTCACCCGCGGGTACCCTGAGCCGCTCACGACGCTCGACGGTGACCATGAGAGGGTAGTTTTCGTTGTCGACATGGCTGTCGATATAGAAGACGTCGCCCACGTCGAAGGTCAGGGTTCTCGCGTAGTAGAAAGAGCTCAGCACATCAAGGGCGTGAGGCAGTATCTTGACAGTCCTCTTCGTCGAATCGGACTCCTCGGGGTAGAATGCGTACCCGGCCTCCTGATTGAAGAAGACATCCTCGGTGTGCGCGTAGTCACCCTCCTCGAGGTCCTTGTGAAACTTGAGGGTGTGGAACTGGACGGCGTCGAGGAGAGCCTCGTTCAGATCCCTGACCCTGAAGAAGGCGCTGAAGGCAGGATTTGATCTGGCTTCGGCGCTTATCCTGTATGCAAGGAGACCCTCGTAGTCCTCGGGACCAGTTACGGACAGCGTAGCCGATCCAGCCTTGATGATGCCGTATTCGACGCTGAAGACCAGCCTTTCTCCCGGGCCCCAGGAGCTGTTCTCGACGAACCTGGGAGCGTAACAGTCTCCAGATTCGTCGCCGTCCAGTGCAAAGGCTGCAATGCAGAGTGCAGGTATGAGAATCGCTGCATGTTTCATCGTCAGTTCCACTCTCCCCTTTCTCCACCGGTGGCAATCCCGGACATCCGTGATACCCGCCACCCGGGGTGTTGTTCCCCCGTTACTAGTGCTTCGAGATGTTCCTCCCAGACGCGTCCCACCGCTTCGTAACTCAGGTTTTCCACGCAGAACCTCCTGGCATTCCCTCCAAGCCTGGAGGCAACGTCGGGATTACGACGGAGAAAGAGCGCCTGTCTTGCCAGCTCTGTGTGATTGCCCGGCGGATGGAGCAGGCCAGTCACTCCGTCTCTGATCAGATCGGGCAACCCGTTCGTCGATGCAGCGAGCAAAGGGAGCGAAGAGGACATCATCTCCATCCCGGCCCTCGACACGACCTCACTGCCCAGGCTCGTTACGACTCCGGCCAGTGCTGTCCCGAAGAGGGTTCTGACGTCTTCAACCCTTCCCGGGACAGAAAGCCTTTCCGCTACACCCAGGTCGAAGGCGTACGCGAGAAGATCTTCCCGGGACTGCTGGGCGGTTGAACCCGCTACGATGGCAGATATCGCAGGAGGGAGGAGCGTCAGGGCACGCACAAGGGTCCTGTGGCCCTTGACGGGACTCAGTCTCGCCACCGATACCAGGACTCCGGGGTTCTCTTCCCGCTCCACTGCAGGATAACGATCCGTATCGACGGGATGTGGTATCACGGCAACGGGACCCTGCCGCTGGCCTCGAAAACCACGCTCGAGCATGAACCTGCCCGGAAAGACAACGAGTCCGGTTCTCTGGTCGACTTTTCTCCACATCTGTCCTCCGCGGGGAGATCTGATGTCGGATCTTATCCTGACGAGAGGTGTGTTTCCGGCAGCCAGTGCCGCTGCCGTCTGACCCTCGGCCCTGTGCGAGCAGATTACATCGGGCAAGAAGCTGCCGACCAGCTTCCGCAGTGGAAGGATGCCGGTAACCGATCCCAGCCCCTCCAGGTCGAGGACCGTTGTTTCGAGACCCGCCTCTGATGCCTCCTGGAGGACGGGACTGTTCGAGCCGGTCTGAACAAGTACCGTATTCCCTCTCCTGGCCAGACAGACTGCCTGAGCGATCCCGCCGGCTGCCGACGCGTTCCACCACCTGCAGTTGACTGTGACCAGAATCCTCACGACCTGCCGGTCCCTCCGCGGGAGGATTATCTTTCAGAAGATATGCGTTATACTGGGCTAACATATACACAGGTGCAGGAGCGGAACATGAAGGAGTGGACCACATCAGACAGGATGAATGCCGTGAAGATGCCGCCCATCGGCCGGATAATGAACAGGGTCAGTGCTCTCAGGGCCTCCGGCGAGAGTGTCTTCTCGATGGCACAGGCCGTGCCCTGGTATGGCCCCCCGGACAGAGCTCTCTCGGCCATGCTCGGCAGACTGGATGAAGAGGGCATCCATAGCTACAGCCCCGATCCGGGCCTCATCTCGACGCGAAAAGCACTCTCCCGCGACATGGAGTCGAGACGGGGGATCTCGCTCGATCCCTACAGCCAGATGCATATGACGTGCGGAGCGAGCCAGGCATTCCTCGGAGCTCTGATGACGGTCGCCGATCCGGGAGACCGTGTGATCGTCCTGGAGCCCTGGTACTTCGATCACATCTTCGCCATCCTCTTCAGCTCTCTCGACATGGTCTCGATCCCCATGCAGGAAACGACAGGCTGGGAACTTCCCATTGCAGAGATCGAGAGTGAGCTCGGCAGAGCCCGGGCACTCGTCCTCGTCAACCCGGGCAACCCGACGGGCTCAGTCCTGCAGAGGGATGAGCTGGAATGGCTCGTCGAAGCCACTGAAGCCGAAGGCTGCTACCTGATCATCGACGAGACATACGAGCGTTTCAACTTCGATGGAAGCGACTGGCACCCCTGGCAGTATGGCGAACGGCAGCATGTACTCAGCCTTGGCAGTTTCTCGAAGAGCTTCGGCATTCCCGGCTGGAGGCTCGGTTACCTCTTCGGTGCTCCGTATCTGCTTGAATCTGCGATCAAGGTTCAGGACTCGGTGGTCATCTGCCCCCCCACACCGTCGCAGATCCTCCTCGAGGAAGCACTCGAAATAGAAGGCTGGGTCGAGAAGAAAGCTCTCGAAGTGCATGAGAGGCTCATCAGGTGCATGAAGGCTCTCTCCGAAGCAGAGGGTCTGGACTGGAGAGAGTGCGGCGGCGGTTTCTTCACGCTGGCGGCCTGTCCCGGACATGACTCACTGGAAACCTCGATGAAGCTCTTGGAGGAGTACAGGATAGCAACGATACCAGGCATCGCATTCGGCAGTGCGGGTGAGCAGCATATACGCATCAGCTTCGGGTGCCTGTCGAACGAAGAACTGGATCCCGCGATGGAAGCACTAGCTTCGGTGAGGATCTGAGGGAGAGGAGAGACTACATGCATGTACCGATACCATTCACTCTGTTCTGCATCCTGGCCATCTGCAGCCCTGTCATGGCTGGAATCACCAGAGTCCCGTTCGATCAGGCCACGATTCAGGAGGCGCTTGACGGCGCAGGGCCGGGTGACACGGTCCTCGTCTCCCCCGGAACGTACACCGAGAACCTGGTCTGGCCGGCGACACAGGGGATCGTTCTTCTTTCTGTTGGAGGTCCGTCCATCACCATCATCGACGGAACCTCGTCCGGTAGCGTGATTTCAATGCTCACCGTGCTCGACTCTTCGACCGTGATAGAGGGATTCACGGTGAGACAGGGTGAAAGCGAACGCGGAGGAGGCATATACTGTGTTGGTGCTTCACCCACGATCAGAGGAAACGTGATCGAGGACTGCTTCGCCACTCTCTACGGAGGAGGGATCTACTGTCAGGTGTCATCTGCCGTCATAGACGACAACACGATACAGGGAGACAGTACCGGCACCCCACTGATGAGCACCAGCGGTATAAGGCAGCTGACCATGGGCGGGGGGATATGCATCCTCAGTTCCGGATCGGGTGGACCCGTGACGATCAGCAACAACGTGATAACCGGCAATTACTGCTCTTACTACGGAGCAGGGATTGCTTCGAGCGGAAATGCTCAGGTGATCGGCAACCAGATAATGGATAACCAGTCGGACTGGTTCGGCGGTGGCTTCTACCACCTTAATGCGACGGGCACTGTCCTCTCGGGCAACCTGATCACGGGTAACAGCTCGAACTGGGGCGGGGGGATCATGCTCCAGGGCGGACTGCTCACGATATCGGGATGTGAGATCTCGAACAACGACAACGACGGTATCCATATCTACTACGGCACCCTTGTAGCTGACAGTTCGGATATTACCGGTAACCTGACCGACGGTATCGGTAGCGGTCCGGGGAAGGATCCGGCATCGGTGAGTGTGGGAGTGCACTACTGCAACATCACCGACAACGGAGGCTTCGGCATGAGGAATGCACATGCAGGGTCCACGTTCAATGCTACTCTGAACTGGTGGGGTGACCCGAGCGGACCGGGGGGAGTCGGACCCGGAACGGGTGACGAGGTGAGCATGTACGTCGACTACGATCCCTGGCTTACAGAGATGGGCATCGGAGAGGGCGGCGGGATCGGGGTTCTTCCAGTTCTGACGCTCTCAGCTTCTCCCAATCCATTCTCACAGATGACCACGATCACGGTGGAAGGCGCTCTACAGCCGGTAGATCTTTCAATTTACGACTTGTACGGACGGCTGGTCCGGAGCGCACCTGCTGAAGCGGGGAGCTTTGGCTGGAACGGCCGGGACGAATCGGGAATGGAAGTTCCCGACGGCGTGTACTTCGTAGTAGCTGGTATCGCTGAGCGAAACAGCTCGATCCCGATCGTGAGGCTGAGCGCGGACTAGCTGTCTCGTAATTCCCGCAGGAGTCCCTTGTAGTAGCTCCGTGCCTGCTTCATGAAAGAATCGAACCTGCCGTCCGCGAAGTCGGGGAAGCTGTGGTCGGGGGCATGGAACCCGCCGAACCTGAACCGCAGACACGTGTGGGCGTAGACACCCCTGCCCATGTAGAGCTTGTCCGGCGCCTCCTTGAAGGATGCAAGCACTAGTTTGCCGTGGTCCATGTACCCGGGGTCGAGGTTGAAGGCGCGGGAACCTTCTCGAGAAAACTCCTTCTCGACCGAGGCGCAGGAGTGCTTCCAGTCCGGGAGCAGATCCGCTCCGTTCAGTCTCTCGAAGCAGAGCCAGATACGCTCCAGATCTTCCCCCATCTCCTTACCGTAGTAACCGGAGAGGTCGAAGGGCCAGGAACCGCTCTCGAGCCCGACCGGCCCGAAGAGGGAGACAAGGCTGTCCCTTACGGGAGCGACCACCTCCCCTGCAGGGTGGAGGATACTCACCATGACCAGAACCGGAACCGGCTCACCCTTCAGCGACATCTCGACCTGATCAGTTCCTCCCATGCCCTGGAAGCAACTTTACGGCTTATGCCGAAGAACCCTTCCACGTGACCGGCGTAATCGATCCGAAGCTTCTCGTTCCTCTTTCCGGCCGAGTCCTGTATCCTGAGGTTCTCGTTGTGGGCGTAGAGCCTGGAGCCACCCACCCTCCTGTTTATGTGAAGGCTGTTCATGCCGGGCGCGTCGAATGACCTGACCCAGAATTCCCTGAATTCCCCCTCCGTGATCGGATCGGTCCTGATCCTGTACCTCCACGTGAAGTTCTGCCCGGTCCTTGTGTACATGTCCCAGCTCCTGCCATCCGCGGCGGGTCTGTAGACAAGCGTCTCTGCTCCGCAGGACAGAACGGTTTCCGATCCGGGGTCCAGTCTGACCGGCTCGGGCACCAGGTAGCCGGGATCAATCAGAAACCTGCGTCCGCCCGGCAGCTCCACCAGCGCAGCGCAGTGTATGTCGGGACCGTGCTGCATGTCCGCCATCGCCGGTCGAACAGGCAGTCCCGAGGCGGAAAGGACCTCCCTGACGGTTTCCGTAAGTGAGAAACAGGTTCCTCCAGTTCCCAGTGAGATGTGTTCGAACACGACTGTGTCGGGCATTCTCATGGGGCTGGCGGTTCCGTCGATCCTGCTCAGATACTTCGTGAGGTTCTCCCAGGGAAGAACGGAGAACGCCGCTGCGAACCCGTGCAGCAGATCGAGTTTCTTCTCTCCGGGATCGAGTCCAAAGTGGTCGAAAAAAGCCCTGGCCGCCCCGGAAGAGTGATGAACGTCCATACCATCCTGCCCGTCATCCGATATTGATATACTCTACATGGGAGATGAAAGTAATGGAGAAGACTCTCTACCGCAACCTCAACGGCTTCCTCAGGGGTCTTTTCGGTGAGAAGGTCTACAAGGTCGGTCTCTACGGGGGCTTCACATGTCCCAACAGGGACGGCACCCTCGGAAGAGAGGGCTGTACCTTCTGTAACCCCGAGAGCAGCCAGCTGAGGTGCTACAGCCCCGGCATGACCATCGGGGAACAGCTGGAGGCAGGGTGCCGCTACATTGACGAGCGCCACGGAGCGAAGCTCTACATGGCCTACTTCAAGGACTACACGACGACCTGGGGCGACCCGGACAGGCTCCGGGAGATCTACAGCAGGGCGCTGGCCCATCCGGGGGTGGTGGGACTCGCACTCTGCACGAGGCCGGACTGCCTGGGTAATCAGGTTCTCGACCTTCTGGAGGAAATTTCGGGAGAAACCTTCCTCTGGGTGGAGATAGGCGTCCAGACAGCTTCGGACAGGCTTCTCGGTGCCATGAATCGCTGTCACACCATGAAGGAGACGGTCGAGGCGTTCCGGCTGCTGGGCAGCAGGGGTATCCATTCCTCTGCACACATCATCCTGGGATATCCAGGCGAAACGCCTTTGGACAGGCTCGAGACGGCCAGATTCGTCAGCGGATCGGGGGCGCTCGGCGTAAAGATCCAGAACCTGCACGTGGTTAGGAACACCGGACTGGAAGATGCTTACGAAAAAGGTGCATTCGAGCCGATGAGCCTGGACGGGTACGTCGAGGCGGTCATCCGGTTCCTCGAAAACATCGGTCCCGGGATAGTCGTTCAGAGGCTCACCGGTGAAGCTCCTGCGGAACTGACGATATCACCGGGATGGTCGGTCAACAAGATGGCCGTCCTCAACAGGATCAAGTCCAGGATGAACAGTGAAATGAGGTGGCAGAGCAAGGCTCTGGGATATCCGGTGGCAGCCCTGGAGGAACCACTCTCATTGCCTGAGTAGCCTTACTCATGTAGATTCTGTTTCCCAATAGCATTACCGGAGGTCAGTAGTGATTCAGCGTGAATCAGTAGAATCCGTACTGCATCGTGAATCACCCGGGAGCCGGGTCACGGTCTACGGATGGATCAGAACGGCGAGAACCGGCAAGAACGTCGTCTTCGCAGCCCTGAACGATGGTTCCTGCAGCGACAACCTCCAGGTGGTCTTCGAGCGGTCAGGGTTCGGCAGCATGGATATCTCTGATCTTGCCACCGGAGCCTGTATCTGCGTGACGGGGACCGTGGTCGAATCACCGGGCAGCGAGCAGGCGGTGGAACTCTCGGCCAGGGAGTTCACGCTGATAGGATCCTCGGACGGTGACTACCCCCTTCAGAAGAAGCGGCACACCATCGAATTCCTCAGGACTATCCCGCACCTCAGACCACGAACGAACACCTTCGGCAACATCTTCAGGACAAGACACCAGCTCTGCATGGCTATTCACAGGTTCTTCGACGAGAAAGGTTTCTACTATATCCACCCGCCTCTCATAACATCGAGTGATGCAGAGGGTGCTGGTGAGACCTTCCAGGTGACGACTCTGCCACTGGATTCGGTTCCCGTTACGGACGATGGCGATGTCGACTTCCGGCGCGACTTCTTCGGAGAAAAGGCATTCCTCTCGGTAAGTGCCCAGCTGGAGACAGAGCCGCTGGCGCTCGCGCTCGGCAAGGTCTATACATTCGGTCCGTCTTTCCGCGCGGATCCGTCGGACACGAGGATCCACGCGGCGGAGTTCTGGATGATCGAACCGGAGATGGCCTTCTACGACCTCGATGACGATATCGCCCTGATGGAGGAGTTCATAAAGTACACTGCCTCCTTCATATTGGACAGGTGCCCGGGAGAGCTCGACTTCTTCCGGAAGTACTATGAGAAGGACCTCGATAGCCGGTACAGCGCGGTCCTCGACAGTCCATTCGAAAGGATAACCTACGGGAAGGCACTCGAGATTCTCGATGAGAACGCTTCGAAATTCGAGAATCCTGCCCGGTGGGACAGGGACCTCTCCTCCGAACACGAGCGCTTCCTCGCCGGCGAGGTATTCGGCAAACCCATATTCGTGACCGACTATCCATCGTCCTTCAAGCCGTTCTACATGAGACTGAACGATGACGGGAAGACGGTGGCCTGTACAGACCTTCTGGTCCCGGCGGTCGGTGAGATCATCGGGGGGAGCCAGAGAGAGGAAAGGCTGGACGTTCTCACACGGAGAGTCACGGAGCTCGACATGGATATCGAGACCTACAACTGGTACATCGAGCTCCGCAGATGGGGAAGCGCTCCGCACTCGGGTTTCGGGCTTGGACTGGAACGCCTTCTGATGTACTTCACCGGGATTGAGAACATACGTGATGTAATCCCGTTCCCGAGAACAGCGGGAAGAATGACCTGACAGACAGTACTCAACCGTGCTGCGGCACGCCAGATGAAAGCGGGAGAGAGCCAGATGGAGAAAAGCATGACAACCATCGACGGCAATGAAGCCACCGCGAAGATGGCTCACAAGCTGAGCGAGGTTATCGCGATCTACCCTATCACCCCCTCCAGCTCCATGGGCGAGCATGCCGATGCCTGGTCGTCGCAGGGAAAGACCAACATCTGGGGAACGGTCCCATACGTTCAGGAGATGCAGAGCGAGGGTGGAGCTTCGGCTTCCGTTCACGGAGCACTCCAGACGGGTGCGCTGACAACGACATTCACCGCTTCGCAGGGCCTTCTGCTCATGATCCCCTCGATGTACAAGATAGCCGCCGAGCTGACACCAACCGTATTTCACGTATCGGCCCGCAGCCTTGCCTGCCAGGCACTCTCGATCTTCGGAGACCACAGCGACGTAATGGGCGTGCGTCAGACCGGGTTTGCCCTCATGGCATCGGGATCCATCCAGGAAGCGATGGACCTGGCGGTCATCACCCACGCTGCAACGCTCAAGGCGAGGATACCTTTCATCCACTTCTTCGACGGCTTCCGTACCAGTCACGAAGTCCAGAAGATCGAGCTGGTCGGCGACGACGTCCTCCAATCCATGATGGATGACGAACTGGTCATTGCCCACAGGAAGCGCGGACTCAATCCCAACCACCCCGTCGTCAGAGGCACCAGCCAGAACCCGGATGTCTACTTCCAGGGCAGGGAAACGGTCAACAAGTACTATGTTGCCACACCCGGGATAGTCCAGTTCTACATGAACATGTTCAGGGATCTTACAGGCCGCGGCTATCACCTCTTCGACTACGTGGGAGCCCCTGATGCCGAGCAGGTAATAGTACAGATGGGCTCCGGCTGTGAGACTGCACACGACACTGTGGATTTCCTCGCTTCGCAGGGAGAGAAGGTCGGGCTGCTCAAGGTCCGTCTTTACAGACCCTTCGACGGCGACGCCTTCATGGCATCCCTTCCGGACACTGTGAAAAGCCTGGCGATCCTCGACAGGACCAAGGAGCCCGGCAGCCCCGGCGAACCTCTCTACATGGACGTTCTGACGACCCTGGGAGAGAAGGGTAGAACGGACATCAGGGTCATTGGCGGACGCTATGGTCTCTCCAGCAAGGAGTACACTCCCGCCATTGTGAAGACTGTACTCGAGGAAGCCGCAAAGGCGGAACCGAAGAACCACTTCACAGTCGGCATCAACGACGACGTGACCGGGACCTCGCTGGAGGTCAGGCCCTTCTGTCTCAAGAGCCCCGGCATGATCCAGGCCGTCTTCATGGGTCTCGGATCGGATGGAACCGTCGGTGCCAACAAGAACTCGATCAAGATCATAGGTGAGGAGACCGACAACTACGCCCAGGGATACTTCGTCTACGACTCGAAGAAGGCCGGTGCTCTCACCGTGAGCCACCTCCGTTTCGGACCGAAGCCTATCAGGCAGACGTGCCTTGTAGGCGAGGCGGATTTCGTCGCCTGCCACCAGAGTGTCTTCATGGAGAAGTACGACATACTGAGCTACGCTGCCGAGGGTGCGACATTCCTCCTGAACACGCAGTTCGATTCTCACGAAGTGTGGGACACGCTGGCCGGATTGGTCCAACAGCAGATCATCGACAAGAAGCTCAGGTTCTACGTCATCGACGCTTACAAGGTGGCGAAGGACGCGAACATGGGCGTCAGGATCAACACTATCATGCAGACCTGCTTCTTCGCGATCTCCGGTGTCCTCCCGAGGGAGGAAGCCATAGGGAAGATCAAGGACACGATCAGGAAGACTTACGGCGACAAGGGAGACGATGTCGTACAGCAGAACTTCAACGCTGTCGACCAGGCGCTGGAGAACCTCTTCGAGGTGGACCACCCGGACGAGGTGACCAGCACGATCACCCTGCCGCTGACGGTTTCAGAGGATGCCCCCGAGTTCGTTCAGGATGTCACGGCAACCATCATGAGGATGAATGGAAACGACATTCCCGTCTCTGCAATGCCGGCTGATGGCTCATGGCCCACAGGCACCACAATGTGGGAGAAGCGGAACGTCGCACTGGAGATTCCGGTCTGGGATCCCGCTGTCTGTCTGCAGTGCGGCATCTGCAGCTACGTCTGTCCGCACGCCGCGATAAGGATCAAGGCGTACGATGCAGCCTCTCTCGACGGAGCACCGGAAAACTTCAGGAGCATCGACGCGAAGGGTTCCCAGTTCCAGGGGATGAAGTTCACCGTCCAGGTGGCTCCGGAAGATTGCACCGGGTGTGAAGTGTGCGTAAACGCCTGCCCGGGCAAGAACAGGGAAGAATCGGGAAGGAAAGCCATAAACATGGCCAGCCAGCTCCCCCTCAGAGAGCCCGAGCGGGAGAACTACGCCTTCTTCCTGAACATCCCCGATTTCGACAGGACAGCACTCGACAGGGCTACAATAAAGGGCTCCCAGCTGATGAAACCCCTCTTCGAGTACTCCGGCGCCTGCGCAGGCTGCGGTGAGACTCCATACGTGAAGCTCGTCAGCCAGCTCTTCGGCGACAGGGCTGTGATTGCCAACGCGACGGGTTGCAGCTCCATCTACGGAGGTAACCTGCCGACCACTCCCTACACCTTCGACCTCGAGGGCAGAGGACCCGCATGGAACAACAGCCTCTTCGAGGACGCAGCGGAGTTCGGTTTCGGATTCAGGCTCACGGCGAACAAGCACACAGAGGTGGCCATCGAGCTCCTCCGGAAGCTCGAAGACAGCATCGGGAGCGATCTCGTCAGAGAGATGCTCGAAACCGAGCAGAAGGACGAACTCGAGATCAGTGACCAGCGCCGCAGACTGGAGAAGCTCCTGGGCATCCTCTCGGGGATCGACTCGCGAGAGGCAAGGCAGCTCGAGAGCGTAGCCGACTACCTGGTGAGACGGAGCATCTGGATCTTCGGCGGAGACGGATGGGCATACGACATCGGGTACGGAGGCCTCGACCATGTGCTCGCACAGGGCCTCAACGTCAACGTGCTCGTTCTCGACACCGGGGTCTACTCCAATACGGGCGGCCAGTGCTCCAAGGCCACGCCCCTCGGCGCTGTCGCCAAGTTCGCGGCCTCCGGC
>SDBS01003140.1_pt1 | contig 16182 bp, 13 predicted proteins | sample 2277091 | NCBI WGS metagenome assembly SDBS01 (sample SAMN10404972, study PRJNA504765) | marine sediment metagenome | isolation source: marine sediment core GS10_PC15, 163 cmbsf | place: Arctic Ocean: Southern Knipovich Ridge | collected 2010 | reverse complement strand
GCATTATTTGTTAGACCTCGATTCAATCCATCGGCATATCCGGCAGGAATTACACCGATATGGGTTGCATCCTGTGTATAAAAACGCCTGCTATAGCTTACGGGTTCATTTTTTTTTAAATATTTTATCAAGCCCAACTTTGAGCGAAGAGATAACACTTCTTTAAGATCCCAATCAAGTTCAAAATCCGGAGAAGGAGGCTGGCCATATAGCATTATCCCCGGTCGGACCATGTCAAAATATGCATCAGGTGATTTCATAATGGCAGCCGAATTTGCTAAATGAAACAGAATTTTATGTGTACACTTTGATTCAACAAACTCTTTTATTTCTTTGAAACGTAAAATCTGAAGTTCTGTATAAGATTGATCCTTTTCATCGGCTGAAGAAAGATGAGAATATATACCTTTTATTTCGAATATCGTATTATTTAAAACATTTAGAAAGCTATTTCCAAAAAATTCAAATAAAAAGCCTGCACGATTCATCCCGGTATCGACTTTTAAATGGATAGGAATTTTTTGATTTTTTCTGTTTAGATTTTGCAAATAGGTAATTTGTTCATCAGAAGTGATGGTTATTTCTAAATTGTTATCAATGGCAGATTTAAGATATTCGGAATGATGCGCGCCAAAAACAAGTATAGGCTGTGAAATACCAGATTGACGCAATTTGATCCCTTCTTCAACAAAAGCGACACCAAGATATTCACAGCCGGTTTCCAGGGCGGTTCGGGAAACTTCTAAATCACCATGACCATAACCATTAGCTTTGACAACAGCCATAATTTTTCGAGATCCAACCGCCTGGCGGATTAATTTTATATTATGACTCAGATTTGTATGAGATATATGAGCAACTGTTGGACCCATTATACTTCTAAGTTTTGTATTTTGATGCAATGAATTCTATTGATTCGCCTTTAAATATTGTCTGAACGCGATTACCCTCTACTAAATACTCGGCGATCATTGGCCTAAGGTTATAGTTAGAAGACAGGGTTTGTCCATAAGCACCTGCTCCCGTTATTGCCAGAGAATCTCCTTCAATGAGTACGGGCAGGCTTCTATCTTTTGCAAAAAAATCCGATGTTTCACATACTGGACCCACAATATCCACGACTTCTGTCAAATTTTTTTTATGATTGAGTGGTAAAATCTGATGATAAGCATTATACAAACTAGGTCGGATAAGATTGTTCATCGCAGCATCTACAATAATGAATTTCTTGTGTGGCGTCTCTTTAACATAGAGAATCTTTGTAATGAGTAACCCGGCAGAACCTATAATTGAACGCCCCAGCTCTACTAACACCTTTCTCTTATCATTCTTAAATGGCTTTAATAATCCGGGTAGTATCTTTTTTATGTAAGTATTCGGTTTTTCGCTCCCATTAAGTTGATGCTGATAGTCAATCCCAATGCCCCCCCCAAGATCGATGTATCTGATCGAAATACCTTCGTTTTCCAATTGAGTAATGAGTGTTTTGAGAAATTTAACGGTTGCCAGATAGGGTTCGATCGTCTCGATCTGTGAGCCGATATGTACATGAATACCCGAAGGCTCTAAATAGGAGGACTGAGCAGCTTGTCTGTAAAGTTGAAGAGCCATATTACGAGTTACACCAAATTTGCTTGAATGTAATCCGGTTGAAATATAAGGGTGGGTTTTGGCATCAATATCCGGATTTACACGAATGGCAATCACAATTTTTTTTTGAAGCTTAGTGGAAATAGAAATTACTTGATCAAGTTCAGATTTTGATTCAATATTAATTGAATGGATACCCTCGTTAACCGCCCGGGATATTTCATCTTTATTTTTTCCGACTCCGGCAAATACAATTTTCTCTGGCGGAATCCCACTTTTAAGTGCAAAAAACAATTCTCCGCCTGAGACAACATCAGCGCCAAAATTCATCTGTTTTATTATCTTTAAAAGCGAAGGATTATAGTTGGCTTTCAATGCATAACATGGCAAAAAATCAAGCGATCCGGAACAGGATAAAACATCTTTGCAATTTCTTTTGATTTCTTCAGCGCTGTATATATAGAAAGGTGTTGGATATGTGGCAACAGTTGATGAGAGATCAACCTTATCAAAACATAGATGGTCTTCAGAATTATAATATAAGTATTTCATTTGGATTCAATAATCATGGAGAATTAATTCAAAATAGTAAATATGCAGTTTTTTATCAATAATAAATTATTCAGGTTAATAAATTTTCCCCCATGATAGAGAAATATATATCAAATTAAATTAAAGAATTCGTCAAAACTATGCGATGATACAACTAAAGAGGTGTTTATGCAAATTTTGATATTGATTGCAAAATAGTGGATTAGCTAGACAGGGAGATAACTATAAATATTGATAAAAAATCAACCAGGGGTATATGATGGAAAGATCAAATACCCGTAAAGCCTCCGAAAGAGATGAATCCCTCATCAGATATTTTGGTGAAATTAGCGAGATTCCTTTGCTCAGTTCTCAGGAAGAAATTGAGCTAGCAAAAAAAATTCGCAAAGGGAGCAGAAAAGCGTTTTCAAAATTAATTCAGTCAAATTTAAGATTTGTCGTGCGTGTTGCTCTCGATTATAAGAATCAGGGATTACCACTGGCAGATTTAATCAATGAAGGAAATATAGGATTAATCAAAGCGGCAAAGAGATTTGATGAAACAAAAGGCTTTAAATTTATTTCTTATGCTGTCTGGTGGATCAAACAAAGTATTTTACAAGCCCTCGCCGAGCACTCGCGTGTTGTACGGCTACCTCTGAACAGAGTAAGTGTGCTTAGTAGAGTTGGCAAAACCCATGATAGTTTGGAACAGGTATTCGAAAGAGAACCCACTGTCGATGAAATTGCAGAATGTCTTGAAATTTCCTCTGGTGAAGTAAAAATGGCTTATCAAATTCACGGCAGGCAACTTTCCCTCGATGCGCCAATATCGGATAAGGAGGGAAACACTTTACTCGAAATAACGGAAGATGCAGAACTTATTCCACCTGATGAACCAATTACAAATGGCTCCCTGAAAGATGAAATTGAAAAAGCCCTTAAATCACTTTCTATTAAAGAAGCAGAAGTTCTGAGAATGTATTTTGGAATGAATATGGATAGACCGGCATCACTGGAAAAAATCGGAGCTAAGTTTCGCTTGACAAGAGAACGTGTACGGCAAATAAAAGAAAAAGCAATAATAAGATTACGTCATCAGTCAAGGAGTAAAGCACTTAAACAGTATCTGGTATAAGATCGTTATTAAATGTCTTTATCTGTTATCTTTTTCTTAATTTAATTCCTCCATATTTAGCTTCGAAACATATACATTAATTGCAATTCATACCTTGTTTTCTACTCTCCTATTGGTTAGATTACATGATTTAATTTTTAATAAGAATAAAGTAAAAAGGGTATTATGAGCTATTGTTCAGTCGTTTTGGTAAAGCAGGTGCCCGATACGGCAAACATTTCCGGTCAGGTAATGAAACCTGACGGAACAGTTAACCGGGCCATGTTACCAGCCATTTTCAATCCGGAGGATAAAGTGGCTTTGGAACTTGCTTTACAAACCCGTGACAAATTTGGTGGTGAGGTTATTGCTTTGACAATGGGGCCACCAAAGGCATCAGAATTGCTTCGGGAATGTCTGTATATGGGTACCGATAAGGTCATATTAATCAGCGACAGAAAATTTGCCGGTGCAGATACGCTGGCCACATCCTATGTTCTATCTGAAGCAATAAAGAAAATCGGATCCTTTGATATGATTTTTGCCGGTAGACAAGCAATTGACGGGGATACGGCACAGGTAGGCCCGCAAACAGCGGAAAAGCTGGACTTACCTCAGGTAACCTATACGGAAAAAATCGTCGATATTAACAAAAATAAAATCACCATCAAGCGCAGAATTGATGGTGGCCATGAGGTTCTTGAATCCCCATTACCACTCCTTATTACTGTCATAAAAGATGCTGCGATACCAAGACCTTTTAAAGCCACGCGGGTTATGGCATATAAAAATGCACGTTCTCTGGTTGAATTAGAAAAAATGGTCGAAGGGAATTCTTTGCTTTATATTGAGGATCTAAAGGATGAGTATATAGCTAAATCATTATTCATTGATACCCTGACCATGGATGAGCTTTCAGTAGAGGCAGATCGCTGTGGTTTACACGGGTCACCAACAAAAGTATTTAAGATTGACTCAGTCGTATTAGGTGGTGGAGAACATATAAAGATTGAACCCACAAAAGAAGGATTGGGACAATTGGTTGATAAACTCATGGTCGATCACATCTTTGGATAAAGGTTTTTTATGGAAAAGTTTTCAAATGAAGTTTGGGTGTTTGTCGAGCAAAGATCAGGAAAACCCGCAGAAGTAAGTTTTGAATTATTGTCCAAAGGCCGGAAATTGGCGGAAATCTTAAAGGGCACGCTTAAGGCAGTTGTCATTGGCAGTGAAATGCAAAAAGTTGCCCAGCAGACTTTTCAATATGGAGCAAAAGAATGTTTGCTCGTTGATCATCCGGAATTAAAGGATTATAAAACGGTTCCGTATAGTCGTATCATGAATGAATTAGTGAGCAAATATATACCACGTATCGTGCTTTATGGTGCTTCATTTATTGGCAGAGATCTGGCTCCGAGGATAGCTTCCTATACGCGAAGCGGATTAACCGCAGACTGTACAGATTTGCAGATTTCTGATCTAACATATTTGCGTAAAGATTATAAAGATTTGTTATTACAAATTCGACCTGCTTTTGGAGGAAATATCATTGCAACCATTATTACGCCCGATGTTCCCATTCAAATGGCTACCGTTCGGGAAGGGGTAATGGAAAATGTTCCGCTTGATACCGCTGTAAAGGGTAAAATTGTCGAAATACCGTATACGCCGGATAAAATTGACAAGATGATAAATATCATTGAGAAGTATCAAGAGGAAAACAAAGTTAATTTAAAATCAGCCCCGATCATAGTTGCTGGTGGTTATGGGATGGGTTCCAAAGAAAATTTTGAAGTTTTGCACGAATTGGCCCATGTGATCGGAGGAGAAATAGCCGGAAGTCGCGCCGCGGTTGATGCAGGTTTTATTCCGCACGAAAGACAGGTTGGACAAACCGGGGTTACAGTACGTCCCAAATTATATGTTGCCTGCGGGATCTCCGGGGCCATTCAGCATCGGGCAGGAATGCAGGATTCAAATAAGATTATTGCGATAAATAACGATCCCGAAGCGCCAATCTTCGATGTATGTCATTACGGGATTGTCGGTGACGTCATGGATGTCATCCCCGATTTTATCGAGGCTTATAAACATAAATTAAAATAGAGGATTTCGATGCCAAATTTTTTTACAGAAAACTCGGATATACTCTTTCACTTTGAAAACCTCCACATTGAAGATATTGTCGAACTTACAGAAAACTTCTATGAAGAAGCTAAAGAATATAATTATGCACCGACAAATTATATTGATGCTATAGAAAACTATAAAAAAATCATGGAAATTGTTGGTGATATTGCCGGTAATTTTATAGAACCACGTGCTGCCGAGGTTGATGAGCAGGGAAATACCATAGAAAATGGTAAAGTCGTTTATGCGAAAGGCACCCAGGAGAATCTGAAACAATTGGTCGATGCAGAATTAATGTCTGTCGAATTTCAACGCAAGTTTGGAGGGTTGAATTTCCCAAAAACAATCTATATGATGATGCTGGAAATTGTTTCCCGGGCAGATGCTTCATTGATGAATATCTTTGGATTACAGGACATTGGGATCACGATTGAAAAGTTCGGAGATGTAGAACAAAAAAAGCAATTTCTGCCGGGCTTTTCTTCAGGAGACTATACCGGTGCAATGGCCCTGACTGAACCCGATGCCGGTTCTGATTTGCAAGCGGTAAAGTTACAGGCCTATCAGAATGAAGAAGGGCAATGGTTTTTAAGTGGTGTGAAGCGATTTATAACTAATGGAGGAGGCGAAGTATTATTGGTTCTTGCCCGTTCTGAGCCTGGTACAAAGGACGGTCGGGGACTCAGTATGTTTGCTTGCTTTGGAGGTGATACCGTAGTTGTAAGACGAATTGAAAATAAACTAGGGATTCATGGATCACCGACCTGTGAACTACAATTTAATGATACTCCGGCGGTTCTTATTGGTAAGAGAAAATTAGGATTGATAAAATATGTAATGGATCTGATGAACAGTGCCCGACTGGGTGTCTCTGCACAAGCTCTGGGTATTTCTCAGGCTGCGTATGAAGAGGCCCTGGCCTATGCTAAAGCCAGAGAACAGTTTGGCCAGCCGATTTATAATATTCCACCTGTTACAAATATGTTGATCGACATGCGCGTTACCCTTGAGACCAATCGATCGTTATATTATGATACGTGTAAATGGGTTGATCGCCGGAATAAGTTGGAATTACATATTGAAAGATTAAAAAATAAGGAGAAAAATTTTCAGGATGAAACGGATAAAATGAAATGGGCAAATAAAGTATGTAATTTACTTAACCCGATGACAAAGTATATATTAACGGAGTCTTCTAACAAGATTACCTATGATGCACTGCAAATCCATGGCGGTGCTGGTTATATGAAAGATTTTAAAATTGAACGTTTGGCCCGAGATGCCCGAATCACCAATATTTATGAAGGTACCTCTCAATTACAAATTGTTGCTGCCATGGGAGGGGTAATAAAAGATATTTTAGCTGATCATTTTGATGAAAAAATAAAAAAAACCTATAAAGGGACACTAAATAAACTGGCAGATCATTTAAAAGAAATTCGGGAAATTTTTACAGATTGCCTCAAATATGTTCAGGATAAAAACGATCCCCAATATCAGGATGTAGCAGCAAAAGAGCTGGTAGATTTGTATTCGTTTTTATATGTGGGGTTTCTGGTTCTGGATGAGGCTGAGATTAACCGGAGAAAAATCTTTATTGCCAATCGCTATATTACAAATGCCCTGGCTAATGCGAAAAAAAATTCAGAATCAATAAAAAATGAGCAGTTCTCTGATCTGCTTCATGCTGATGAGATATTACAGTAACATCGAGGAGAAAATTTGTGGGATATCAAAAAGCAGATTCAAATAAAGATTATGCCTTAATTCTCGGTGCCTCCAGTGGTTTTGGAGAAGCAGTAGCACTGGAATTATCATCAGAAGGCTTCAATATTTTGGGTGTTCATATGGATCGTGGTGCAGGTCTAACCAAAGTTGAACAGATAAAGCGGCAGATTACAGATCATAAAGTTGAAGCATTATATTTCAACCTGAATGCAGCATCAGATAAAAACCGGGAACAAGTGATTCAACGATGTCAGGATCATTTTAAAATTAAAAACATCGATGGTAAAATTAAAGTAGTACTTCATTCTCTGGCCTTTGGATCATTAGCTCCTTACATACATAATGATCCCAAGGAACGACTGTCGCAAAAACAAATGGATATGACATTAAACGTAATGGCTCACAGCCTTGTTTACTGGACACGAGATCTTCTGTTAGCCGATCTTCTTACTCAGGGGACAAAAATTTATGCAATGACCAGCTCGGGTTCACTAAGGGTTACCCCCTTTTATGGCGCTATCTCAGCAGCAAAAGCAGCGCTCGAATCTCACGTACGTCAACTGGCATTAGAATTGGCCCCTTATGGTATTACTGCCAATGCTTTGCGTGCGGGTGTGACCTTTACACCAGCTTTAAGAAAAATACCCGGACATGAAACTATGATTGATTTGGCCTTGAGTCAAGTTCCATTTAAAAGATTGACCCAACCCCTGGATATTGCAAAGTATATTGCCAGTCAGGCTACTTCTGATGAGGCATGGAATACGGGGAATATCATCAACCTGGATGGTGGTGAATGTGTAGTGGCATTTCATACACCATTAAAAAAGTAATTGATGTATGATTCTACCTGTTATATAGTTCTCTCTCTTTTGAACCGTTTTTCGTAAAACACCAGTTTTTTTATACCCTCTTCTTTTAATCTGTGATAAACAGGTTTGAACTGTAATCCTACCTGATCGGGATGATGGGCATCCGAGCCGGTGGTTACCGGAATCGAATTATCTTTGATTAACGGAAGCCAATCAAGACCCGGATAAGGTTCGCCCACTTTTTTCCGATAGCCGGAGGTATTTATTTCAATGGCCATATCTGATTTTTTAACAACCTGTAATAGTTGGATTACTTCGTTCGGAACTAATTGTATAAGAGAATCCCCGGGTGATTTTATTATATCGAGGTGTCCCAGAACATCAAATAATCCGGTTTCTATTCCCTTTACAACTGTGGACAGATAATCTTTATAAATTTCTTTTTTTGATTTGTCTGGAAAGTGGTAATCAAATACCCAGTTTCCCCTTGGCCAATGGCGTATAAAATGAACAGACATAATCACAATGTCAAAATCATACATATTGAGAAATTTTTCAATAAAGTTTTCAAATCCCTCATAAAAATCAGCTTCTATACCATGCCGAATTGTGATTTCCGGGTACTTTTCTTTTGCCCTCACTACCCAGCGGGCATAGGTATCGACCTCATCCAATTGCATACGGTGAGCCAGATCGAAATTATCCGGTAAGGGAATATGATCGGTAAAGGCAACTTCTTTTATACCCTGATCTATTGCTTTTTCGACATATTCAAATATTTCACCTTCCGCATGCTTACATAATTTTGTATGAATATGGTTGTCAATCATTTTATAGATATTTTGAAGGGATTTTTATCACAAAAAAAGAGAACAATTAAATTTGTTCTCTTTTTGTAAATAAAGTTTTATAAGGTTGATTTTAATTGACCTGATTACCAACATATCTGTCTTTTGGAAAAAAGCGGATATAGATTAGATCAGAAAATATGATCGCTTCTTTTGAATAGGGATTGATCCCCCGTTCATAAAACGCATTGTCGATAACGACCGATGCGTCTTTCCAGGCACTCTGCTCGTTAACTATGTTTACAAACGACAAGAATTCATTTTCTTTTTTATTAAAAAGCTTTTTGATAATTTTTTTTCTTGCCCGGCCGACAATTATAGCATTTAAATCTTCCAGAGGTTTGTCGGATTGTATTTGGCTGGCTACGAAGGCAGCCATATCGTCTGCAACGTTTCCTTTAGTATCTTTTTTTGCTGGTGCGGCAGCGGTTACTACTTCTTCTTCCTCCTCCTCTTCCTCTTCTTCCACTATTTCTTCCGGCATTATTTCACCGACTTCTATTTCGGTGACTTCTACAACCGGCTTGCTATCTTCAATGTCCTCAATTTCTTCCATATGAAGAGTTTCTTCCTCATCAGGTGCCTCTTCAGTGACAGCTTCTTCAACCGCTGGTACGGGTTCAGTAAGGACCTCTATGCTCTCTTCGCGTAGAACGGTTTCAAGATCGGCCAATGAAAGTTCACTTTGATCTTTAGCCTTCAGCTCCTCCATTAATTTTGTATATTTTTCGAGATTCCGATCCTGAAAAGCATGTAATAATACATCCAATTCGATAGTTTGTACATCTGCACTCACAGCTTCGGACATAAAACTGGTAATTGCTTTAATCGTTTTTAGTGTGGTCTCAAAAAGATTTTCTTTAAAGGCATTTTCATCTATCTGTGCAATAAGTTGATTAAATTGTTCCCGAGATATTTCACGCATATATTTTGCATTGAAATATTCAGAAATCGCATCCTTGTAATATCCATATTTGAAAAAATATTTCAGTGTATCGTACACTTCCATTGTAGACACTACCTGAGAATCTTTAAATATAAATTGGCTGAGTGTGAGATGAGGTTCAATCAAATAGTTCATCTCAAGTTTGATCGCCCGTTCAATAAGTTGATTAAATTTGCTCTGATCAAAACGTGCATTTTGCTTCAAATTATCAAAGATTTGATCGATTAATATACGGACTTCAGGCATGTCATAATCGAAGCGATCACTGGAACTGAATTTTTCCTCCTCGTCCCTAATCCAAAGTTCTACTTCCTGATCCAAAAAGTGTTTCACAGAGTCCGGAATTTCGCGTGTAGCTAAATATGCAAGGGGGATATCCTGCATATTAGGATCGGTAATTACTTCTTCACGAACTTTTTTAATTAATGTATCTACTAAATTCTCAAGCATTATTTTTCTCTCCTTTTAGGAACTATAAAAAACGAATTTAAATCTCAACAGTTTTTTTTACAAGTATTTATTCAGACTTTATAAGATTAACCCAAACCTTCCGGGTGCGGGGACCATCAAATTCGCAGAAAAATATACCCTGCCAGGTTCCTAACTGCAATCGTCCCTCTTTTAGAAATATAGTCTCAGAGTTACCAAACAAGCTGGCTTTAATATGTGCGGCGGAATTTCCCTCTGTGTGCCGGTAGGAATCATTAAAGGGAATTACTTTGTTGATTTCCATCAGCATATCCGATTTTACATCAGGATCCGCATTTTCATTAATCGTGACACCGGCGGTGGTGTGAGGAATAAATACGTAACAAATACCATCTTTAATCCCACTTTCTTTGACAATTAACTGGATCTGTTGCGTGATATCGATGATTGAAGTACGATCAACAGAATGAACGGTAAATTTTTCCATTGTACACCTTTTAAGTTTTTAATTTTTTCTTTTTAGCGGCGGGAAACAGGATATTATTTAGAATTAGTCGATATCCAGGAGAATTTTTATGTAGTGATAATTCTGTTGGCGGATCCCCTACCTGATGCGTATAGTCTTCCGGATCATGTCCTCCATAAAAGGTAAAGGTACCCTTCCCGCTATTCCCATGAATATATTTAATCTCGTTACTTCCTTCAATTTTTCCCATAATTACCAGAGATGACTTTATCTTTTCTTCCCGAAACATGGTCGTTTGTCCCATAAAACCTTTGACAACATTCACATGATTCTGTGTAAGCATGGTGGGTACCGGATCGTATTTTGCTGAAAATTCGAAAAGGGTAAAATAATCTGTATCGGCATCTCTGAGGCGTGGCATATGACTGGGAGGCGTATCAATATCGCTAAACTCGTATATATTAGGGTTTGTATATAATCTAAAGTCCTTAAATACAAGTGTTTTCGAAAAATCTAATTTCGTTTCATAGTCAGGGTCAACCGGATCATAGTCAAAAGGAACATCGCAAATATCTATATTCTCCGCAGAAAGAGCTATATCGAGCGCATCGGTGGCAGAACACATTGCAAATAAAAAACCCCCTGATTCAACAAACCTTTTGATTTCCCTGGCAACAGCGCCCTTGAGTTGACTTACTTTCTGAAATCCGAGGTTTGTTGCCAACTCTTCACTCTGAATCTGTTGCTCAATATACCAGGGCTCATTTTTAAAGCTCGCCCAAAATTTACCATACTGTCCGGTAAAATCTTCATGATGTAAATGTAGCCAGTCATATTTAGATAAAAGTCCGGCAAGAACCTTTGTGTCATAAATCTGCTCATACGTAATTTCAGAGTAGTTTAGTGCCAAGGTTACTGCATCATCCCAGGGCTGGGAGTTTGGTGGTGTGTAGACGGCAATTTTTGGGGCTTTCTCTAAAAGAACTTTCTCCATATTATTTTCTTCAATTGTAGCATATATACTATTAACCTGGACGGAAGAGATGGTTTCGTAATTTATTCCCCGTAAGCGACATTCACTTTCGAAAGTTGAAGATTGTGGGAACAAAAATGAACCACCGCGATAATTGAGCAGCCATTCCACATTAACATTCTTTTCAAGAATCCAGTAGGCAATTCCATAGGATTTAAGATGATCTGTTTGTTTCAGATCCATAGGGATCAGTATGAACTGAGCCGGTAGAATGTTAAATAATAATATGACAAAAATTAAAATGCGGATCATTATATTCTCAGGTTTGCTCTTTGATTAACTCAATATTCAACAGACGCGCTTTTTCTCTTGCTTTATGTATCAGAAGACTGGTCGGATATTGCGTCATCAGCTGATGATACAAATCAAGAGCCGAATCCAGATTTTTCAGATTTTCTTCACTTTCAGCGAGGAGAAAAATAATTTCATCGAGGTCTTTATCGTCAGGAATATCTTTTTTAAGATCCACTAAAACACCTTTTGACTCTTTATATTTGCTTAACTGACTATACAGTTTACTGGCATTTATTCCTGCCTGAGCGCGTAAATTATTATTGTCTCGACTTAAATCATCAAATTCTTCAGCCGCTAGTGCATACTTCTTTTGAAATTTTAATAAATCTGCATGTGCATATCGGGAGAGAGAAATGGAATCCTCAGAGGAAGATTTTAATAACATCCATCTGGCCAGTATATTATTCATCAAAGGATCATTAGATTTTGTATTAGAAAGTAACTGTGAGAAAGATTCCTCGGCCTTTTTGAACTCAGCACTGAAAAAATGGACTTCTGCTGTTTTAAATTTTGCAATATTCAGATAATCTTTATGATTTGCAAGTTGATATGTTTTAAGAGCCTGTTTCATCTGGCTTTTTGTTAAATATGTGTCTCCGAGGCGAATCAAAACACGGTCTCGTGTCTTACCTTTATTATTTTTCTTCAAATAATTTTGATAATTGAATATCGCGTTGTCCAAATCAAAATAGTATTCAAAATAAATGTCAGCGAGATTGATATAAGATCTAAATGCAAATGGTGACTTTTCATCTGTCTTAATAATATCATTATATATCTTTACTGCCTGTCGCATGTTTTGGGCAGATTCTTCGTTATCCCCCAGTGCATATGCCTGGGAAGCATAGCTGCGTCCAAGATCAAAATATGATTGTTGAATAAGAGGAGAGGTTGGGTAGTTTTGCATTAAATACTCAAATCCTTTAACCGCATTGGAATAGGCTTCATTCGCAAGGGTTTCCAGAGCATATTTTTGAATATATCCACCGTTACTTTTTTCGGTTTCCAGACTCTTATAAATTTCGAATGCCCGGTCATATTGTTTATCTTTTAGATATAACCCAGCCAGAATCTCACGGATTTTATCCTGCTCAGGGTGTTTTAGCAGAAAAGAGTTAATGGCGTTTACAACCGGGGTAATATCCTGACCTTTATCTGAAAGGGACAATAATTGTCGCTGAAGAAAGGCGAGTTGTTTTGTTCTTATAAGATAATATTGCAGATAGTGTTCGCTGGCTTTTTCGTAGTTGAGTTGGGCTTTATAAAGATTGGCAATATCTACATGTAAAGTTTCCTGTTTTTTTAGCCGGTTGATTGCTTCCAAATAGACCAGAACTGCCTCATCATAGAGACGCTGCCGAATCATAGCCATAGCCACGAGTCGATAAACCCCCGGATCGTTATTATTGCGTTCCAGATGAGAATGCCATACACTAAGCGCTTTTTCCCGCTCATTGTTAAGAAAATACGCTTCACCGAGATCAGCATATAGCGGACTACGGGCAGGTTGAGATTTTAATGCATCCTCTAAAAATAAGATTAACTGATTATGTTTTTGCAAACCGACGAGACATTTTTTTATACCAATAATTGCACTGAAATTACGATTATTTGATTTATATATTTTTTGATATAGATTAAGTGCACTTTCAAAGTGGTGATTATTTACCAATACCTCAGCAGTACGCAGTTGTTGCTGAATATTCTGAGACATTGACAAATCCGGAACGGAAGAAATCAGTAGAAAAATCGTAATATACCGACCGATTTTACTGTTCAATTGTAAACTTGAGAAGAATCTCATCACAAATGAGCATTCCTTTTTCTGTGAGCTTAAAATAATCATCATGGATAATTGCTAGCTTATTGTCGATTAGTTCTTGTATTTCTCTAACAAATTTTTTTAAAAAATTTATTCCGAAATGTCTCTCAAAGTCAGCAAGAAACACTCCTTGATATGTTCTCAGAGCAAGAAATATGTGCTCAGATATCAATTGGTGTGTTTTCAGTTTTTCCTTAAATGATCTGGGTAATTCTTTTTGCCTTAATTTTGAGATGTATCCGCTGACAGATCGAATATTTGCCCAGCGGGAATTTTCCCAGAACGAATGAGCCGAAGGTCCAAATCCCAGATAGGGTACATGCTGCCAGTATTTATAATTCTGTCTGGAGTAGTAGAATTCTGATCGTGCGTAATTAGAAACCTCATAATGTTTATATCCAGAATCAGTTAATAAGCTATGGGCTATACTAAAATATTCGATTTCTTTCTCTTCATCCAGACGATGAATCCGGCCTTCCATAAGGCTTTCATAAAACGGCGTTTCCTTTTCATAAGTAAGATTATATACAGAAAGATGCTCTGGTAGAAAGGACAACGCTTTTTTTAATGTATAATTCCAGTTATCGGCAGTTTGATTAGGTAATGCAAATATCAAATCCAGATTAATATTATTAAAACCAACCTGTCGGCAATCGGCAATAGTGTTTATACATTCATCTGTCGTATGGATTCTATCCAGTAATTGAAGTTCATCTTCAATAAAACTTTGTACCCCGATACTTATGCGGTTAATCCCCAGATTGGAGAGCTGCTTTAGTTGCATCGGATCCACTGTACCGGGATTTACTTCAATGGTTATCTCGCAATCATTTTCCAAATCAAAAAATTTCAAAATAGTGCTTATGATATCATTAATTTGATTGGTGCTAAGCAGAGATGGCGTTCCACCACCAATATAAAGCGTATCAAATTGGTTATTTACTTTGATTTGAGAAGCTGTTAACTCGATTTCAGTGAGTAAAACATCTATAAAGGTACTGGTAAGTGAAGTATCTTCTATTGAATAAAAATCACAATACCCACATTTTGACCTGCAAAAAGGAATGTGTATATACAAACCTGATTTGCGCGAAATATTCATTATGATTAACGGATAATATTGGCAATACGTTCAAAACGTATTTTCCTGGAAAATAAAAAGAGATCAGAAAAATTAAAGTCACCTTCCCAGGATAAATAAATTATGAGAGCTTCCCCAACAATATGATCAAAATTCACAAACCCCCACACCCGGCTATCAGAACTTCGATCCCGGTTATCACCCATCATAAAAAAGTTGTTTTCAGGAAGTTCCAGGGGACCGAAATTATCGCGACTGCCATATTTATTGTTTTCAAAGGTTGGAAATGTGTACCGCCCTTCATTTTTCTTTATGATTGTATTACGATCCATAAATTTCATTTTTGGTGGTGAAGGGAATTTCACACCGTCGACATAAACCTGTTTATCAACAACTTCTAGTGTCTGCCCACCGGTTGCAATGCATCTTTTTATATAATCCAGATTTGGGTCAAGGGGATATCGAAAGATGACTACATCATCCGGTTGGGGGGTCTTAAATCCCGGTATCCGAACCCAGGGGATTGAAAATCCTATATCCGTATAGGGGATACCTATCCAATCAGGCGTGCGCATACCATAATTAAATTTGTTCACCAGCAAAAAATCACCTATTAAGAGAGTATCTTCCATTGAAGATGTTGGTATTCGATAGGCCTGAACAACAAATTGTCTTATAATCAATGCAGCGATCAGAGCAATAAAAAGACCTTCAAAAAAATCCCGGGATCGTTTATCCTCTTCAATTTTTAATTTACTCAAGAATCTATCTCCTTTAGTATTACCGGATTAGGCTTATGCAAATACAGTTTTTGTCGTCATTGCGAGTGAGCATGCGAATGAAGCAATCTTTTATAATTTATGGGATTAAGAGATTCCTTCGCTCTGCTCGGAATGACGAATTATGGCATTTTGCAGAACTCTAAATACCGGATTTCTAATTTAGTTCGGGTACTATAAATTGTCTTACAAAGTGTAATAAAAGAATTTATCGTTCCTTATATTCCATTTATTATTTAGAAATTCTTTTAATTAACGTGACCCTGAAGGTAAAAGTTCCACTTAATTGTCTGTATCCATTGATAATAAGGCCAAAAAGGCCTCTTGCGGAATTTCAACACTGCCAAGCTTTTTCATTCGCTTTTTACCTTCCTTTTGCTTCTCCAATAATTTTCGTTTACGTGTTATGTCACCCCCATAACATTTTGCGGTAACATTTTTTCGCAGGGCTTTAACATTTGTCCGGGCGATGACTTTACTACCAATGGCTGCCTGGATTGCTACTTCAAACATTTGTCTGGGGATAAGCTCTTTCAATTTGCGACACAACCGGTTCCCCCATTCGTAAGCCTTGTC
>SDBS01003139.1_pt1 | contig 16185 bp, 37 predicted proteins | sample 2277091 | NCBI WGS metagenome assembly SDBS01 (sample SAMN10404972, study PRJNA504765) | marine sediment metagenome | isolation source: marine sediment core GS10_PC15, 163 cmbsf | place: Arctic Ocean: Southern Knipovich Ridge | collected 2010 | reverse complement strand
CTCAACACTTCCTGACCTTTCTCTGTAAGCTTATAATGAACAAAATCCCTACCGCCTTTTTCCTGGATAGTAGTTTCTATTAACTTCTCAATTTTTAGTTCTTTTAATCTCTTGGCTCTGGTTTTTTCTATTGGACACGCTTTATTAAGATCACTATACCTTTTTGGACTATTAAATAATGCCTCCAATATCTCAAGAGAGTAAGGCTTCCCTATTGTCATTATTATTTCCCATCTATAACTTTTCATATATGTTTCCATAAAACTGCAAGAATTAGTGTTTTTCTGGACATATGGTAAGTTTACTTACCGATAGTAAAGCTTAAATATCTTATAAGCTTTCTTTGGATTAATGATAATTTTTGGGTGGGGACATACAATACAGAAAGATTATGGCGAAACCTATCCTATGAAATGTTCTAGATGTAATAATACTGACTATTGGAGATTATTTAGGATTAGAGTTTGGTTTGATTTATTCTTTATACCCGTCTTTCCATATAAATCAAACCACTATCTTTTATGTCCAATCTGTAATTCTGGTTTTAAATTAGATTATCATAACTTAGAACTAGCAAAAGAATTGAATCAGATAACTTTATCATTCCTAGATAAAAAAATGACAAATAAACAATACATTGCTAAATTAGGAAATTATGATAAATTGTTAATCAATACAGAAGAAGATTTAGATTAATCATAACCTTTGTCTCTTCCCACATTTTGAACATATAGTTCTATCAGAAGGAATTACTTTACCACAAATTACACATCTGTTCTTAAATCTAAGACCAAATAAAATCTTTGCTGGTGCTCTAATCCTTTTTGCCATAGTCTCTAACCTTTCCTTCTTCTTTGTGATAAACATAACCTGATTCTTCTAATTTTTCCAAATGTCTTTTAGCTGTTAAAGAAGCACAACCTATCTTCTTAGCTATCTGATTAATACTTAAAGTTTTATGTTTATATTTCAATAGCAATCTTATTATTGATTTATCAATTTTGTCTAACATTATTGGATCAACTCAATTTTTAATTCTGGTGATTTGTCTTCTTTAAATTCTCCTCTGAATTTAATTTTTTGACCTTGTTTAATATTAAAATGCTTAGTTATCTCCTGTGGTATTCTAAGCAATAAAGATTTTTTATCATCACTTATAGTAGCAAACTTTTCTATATAATCAAACTTAGGTTCTTCTATTTCTTTTTTAATTTCTTCTATTTCCCTTAATTTTTTAGTAGTCATGTTGTAATATAAAAAGTATATCTTATATATAAATGTTTCTAAAAATTACTATATTTCGTAATAGTAGTAACAATAATAGAAAAGTTTATATAGTAATTGTTATTACTAGTTATTACGAAATGTAATAACAATAAAAAAAGAGAATGATAAACTATTACAAAATATTGAAGGTGCTAACATGGATAATAATGTTTTTGATAATGGCAAAATGAATTACGACTTATACACGGATTTAAGCAAAATATCAAAACACATCTATAAGAAAGTAGATCCTAGTAAAAGAGAAATCCAAAAACGTCTTACTCCATATACTCCCAAGCTTTTTGGAGAAAAGAAAACTTATTCTCAAGACTGGCCACTATATCAACAAGCTTCTTCGCAAGAGAAACTAATGTTTTTTCGTATTCTAAAAGATGCTGTAGATTATCTGATGATAGATTATGAATATAGTGGAAATGGTCGTCCACCTGTTTATTATGCTGATATTTTGAAATCTCTTTGTATTAAGGCTTACCATAACTATTCTTCCTGGCGCTTGGAATCAGAATTGAAGATAGCTCGTGCTATGGGAATAATTGATGATGTTTACAAAAGACCAACACTAATGAAATATATGCAAGATGAAAGAATAACAAAGCTATTGCAAAAACTCATTAAAATTATTGCACAACCTATTGCTCCAATAGAAGTTTATTTTGCTGCTGATGCTACAGGTATCTCTAATATGTATGGAAATACCAGATGGATGAAGATAAGGCATACAAAAGAAGAAATGAGAAAGAGAAGAGAGTATAGTAAGCTCCATATCATATCTGGAGTTAAAACCAATATCATTTGTTCAGCAAAGGTAACTAAAGGAGCAGTTAATGAAAGTCCTCATTTTAAGGCTTTATTGGATGATACAGCAAAGATTTTTTCAGTTAAAGAAGTTCTTGCTGATGCAGGATATTTAAGCAAGGAAAATGTAAAAGCAGTAGAGGCTATAGGCGCTGTGCCTTTTATCATGGGAAAGAAAAGGGTTAATGTTCCTGGAAGGAGGGGAAATATGTCAGCATGGGGAGCTATGCTTAGGTTATGGAAGAATCATCAGATGTATTTCGCTGAACATTATCATAAGAGATCTAATGTTGAATCAACTTTTGGAGCTTTGAAAAGAAAGTTTGGTGATTTTTGTCGTTGTAAGAAGTTAGTAAGCCAAGAGAATGAAATATTATCTAAGATTGTTTGTTTTAATGCTGCTGTTCTTTCTGAGGCTCTGCTTAGTTTTGATTTGAAATGTGAGTTTATAGATGGTAAATAGACAAAGCTTAGGTAATTATCCTTGTATAAACCCTAGAATCATACCAATAATAAATAGAATGACTGTAATAACTATGAGTAATGCAATAGACCATGTAGCTATAATCAATGGTATTCTAAACACATCTTCCATTATAACCTCTCATTGAAGGAAAGTTGATGGAAAACTAACTCCTTTTTCCTTTAACGCTACTACTAACTCCTTCATTTGCTTTTTATCGGATATTCTAGCTTTCTTTTTGAAATAAGGGTTATAATTACCATCACTAATTCTTACTTCCAAAATATCTCCAGTTCTTGTATAGCTAATGTTACTTAAAAAGTTAGTCATATTTAGCCTCCTGAAGTACTAAACAATATATATCCAGCAACACCCAGTATTATAACTATCCAAATTATAGCTTTTGCTGATGGTGCTTTGCTTGTTTGTAGGGCCTCTTTTAATTCCATAGCCCTGATTATTATTTTTTCTGGAAATATAAAACTTTTAAGCTCTTCTGTTGTCTTTGTCAATGTGTCTATTGTTACTGGTTGTAAATCCCATTCAGGGACTATAGCAGTTGGTATCTTTCCATTCCATCTCCAGATTATATTTCCCTGTCCATTATGTATATAATCTCCAACCATAAGCATACCTGATTGCATTACCCCTATAGTTAGCATTATTGAACCGTCTAATTTTAATAGTAAGACTTGTATCTTTCCCTTTTCAGCAAGTTTTTTTAGATTTCTTGTTGCTGATTTTACTTTTCCTGGAATCTTAAACCCTTTTTTCTTTAATTTATATCCTTTTGTATCTGCAATTAAATTCATCTTATCGCTAATATCTTTTAATTGCTCTCTGATTCCCATAGGCTTCTGTTCTATTGATTGTGGTTCTTCTATCTTTTTTCCCTCAAACTTTTTCTTTTCTTCTTCTGATTTTGGTTCTTCTGTTTGTGTTTCTTCTTTACTCATTTGATACCTCCCTTTGGCTTCCACCAAACAATTTCTTTTTTTCTGGTAATGGCTGCTTTAATTTCTGTTCTTTCCTTATCTGTGTTACAAACAGTTGAGCTAGGAATCCTTTTCTACCCATTGAAGTAGAAGCTATTATCTCTGCTCTCTCTGTAAAATAAACACCAACTATATCTAAATTTTCTGCTTTTGCATATTGGGCTATCTCTAAATTTCCCCTTATGCTTAATCTTGATTGTCCTATTTCTGAATTGAGAAGATTTCCAACTTTCCAGCTTTCTTTTAATGTCAATAGTTTCTCAAAGAACTTGAATACAGTATCTTTCTTTTCTGGCTCTGGGCTTCCATAAGTTGCAGCTATCTCTTCATCACTCATACTGCTTATTTTTTCTTCCAGTTCCTTTATTTCTTCTTCTGTTGTCATTTATTTTCCCTCTCAACCTTTAATTTTGCTGCATTTTCCTGAATCCATGCCTTGAATTTATTATCTTTCATATTCTTGTAAAGCCAAAAAAAAACTACGAAAATTACTACTATAATTATTATATTCTGAATAATCGCATCAAGATTGTTCATTTTTTAGCACATATCCATATAATCTCATTTGTTCTATCACCAAATCTTTAAATTCTTTATCTGTTAATGTATCAGATAGAATTTCCTGCTCTTTTTCTTTGCCAGGATCAAATAGTTTAGACCAGGGAAGCTCAGTTTCTATATAATTAGTTTGGCTACTGGAAACTTTTACTTTTTTGTTTTCTCTGTCTATATCATATTTGAAATATTCTCCTGCACATTCAAAAGTCAGGATCATTTTATCTGCTGCAGTATTTTCTCCTGGTTATTCAATACTCTAACTAGAGCTGTTTCAACATTATAGGTTTCTTTAGTTTCTGTATCTCTAATTATTATTGCTGTCTGTGTTGGAATTTCCTCTAAACAATATCTTTCTTTCTCTTTCTTTTCTGATTCTGGCATTTTTTACCTCCATTTATTTTAATAGATTCATATTTTCAATTAAATCTTCTAATGTTGCTGCAATCATTACATAAACACCTACTCCGAATAGTATTAGTGCAGTTCCTCTTGTCCACCAGTTATTTAGGGTACTTGTCCCTAAATCTATTCCATTAAACCACAAAAACAATGCTGTAATAATAAATAACATTCCAGACAATGCACCCAATGTAACATTCTCTTTATGGAACGCTAAAATCAGCAACACTATTGCTATTACAAATATTAAACCGAATATTAATATCATTTGATTGCTTTCCTCCGCTTCATTAGCTCTTTCTATATATCCTTGAATTAAAAACTCATGCCCAACTAACCCACTCAAATCATCATTAAATTCTATAAAAATATGATCTCTTTTTGCTCCATCTAGTCTTATTTTTGTTCCTGCCTTGTCAAATGTCCATCTTCCAACAACATAATCATTACCTGCGCCTAAATCTTTTATATCTAAGTCAAACATTAATTTAGCCCAATCCCCATTAGTTCTAACCATAAAATTATCTGTTACATTTCTTAATGGGTTTAATACTTTTGTGGAATTATCTATTACTACTCCAATTTTTAAACCATTGGTTAATTTTGGTAAAGCACCATATTCATTAAAATTTTTAATGTTAGTATCAATAATTGTAATTAACAAACGAGAGATTCTCCATACTTCATCAGTAGGTGGTCCTCCTGTAAAATTTTGTGGATTTACAGAAAAATCTCCTGTTGCATTTATTGTACTTCCATTATTTAAAAATAGAGAAACAAAATCTGGTATTTCTCCATCAAAATCTGGATCTAATGTTGCAAAACCAAAAGGAATAGAAAATAGAAAGAGAAAGAGAAAGATAAAAGAAATGAAAAATTTTAAAGGAATTTTCATTTCTTAGACCTCATTTATACCAACCCCGACTCCCTCAATGTTGATATTCCCAAACTTATGGCTGCGGCCATAATGCTTAGAGCGAAAAATAAGGTTGTTAAATCAAGAAGTGTTGCTGCTGCTCCGGTAACATTAGTTCCATTCTCAGCTGTAACTGCTACAACCTGGTCTGCAATAACTGGCATAAGGTTTACACCGACAACGATAACAACAAATCCACCTATTAGATTTCCTAGAACCATTTAAGTTATCAACTCCAAATATGGTTAAGAAATAGATAATATATAAATGTGCTAGGTAGAAGGTAGAATTAAAGAAAAAAAAGAAAAAATAGTGGAAAATAGGTATAAATGCCTAAATTCCTTTTTTCACCAGGTTTATACTAAACCTGATTGCCTTAAAGTGGACACTCCCAAACTTATGGCTGCGGCCATAATGCTTAGAGCGAAAAATAAGGTTGTTAAATCAAGAAGTGTTGCGGCTGCGCCAGTAACGTTTCCTGATGTTGCGGCTGCTACCTGATCTGCAACTACTGGCATAAGGTTTACGCCAACAACAATAACAATAAATCCACCTATTAGATTTCCTAGAACCATTTAAGTTATCACATCCGGATATGGTTAAGAAATAGATAATATATAAATGTGCTAGTGAATGTAGCATATTTAAATATTAGTTATAATATTAAACAATATTCAATAATACTATGACTAAGCAATTAATAAAACAAGTTTATAAAAATAGAGGAAATAAACAGAAGTTAGTTACTATTCCTAAGAAATCAGAGATTGAAGAAGGGGATTATGTTTCTATAAAGAAAGTAAAGGATGAAAATGACTGAAGAAACCTTTAGTGATAAGAAAACATTTACTTCTCAGTATAATGAAGCTGCTTTTCAGATTGCCAGGCTGAATAATCTATGGTCTTTATGCAATAGTTACGCAAGAATAGGTAGATTGCAGTCGTGGAAATGGGTTTTAGATAGAATTTGGATTGAATTAAGTGCAGATGCCAAAGAAAAAGATAAAAATAAGTATTTTGATGGTATAAAGGATAGAAATGCTACAATAGGTAAGGCAAAAGATAGCCAGGGATTATATAATGCTCTCCAGGAGAAAGAAATATTCCTTAGATGCCTTCAAGAAGATGTAGGAAAGGGTGGAAAGAAGTCAGAAGGCTTTGAGGAGTGGTAATTATGGTTGTTGTTCCTGTAAAAGTTGATAATCAAACCATAAATCTGTATATGGATGGTGGATTATATAACCATCTTGAGTATGGTGTTAAAGTTTCTGTTAAAAAGAAGGATTTTGATTATGTTTTGATTGTTGATGGGGAAGAAGGTTCTGGAAAATCAGTATTTGCTTTTCAAAAGGCTAAAGTTTTAGATCCGAACTTTGATTTAAACCAAATATGTTTTACTCCTCAAGAGTTTGTCAAGGCCATTGTCAATGCAAAACCTTATTCTTGTGTAGTATTTGATGAAGCATTTACTGGATTGTCAAGCAGAGCTGCATTATCAGAGGTAAATAAGCTATTAATAAACTTAATGATGGAAATGAGGCAGAAAAACCTATTTGTTATAATAGTAATGCCTACAATTTTCATGCTTGATAAGTATGCGGTGCTTCATAGAGCCAAAGGATTGTTTCATGTTCACCTAAAAAATGGTAAAAGAGGGTTTTGGAGGTACTTTAATAGGAAAAGATTGAAGAAATTGTACTTTAATGGTAAGAAATTCTATGATTATATGGTTCAAAGGCCCAGGTCCTTTGGAGTATTTAGAGATCAATATATGATTAATGAGAAAAACTACAGGGAAAGGAAGAGAAAAGCGCTTAAAGGTAAGCAAAGAAGGACTAGAGTGGAGGTATATAAGGAACAAAGGGATGTTTGTTTGTATATTTTAATCAAAAACATGAAATTAGGGCAAAGAAAGACTGCTAAACTATGTTCTGACTATGGTTTTTCTATAAATCACTCTACTTTGAGTGATGTTTTCAACCAAAAGCAGAAAGAGTTGTTGGAATCTGAGGATTAAGTACCAAAAAACAGTAAATGTGAGGGTACGTGTAGTAAAATGTTGGGTGTTGGGTGTTTATATTATATTATATAACTTAGAATATACTAAAATATTTTGAAAAAAGTTTCCCAATAAGAGAGTTTTCAGGGCCTTTTGTCAATTAAGTAACAAATATTCCAATAGAATGTATTATTTAATCTTGTTACTCTTTTTCATGTTGTCTATAGCCCATAATGGTTGTAGATTAGAATAATGAAAACATTTTTGTTGTTGTTCTTCTTTAGATAAATCAAAAGAGCTGCAAGGTTTGATATGATCTATATGCCATTGCCCATAGTTACTCCAATTCATTCCATTACTATTCTTCTTTGTACCATTTCTTAACTATTGCTTTTGCTTCTTCATCTGTGTAAGGCATTTTAAAGAATCAGCTCTATGTTCTGTTTGTTTTTTATTTTTATCAATCCGAAGTCCTGCATCTCTTTCAGAAATCTATCCTGGCTTTCCTTATGTATTGTATGCTTACCTAAAAGAAACTTCACATCCTTTCGTTTCAATACATTATTTTCTGATACTGAACTTTTATTTTTCAGTTTCTCATATATCATACTATGAAATATACCAGGTTCTCTATTTATTAATAGCTTTTCTTTTATGCTACTTAACATAAAAGTACCTCCTTTTAATTATGTTATTCAAGTTCTAATTTTATATCCGGTAACAATATAGGTTCAAATGGAATATCTTTAATATCATTCTTTTGTCTTTCTATTTCGTAACAAGTCTGTTGATTGGTTTTAATAAAATCGCATGGGTGTTCTAATATTTCTCTGCACTCTTGGGTATCATTTGAATATGCCCAAATAACTAATAATAATAATAATAAAATCAATAGCTTTGTCCAATCCCCTATTAATAGATTGTACCATCTTATCTTATTGAAAGCAAAAGGTTCTCCATGTTCTTGTCCTTTCCAGATTGGATATTCAATTACTTTAGCTCCGCAGCTTCTACATTTCTTTGGCATCTTGTTTTTATCTCCTATAATTTTTTATAGCTGTTAAGTCTTTTTCAAATCTACAATTCATAACTGAACAAAATAGATTTTTACCTATAATTCTATAGCCTATATATATTGGTGTTTCCTGTAATCTTGCCTTGTGTTCTGGGCATCTGTGTTCTTCCATTTTATATTAAGCTCTCATGTGGTTGAGAAAAAGCATAGTTCAACATTGGGGGTTGAAAGATATTTTAAAACAACCATTCGTGGCTTTCTTAATTGTTTAATAGCTTTACAACGAAAGGATAAGCTATTACTAATGAAGCAATACTTATGAATACTTTTTTTCCTGGTGTATAAACTGCTGATTCTTGCCAGAGAGGGTTCATCCAAATCATAGCAATAAAGATTGAACCAACTGCAACAGTCAAAGCAACTGCATACCAATCCAAATCTATTTCCATTAGCCAATCAAACATTTTCATTACCTCCTATAATTCTATTTTTTTATTTTCAAATTCCATCAACTGCTCCATCTTCACAATGCCATCTATCTTTTGTCTTTCTTTTCTTAGTTCAACAAATTGCAGCCAGATTAAAGCAGCTATGAAAACGCTAAAGTACCAGATGCCATTGTATAACATTACTGTAAGCGCTAGAGAACCCCCTATTACTGCCCATAGATGCCCATTCTTTTTTGCCTTTATGTGATCTATAGGCTTGAGATTCTTGTACCCTTCTTTTAATTTAATCCTTATATCTTTAAAGCTCATTTGCTACCTCCAGTTTTGCTTTATATAATTCTACTTTCAAGTAATTATATATCCATACAAAGAAAAGAAATTCAGCTATAGTTGCAATCCAGAAGAAAAAAGAATAAAGATCATAAGTGAATATGATTCCACCATAAATACTTGTAAGGGCCATGAAGGCAAACAATCTCTGAAAGATATAATCCTTTAGTATGTTTATCATTTTCGTTTATTAAGCCTTATGCGAAAGTTTTGTATTTGTTTGTTCTTGGTTAATTTGTTTTTCTTTCGTAATAATCGGTATATTTTGGTTTTATTCTAACTTTACTATTAACCCATCATAATTTTGTATTGAGTTTTCACAAATTACTTCTGTGATTGTCCAACCCAAAATATCATTACTATCCATCTTAAATCTTTTAAATTCTGTGTTATATTTTTCTTCACATATACTATTAGCTAATTGGGTTGCGTGGTGGTCTGGTGCTATTAAACCTCCCACACCAAAAATAATAAAACTAATTATTAATCCAATTAATATTCCTACTGTTCCCTCTTCCATTTTATTTCCTCCATATATTTTTTAACAACCAATGGTTCTTATTGTATTGTTGAACACATCATTATATTTTATGTAAGCCATTATCAATAAGAATAATATAAACCATGCCCAACCTAAATAGTTCCTTGTCTTTTGTTGTGAAATTAATTCCTTTTGCTGCGTTATTAGTTTCTCTGTCAATAGATTGTTTCTTTGAATATCGCTTAGTGGCATCCCTTCTGATGGTCCTTCTTTAGTTTCTATTTGTATTTTTCAACCTCTCAATCTCTTCTTTATAAAATTTAATTAATTTATCATATCCTTTCTCTGGATTATCTTCATGCAATCCTTTTGCTGTTATGATTAAACTTTTGTAGTAATCAATCATCTTCATTTTTGTAATCTTCCCTTATCTCTATATCTTTTTCAAATTCCATATCTATTAGTTTCTGTTCTATCTGTTTTAATGCTAATAGAGTAATTCCTGTTTCTTCCAAAGTAGCATTTTTAATATCAAGATCATCTAAAATCTTTTCTCCACTTGTTAGGATTGATATTTTAATCATTCTACTATCTCCTCAAGTTCTATATTCTTACAAATAGGACATCTATCTAATTTTCTGAATATGCTACCACATCTTGGACATCTCATTAGTTTTTCTTTAGTCATTTTTTTGTTATGTTTATTTTAACTCTTATGTTAATGCCTGGATTCTTTTGCCTTAAATAATTTATATAAGTATGGATGTTCTTTTTTATTCTTCTAAGTTTATTACTGCATCCATTACAATAATTAGCGTTTTTATCTCTATTGATTATTTTGTTACCGCAACATTTACAATCCTTTTTTCTTGATAATACCTTTTTTGATATGTAAAAATGTTCATCTGACATATTCAACCTTCGTAATTCTAATAGCAGTAGTTAATCTTACATTATTCTTTAAAGAGAATCCTTGTTGGTTTATTGCTAGGTCTTTCCAAAATTTAATCTTCTTGGGATTCTTAACCCAAAAAACCTGAGTTCCTGAAATCACTCTGATTCTTTTTATTTCTTTCTTAGCTCCGAACATACTCTTTAGTTTATTCAGGAATGATTGAACTAAGTTTCTTTCTGTTTCTGTTAAACCTTTAGTTGCCGACATTTTGTACCTCTAATGTTTGTTGTTTTATTTTGAAGGCACAATTAAATATATGAAGCCCAGCTTCTGGTTCTACACAATTTCTTAATATTTTTCTTTTATCAATCCCTTTATACTTTGATAAATTAAAACCCTTTCTTAAAGCTAAATCATCCATCCCTGAATGGTGATTTCTATTACTATCTTTTTTTCCATCTATGACAAAATTACTCCAATAATAATGACTTCTAAATTCAAAAGGTCTAATCAATGGTTTATACCAACTTATAACATTCTCAACTATCCATTTGCCTTTAAAATAACCCTGGAAGAATAATATCTCTTCATATAATTTCATATCTGGATAAATTGATTCATTCTGTCCTCTCGCTTCAACTGCTAATTCTTTTCTAATATGTGAATGACTTGGACATGGTGGAGAACTCCATATAAAATCAAATTCTTTATAATGATTTAATAAGAAATCGTGAGCATCACAAATAATAACTTTATCTTTATTATTAAAATTTTGATATGCTCTTGCTATTTCTGGATTAATTTCTACTGTAGTAACTTTACATTCTTTAGGCCATAACTTTCTATTTCCACCAATTCCTGCGTATAAATTCAATACTTTCATTTGATCTCTGGTATTTTCATAAAACACATCCAATGAGTAGTATTCTTACTATTTGTTGGATGTCCAAACAATGGCTTTTCTGGAAATAATTTTAATATATCGTTTAATGATTTTGACGTTTCATTCCATTTAAATATCAATACACCATTATCTTTTAATACTCTCCAACATTCTTTGAATCCTTTATTTAAATCATAAGCATATGTTTCTGTTTTTAAAGTGCCATACTTTCTACACATAATACTTGATTCAGTTAAATCAAACATATGGGGTGGATCCCAAACAACTAAATTAAAGGTTTTATCTTTAAATTTCAGGGCCCTAAAATCCATCATAATATCAGGTTTTACTGAATGATTTTTGCGGTCCTTGGAGTGTCCCTTTTCTCTTTTTCTTATATCTATATAAAGTGTATTAGGATGATTTTTATTAAACCAAAAACATTTTCCACCACAACAAGCATCCAATATAAATTTATTTTTCAGTAGGTCTTCCATCTTAATATTGTCATTTTCCTTCCCAAGCCTTGTCTATTAAGTTCTGTGGGCTGACATGAGTATAAATCTGGGTTGTGTTATGAACTTTTATATTACCTATTCCTGCACAAAAGGTTTCATCTTCTGTTGATAAATCATAAAGCCAACCTTTATAATCTATCTTCATAATTTTTTTAATCTCTCTATGATTTGTTTTTTTACTTCCCTTTTTACAGAACTCACTTTGAACAATATTTGGTTTATCCGTTCTGCAAAATAAGTTATAGTCTAATTCTTTACTGTTCTTTATAAGAAATATAAGTCCTGCCATAAGAACTTGTGAATTTGAAGTAAAGGACTTTAACTCTGTTTGATTTTTGGTATATCCATCTCCATCATTATATCCTTCTAAAAATGCTTTTTTTACTTTGTTATTAGCATTTAAAATAAATTTGGGTACTCTTTTTAATTTTTGAGAAGTGTAAAAGTTTTCTTTGAAAAAATTAGCTATTCTCCTGTCAAATAATTCAACTCTTGGATTTTTACCAAAATATATTCTTATTTTTACATGAAAATTATTTTCTAATATATCTTTACATCTGTATAATAATTTATTATCAAAATTATAAAAATAAATTCTTCTATTCACTACAGAACCTTCGGCAGCAAAAAAACCATATAGCCAAACTAAATCTAATGTTCCTATATATGAGAAAACTGTAGTATCTTTAAATCCCCATTTCCAAGTTATTTTTCTTTCATTAGTTATACAAATTGAATCTCCTTTCTTGAGTTTTCTTGCATCAATGGTTTTATTTCCATTTTTATTAATTATTGAATGGTTAGGAGAAGTATCTATTATTCCTCCTGAACAATTTATTCTTATTAAATTTCCATTGTATAGATGTCTAGATATTAAAGTTATCTTAGACCAATATAACCCTTTTTTATCACTTAGTTTTCTATTAAAAACATAGATAGTTTTATTAAAAATAATAGTTTTATTAAAAATTGTTATATCTTGTTCTGAAACATAATTCTTCCATAAATCTTCAATACTTAATATATCTATTTGACCTTCTGTTCTAATCGTTATTGGAGTGTAATCTGGAATACTATCTAGCCTAGAATGTCCTAAGAATATCTGGACATACCTAATATCCCATTTCTTTACATTCAATAACCAGGTAGCGCAGCTATGCCTTAAACTATGGAAATGCAAATCCTTATCTATTTCGGCTCTCTTTAAGCAAGACTTAAAAGCAATCTCTAAGGCCCTAACTCCGCATTTAATCGGTATCTCCCTAAAGTATTTCATCATCTCTGGTATTATTGGAATGTTACGATCCTTTTTTCCTTTGCCTTCTTTTATTCTCAATAGCTTTTGCCCTTTGTCTATATTGGTTTTCTGTAAGTGTATTATCTCAGAAATTCTTAATCCTTGATAGAATCCTAGCATGAAAGCCACTTTATGATGTTTCTGTTTGGTATTCTTTAATAGTTTTACAAATTCCTCTTCGCTTAATGTTTCAGGCAGTTTTCTCATTTTTTCTTTTTAGTAAATATCTTTCTTCTTCCAAGTCTATCACTATGTTCAAATGTCCTTCTTGGTTTCTTATCTCTTTTCTTAGATAATTCCTTTTGTTTCTCCTTTATTCTTTTACTACAATCATTTTTCGCAGTTTTTAATTTATCTGATTTTATTGTCCCTTTTGGATTTTCTTTTAATTCATTTTTCAATGTATCTTTAATCTTCTGATATTTGTTTTTGTAACCTGTTATGTTCATTCTATCATCCCATCTAACTTACTAAAGAATTGGAATTTTTCTCTACAGGGCCAGAAATCCAAATTATGATAATCATAATACATAAAACTCTCAGCAAATTCTTCTACAACATTATCTCTTGAATTACAATGCTTGTTTGTATGATTACTATATTTTTCATATATTAATTTATATTCTTCCCTTAAACTCTTATTAATCCTATCATACCAAACATCATGCCCTATCTCATGTGAAGAAACTATTTTCATTGATTCTATTGGAATATTTGCTCTAACTATATAAATATCAAATAATCCAACATACCATCCAGCATGAGTTCTATATTCATAAACAAGAACTATAGAAAAAATAGACAATGATAATATTACTAATATTGTAGATAAACCTATTTTCACCATCTTTTACGAAATTTTTATTATATAACTCCTATTTAAACTTTGCGTTTCTTTCGCATAAGAATTGAAATGCGAAAGGTATTAATTATGTAATCACCTATGTAATCTCATAGTCTATCTTCTAGCTTTGCTCCTTTTTCATCAATTACAGAGTGAAACATAGGTGTTGATGGATCTGGTATTTGACCATAAAGTATCTGAACAACATGAACAGGAAAAACCTCAGTTGGTTTAATCTTCTTTGTCCACATTCTTGTCCCACCAATATCAAACATAATAAAATCTGAGATTTGTTTATGTTCGTATCTTTGCTTTAGTAATTGTTCTGAATACAATGCACCTATTATATATTCCATTTTAACACCAATAATCCCTATTCAATACTTTATCATCATTAACATAGATCAAAAGGTTATCTTTGACAGCAACATATCCTATTTTCTCATAAAATCTTTTTGCAGTTCCTGTCTTTGCTATGAATATTCCTTTGAAAAGGTTATGAACTTTTCTCATTAGCATTTTCCCTGCTCCTTTGTTTCTGTGTTCTTTGTCTATAATTAATTCATGTATACAATAGATATTCTTATGGATTTCAAATACAGTAACACCACCAATGATTTCTCCTCTTTTAGACAAACTAATGAAATGATGCTTGTTTTTCTTCATAGCTTTCTTTAACTTAATCACAACATCATTTGGTGGCTTGTTGTATTCTTCCTCAAGCATTTTAAAATATTGTTTCATTGTAAATATTCCTTTAATCTCTCTATCTTTGAATAATCATAATTCATCCCAATTCCATTCTCATCTATAAAATCAGCCATAGCTGTAAGGTTCTTTGGATTTATGTAAGGAATCTTTGCCATGATAGCGTCATATATCTTGAAACCAAAAACAGTCTTCTGCCAAACTATTGGAGTATTCTTATAATCTGCAATAGCTATCATGTAATCATATTTGGTAAGTTCTTTGATAAGTTTCTTGTGTTCCATATAACCTTCATAATGAAAATACTTATCTTCTTCCTCAATAGTTTTCATCCTGTCCAGAACTTCTTTTGGTTGTTTTGAATAAATATGCAAGTGCATTTCTTGTTTCGTAATCTTCTTGTAAAAAGTCCAGATAGATTCTGTCTCATCATCATTCAAAGGCAACCCACCGACATAAACAAGATGTATATTATTCATTTGTATTGTTATTGTTTAGAGATTAAGGTCTTAACCTCTCTAAATTATCTTTTATTCTAACTTCTGTAAATCTTTTTAATTCTTTAATTAGTTCTTGAACTTTCTCCCAAGAAGGTTCTGATAAGTTATGTCCTTTACTATCTGCTCCTATAGCAACCCATACAGGTTTTATTTCTTTTAACCACTCAACAAATATTTCTAAATCAAAATCCATTATGGGTTCTATTGTTACAAATTTATCAAATCTTTTTCCAATAGATAATATTATCTGTCTATCTTTAACGGAAGGTGCTTTTGAAATATCAGAATCTCTATTGGTTTCTATTGTAGTTCCTAATATAACATTTTTAGGAAAATCTAAAGAAAAGAAAGTCGTTTTGTTAGGGTTCTTGCTTTGAAACAAATATTTATTCTTTGGATATTTATTACAATGTAAAAGAACTTTTCTAATCCAATCACTACTAACTTCATCTGCAAACATATCAGTTGAACTTCCTACAAAAATAAAGTTATCTTCCCCTAAATTATCATTTAAAGCTTTTTCATCAAGCCTTAAATCTCCTTGAGGAAAAACTTTCATATAACAATAGCTACAATCGTGAGGACAAGTTCCTTTTATAGGATTCCAAGTATGAGTAACAAACCCATACATATTTCCTTTTTGTTTATTCATCACCATTTGCTCGGTTAAAGATTAAACTCCATCTTCATTTTCTAAGATTGATTTACCTTCTATAAGCATTAACATTCTACCACATAATTTTTTTGCATCTGAATTATTCAACATTACTTCTTGATAATCGTATTCACCATTTATTATGATGTTATATTTATTTTTATTATATCTTTTAAATGTAATAGATTTATATTCCTT
>SDBS01003136.1_pt1 | contig 16188 bp, 15 predicted proteins | sample 2277091 | NCBI WGS metagenome assembly SDBS01 (sample SAMN10404972, study PRJNA504765) | marine sediment metagenome | isolation source: marine sediment core GS10_PC15, 163 cmbsf | place: Arctic Ocean: Southern Knipovich Ridge | collected 2010 | reverse complement strand
AGGCCTTCTTTCCTGATATCAGAGGCACTCAGGGGATTCGGTGCGGTATTAGAGACACAGGACGGCAAGGAATTCATGGACAGGTATGATAAGCGTAAAAGTTTGGCACCCAGAGATATTGTGGCCCGGGCCATTGATAATGAGATGAAATCAAGGGGGGATGATTATGTTTTTCTTGATGCATCCCACCTGGACCCGGAAGAGCTGGTTTCCCATTTTCCAAACATTCATGAAAAGTGCCTGAGTATTGGCATTGATATAACAAAGGATAAAATCCCCGTGGTTCCTGCTGCACACTACATGTGCGGAGGTATCAAGGTGGATGAACACGGGGCTACCTGGATAAGGCAATTGTATGCAGCAGGTGAAACATCAAGCACGGGACTGCATGGAGCCAACCGGCTTGCTTCGAATTCCCTGATCGAAGCCATTGTCTATGCAGACAGGTCCGCCCGGTCGGCAATCAATGAGGCAAGTAAATTAAGTATTCAGGACAAAGTACCTGACTGGGATTATGCAGGAACCTCCCATCCAGAAGAAATGATCCTGATTACCCAGAACTTTAAGGAGATGCAGCAGATCATGAGTAATTACGTAGGCATTGTCAGGTCTGATCTCAGGTTGAACCGGGCGCTTAACCGACTGGAGATCATTTACCGCGAAACCGAAACCCTGTACCGGAAATCCACCCTGTCCAAATCCCTGTGTGAGCTTCGCAACCTGATCACGGCCAGTTACCTGACCATCAAGATGGCACAGGACCGGAAAGAGAGCAGGGGACTCCATTATAATCTGGACTATCCCTATAAAAAGGACCTGAATAACGTTTTTTAATCAGGGACTTCCAGGGATCAGGATCATCCGGGGGCCGGCATCTCACAGAGCAGGGTATCTCTGTTCAATCAGGCCGAGGATATCATTTATCTCATCAACATCCAGTGAGGTGACCAGCTTCAGCCGGATTTCCTTGAAGTCAGGCAGGCCTTTGAAATAATTACTGAAATGCCTGCGCATCTCAAAAATTCCCCTTGGTTCGCCCTTCCATTCCAGGGATCTCTGAAAATGCATCCTGGCCAGTGAGACTTTCTCCTTCAGACCTGGAGGTGGCAGTGTTTCACCGGTTTCAAGGTAATGTTTGATCTCCCGGAAGATCCATGGTTTTCCCACCGTGGCACGGCCGATCATAATGGCATCAACACCGTATTGCGCAAATCGTCCGGCAGCAATTTCAGGCCCTGTTATATCACCGTTACCGATAATAGGGATCTCTATATCCGGATGGTTTTTTACCTCTCCTATCAGGCTCCAGTCTGCCTGTCCCCTGTATAGCTGGGTGCCGGTCCGGCCATGTATTGTCAGGGCCTTGATACCGACATCCTGCAGCCTCAGCGCCACCTCAAGAATATTTTTGTTTTGATCATCCCAACCCAGCCTTGTCTTCACTGTAACAGGGAGCCTGGTCTGTTGTACAATGGCCTCCGTCATCTTAACCATCAGGGGAACATCACGCAACATGCCGGCACCGGCACCACGCCTGGCAATTTTTTTAACCGGGCAACCGAAATTGATGTCAATCAAATCAGGCAGGACCTTTTCCACCATACGGGTGGCTTCCACCATGGGCTCCACCAGGTGCCCGTAGAGTTGTATGCCAATGGGCCGTTCATAATCAAATATTTCCAGCTTCCTGATACTTTTTGCCCCATGACGGATCAATCCATCTGAAGAAATGAATTCCGTATACACCAGGTCCGCACCATATTCTCTACAAACGTAGCGGAAAGGGGGATCCGAAAGATCCTCCATGGGCGCAAGCAGGAGGGGATGCTTCTCTATTTCAACTTTACCGATCCTGAGCAAAACAGAAAATTATTAATACTTTTATGCAGCAAAATTATCAATTTCAACAGAATGACACAGGGATTTTTCTACGATGCCCGTCCTTTTACCAAACTTCTCCTGGTTTCATTCCTGATGGTTTGTTGTTACCTGATCTTTTTTGGAATGGGTATACTCCTTGCCATGCCTTTGTTTAAAATTCCCCCGGGGGAAGTAATACGCATCCTGGAGCATAATGAAGTTGAAGCAAATATCGGACTGTTAAAATTCCTTCAGGTATTGTATTCTATCGGGTTATTTCTTGTTCCGGCAATTCTTTCCGGGTTCCTTATCCAGCGTAATACCTGGAAATATCTTAAGGCCGACCGGGTTTCCAATTACTGGATCATTATACTGGTGGTCACATTAATGGTTATCTCCATCCCCTGGATCAATTTTACATCCTTCCTGAATGAAAAGCTATCACTTCCCGAGCGTTGGGGAGATCTCATGGAAAAGATCCGTGAGAACGATGAAAACTCATGGGACCTGATGAGGGCCTATCTTCAGACTGAAAATATCGGCGGATTATTGATAAACATTTTCATGGTTGCCCTGATCCCGGCCCTTGGCGAGGAATTTTTTTTCCGGGGAACGGTACAGCGAATTTTAAAGGAATGGTTCAGGAACGAGCATCTGGCCATCTGGATTGCAGCCCTGCTCTTCAGCCTGATGCATTACCAGTTCCTTGGTTTTATCCCGAGGGTTATGCTGGGTGCATTATTTGGTTATCTGTTTGCCTGGACAGGCTCTATATGGATTGCTGTTCTGGCACATTTCATCAATAACGGGGTGGCGGTAATTTATTATTATATTTTTTACCAGGGAACCCTGGAGATAGAGCCGGATCATATCGGAATAGAAGAAAATGCTGTGTTGATGATCCTTGCAAGTGTTGTGCTGACTATTCTGTTACTCGCTGTAATTCAGCAGCAAAGGAGGGGATCAGTTCAGTCGGGGATTGGTGGACTTGAACAGTGACTGCTCTGCCAGTTCACTTTTCCTGTACACATAAACCAGCCCATAATCTATGGCTCTTTCGCGCCTGAGATCATCAGGGAGGTCCTTGAAGGTCTCTTCTACCTCGTTCCAGACATTGACAATGATCTCATCTGCCTCCGGTCTTGTTTCGGACAGTTCTTTCAGGGTGCGGCAGTTGGACTGTCGTAAATTCTTCTGGTTGTAATACGATTCATGGAATTTTTCAAACCTCACCTTGACAACTGCGATGGTAGGATTGGTGATAGGACTCATACCATTCTTGACACGATCGGCTTCTCCATCAATAATACATTTTCCCCACCTGATGACATCTTCTTCAGTGTTGAGGGTGGGGAGTTTCCTGTAATGTCCCTTCAGCTGATAATAGTCGAGAATGGATGGGGCAAGCTCCCCCCGCTGTATGGCCATGTTTACCACCTGTATAAAATGCGAGATGTAAAGTTTGGCCTTTTTCATCAGGCTGAGATGCTCCTTATTCCGCTCAATCTGTTTGGCAAGTGCATATTTTTGATGAATCATCTTCTTCTCAAAACCCGGAAGGAAAGAGACAATTCTCTGGTAAGTTCTCTGGGAAAATGCCAGCTTGAAAGGAGGCGTTTCCTTTCCCATTTGATAAGCTTTTAGAAGGGCTTTGTGCCTGGCTCTGTCAGTGTTGGGAAGTCTTCTGTAGGGCATTTGTTGAAAAAATGTTAATGCAGTGTTAATAATTTGTGCATCGAGTGCGAATATAGCGAAATAATGATGCTGCACAAGGGTATTCGTACTTTTTTGATAAAAGGTTACAAAACCATTAAAAAATAATTAATTCCTTTTAAATTCGGGAAATTATTATTCAAATACCTGAATCATGTTTAAAGCAGAAGTTTATTCAACCAGACGAAACAAGTTACGTAAACATTTATCCAGTGGAGTGGCTTTATTCCCGGCCAACAATGAAAGTCCGGTGAACTACCCGGACAATACATTTCATTACCGCCAGGACAGTTCGTTTTTGTATTTTTTCGGAATCGACCAGCCTGGACTGGCAGGGGTAATAGATTTTGAGTCTGGAGAGGATTACCTTTTCGGAGACGATCTCAGCCTGGATGAAATTATCTGGATGGGACATTTGCCTTCCATGAAATCACTGGGGGAAAAGGCAGGTATCAGCCAGGTCCTGCCTTATATTAAACTGTCAGCATACCTTGAAGATGCCCTGCAGAAGGGACGGGTCATACATTACCTTCCTCCTTACCGGGATGATACCCTGCTGGAGATAGCCAGGCTTACAAATTTGCCATGGGAGAAGGTAAAACCAGGCGCCTCTCTTGCATTGATAAAGGGTGTGATTGCCTTACGATCCATAAAGGAGCCCGTAGAGGTGGAAGATATTACAAGGGCGGTTGATACCAGTTACGAGATGCATACCACTGTAATGAAGATGGCCGGACCTGGCACTTATGAAAGGGAGATTGCAGGCTGCATCGAAGGAATAGCCCTGAGTCATGGTGCCATGACTGCTTTTCCTATCATTCTCAGCATGGATGGACAAACACTTCATAACCATTATCATGGAAATATCCTGGAGCAAGGCAGGTTAATAGTTACAGATGCCGGAGCGGAAACAGTGAATCATTATGCTGGTGATATTACCCGGACCGTTCCGGTTGATGGAAAATTCAGCCAGAAACAGAAGGAGGTTTATGAAATCGTGCTCGAGGCTGAAGTTTCTTCCATCGATAAGATCAGGCCAGGAACTCCTTACCGTGACATCCACAGGGATGCTGCCAGGATCATAGCTTTGGGATTAAAGGACCTGGGACTCATGAAAGGTGATGTGGAAGAAGCAGTGAATGCCGGAGCACATGCCATGTTTTTTCCTCATGGACTCGGACACATGATGGGGCTCGATGTTCATGATATGGAAGGTCTGGGAGAGAATCTTGTAGGTTATAGTGAAGAAATCCAAAGAAGTGATCAATTTGGGACTGCCTATCTGAGGCTGGGTAAAAAACTGGAGTCAGATTATGTAATAACTGTGGAACCTGGCATATATTTTATCCCTGCCCTGATAGACAGGTGGAGGTCGGAAGGGAAATTCACGGCCTATATAGATTATGAGAAAGTGGAATCATATAAAGATTTTGGCGGGATCAGGATAGAAGACGATATCCTCGTTACTGATTTAGGAAGCCGGGTCCTCGGTAAACCCATCCCGAAAACTGTACGGGAGGTCGAGGATATGATGAGATCTTAAAGAATCTTTGCAGTAAAATATTCCCGGTTTAGCCTGGCAATGTTGGTAAGATTTATTTCTTTCGGGCATTCCGCTTCGCATGCTCCGGTGTTGGTGCAATTCCCGAATCCGAGCCTGTCCATTTCCATAACCATGTTTTTCACCCTTTCCCTTGCTTCCGGCCTTCCCTGTGGAAGCAGGACAAGGTGTGTGATCTTGGCTGCCACAAATAACATGGCTGATGCATTCTTGCAGGCTGCCACGCAGGCCCCGCATCCTATACATGCCGCAGCATCCATTGAGAGGTCGGCGTTTTTCTTGTGTACAATTATTGTGTTTGCTTCAGGAACGGTGCCGGTATTTACAGAGATATAACCCCCGGCCTGGATGATGCTGTCAAAGGCTGTACGGTCAACGATCAGGTCTTTGATTACCGGGAACGGCCTTGCCCTCCAGGGTTCGATGGTGATCCTGTTACCGTCTTTGAATTTACGCATGTGAAGCTGGCAGGTTGTGATGGCCGAATCAGGCCCATGGGGGTGACCGTTAATATAAAGTCCGCATGCCCCGCAGATACCTTCCCGGCAATCATGGTCGAAAGCAACCGGTTCCTCACCCTTGGCAACCAGTTGTTCATTCAGTTGATCCATCATCTCAAGGAAAGAACTGTCAGAGGAGATATTGCTGATCGGGTAGGTTACAAACTTACCCCTTGCCAATGCACTTTTCTGCCGCCAGATTTTTAATGTAAAGTCCATATTTAATGTATTTTCAGTTTTTATTTTTTGGTACAGGCTTACTTCTTATAATCCCGCTGCTTGACTTCAATATTCTCAAATACCAGGGGTTCCTTGTGCAAAGCTGGTTCGGCATTATCCCCTTTGTACTCCCAGGCAGCAACATAGGTGAAGTCTTTGTCGTTACGCAGGGCTTCTCCTTCTCCTGTCTGGTATTCTTCCCTGAAATGCCCTCCGCATGATTCCTCCCTGTGCAGGGCATCAATGGTCATCAGTTCCCCGATCTCAAGGAAATCTGCCACCCGGTTGGCCTTTTCAAGCTCCTGGTTCAGATCCTCCATTTTACCAGGTATTTTAAGGTCGCTCCAGAAAGCTTTCTTCAGATCCCTGATCGCCAGAATGGCTTTTTCGAGTCCCTCTTTGTTCCTGGCCATTCCAACATTTTCCCACATGATCTTGCCGAACTCCTTGTGAAATGAATCTGTACTGCGGTTGCCCTTGATGTTCATCAATTTATCAAATCGCTCCCGGGTATTTTTGTCGGCTTCTTCAAATTCCGGACTATCGGTGCTGAACCTGGTTACATTGATCTGATCCGCCAGGTAGCTCTGTATGGTATAGGGGATCACAAAATATCCGTCTGCTAGTCCCTGCATCAAGGCTGATGCCCCCAGACGGTTGGCTCCATGATCAGAGAAGTTACATTCACCGATGGCAAAGAGTCCGGGTATGGTCGTCATCAGCTCATAATCGACCCAGATCCCGCCCATGGAATAATGGATGGCCGGGTAGATCATCATGGGTGTTTCGTATGGATTGTCATCCACGATCTTTTCGTACATCTGGAAAAGGTTTCCATATTTGGCTTCGATGACATCCTTGCCAAGACGGCCGATGGCATCTGAAAAATCAAGGTAAACTGCCAGTCCCGTTCCTACTCCATTCCCGGCATCACACCGTTCCTTGGCGGCACGGGATGCAACGTCACGGGGCACAAGGTTGCCAAAGGCCGGGTAACGCCTCTCCAGGTAATAATCCCGGTCTTCCTCTGCCAGGTCTGTCGGTTCCAGTTCCCCTTTGCGGATCTTTTCAGCATCCTGCCTGTTCTTTGGTACCCATATCCTTCCATCGTTCCTGAGGCTCTCGCTCATCAGGGTAAGTTTTGACTGGAAGTCCCCGTGCACCGGAATACAGGTCGGGTGGATCTGCACATAACATGGATTCCCGAAGAAGGCTCCTTTTTTATAGGATTGCCAGATAGCGCTAACATTGGCGCCCATGGCCATGGTGGAAAGGAAAAATGTATTCCCGTAACCACCTGTGGCGAGGACAACCGCATGGGCGGCATAGCGTTTGATCTCACCATTGATGAGGTCACGGGTGATGATCCCCCTGGCCCTGCCGTCAATAAGCACTACATCAACCATCTCTTCCCTGGTCACCATCTTGATTTTCCCGTTCTTGACCATCCGGCTCTGTGCAGCATAGGCTCCCAGCAGGAGTTGTTGCCCGGTTTGTCCCCTGGCATAAAAGGTACGGGAAACCAGGGCCCCTCCAAATGAACGGTTATCGAGCATACCGCCGTATTCGCGGGCAAAAGGCACACCCTGTCCCACACACTGGTCGATGATATTATTACTGACTTCTGCCAGCCGGTATACATTTGCTTCCCGGGCGCGGTAGTCCCCTCCTTTTACGGTATCATAGAAAAGCCTGTAAACGCTGTCTCCGTCGCCCTGGTAATTCTTGGCTGCATTTATCCCGCCCTGCGCTGCGATGCTGTGTGCTCTTCTTGCACTATCCTGGTAGCAGAAGTTGATTACATTGAATCCGAGCTCTGTCATGCTGGCTGCTGCCGAGGCTCCTGCCAGTCCGGTTCCCACCACGATAATATCCAACTTTCTTTTATTGGCCGGGTTCACCAGGTTCTGGTTGGATTTGAAATTGGTCCATTTTTTATCAATCTGCCCTTCTGGTATCCTGGATTTAAGCTTTGTCATGATGTATATTTTTCAATTGTTATCTGGTTAAATATATCCAAAGCGGGATGACAATAAAGCCAGCCACAACGATGAAGGTATAGATATAGCCGATTGATTTGATGACCGGGGTATAAACCCTATGGGTCAGTCCCAGGGTATGAAATGCTGACCCAAAACCATGCAGCAGATGAAATCCCAGGAAAAGGAAGAATGCGATATAGGATATAACTACCCACAGGATCTGGAATTTTTCAATCACCATGGTACCCAAGTCGTGGTATAATTTGCCATTGTAGGTTATTTCTGCTACATGACCGTGCCCGAATTTGGCTTTAAAATAGAAGTCGAAAAGGTGGATCACCAGAAAAACAAGGATGATCAGGGCCGTGTGGATCATGAACTTGGAAAAGAAAGATGTCTGGGCAGGATTGCTAACCTTATATACAATGGGCCTGGCGATCCAGTTTAATAACTGGAGCAGGAGCCCGTAGATGATATGCAGCAGGATCCCGCCAAATAATACAATTTCAAATACCTTGATCAATATATTGCTGGCCATAAAATGGGCTGCGATATTAAATATTCTTGGATCCTCGAATATTATCAGGGTAAGGTTAATGCCGAGATGAACCAGCAGGAACGTGGCCAGGAATAAGCCAGCCAACGCCATCATCAGCTTCTTGCCGATGGAGGAATTAAAGATGTTGCTCATATGTTAATGATTTTCGGATGTTGTAAGCAGCGCTTGAAAGCTTAGCATTGAACAGGAATAAAGTTAAGTATCTTTATCTTTATAAATTAATAGTTGGAATATTCCTAATGGATGTTCTTCAACATAAAACATGAGGTATTCACCGATATCAAGGGATTTATTTATTCGAAACAGGCAAAAACTGGTTGGCAAACTGGAAAAAAATTCCGTTGCCCTTGTTCATTCCAATGATCAGATGTTGCGTAACGGGGACCAGTTTTTCCCTTATCGTCAAAATTCGGATCTTTTCTACCTGACAGGCATTGAGCAGGAGATGACAATTCTGTTGTTATGTCCGGATCATCCCTCTGAAAGCAGAAAGGAATTGCTATTTATCCGGGAACCGGATCCAAAGCTGGAGAGCTGGGAAGGGAAAAAGCTCGGTAAAAAAAGGGCTGAAGAAATATCTGGCATCGCAAATGTTCATTACTTGGAAGAATTTGAATCCATAGCACGTGAATTGATCCTGGATTCTGAAAATATTTATTGTTCCTGTCATGAACTGGTAAAATTCAGACCCGAACATCTCTCCCGGGATGAGCGTTATCTTGCTAAACTGAAAAAGGAATTTCCCCTGCACGAAATGAAAAGACTCTCACCCATCATGACAGAACTACGCCTGGTGAAAGAGCCTGAGGAACTGGCCCTGATCATGAAATCGGTTGAGATAACAAAAGGCGGATTTGACAGGATTCTTTCCTCCGTTAAACAGGGACAGAAGGAATACGAGGTTGAAGCTGAGCTAAGCTACGAATTCATAAGTAAAGGTGCTGCCGGTCATGCCTGCCAGCCCATAATAGCTTCCGGGGCAAATGCCTGTTTCCTGCATTATATTAAAAATGACCAGGTATGCCATGACGGGGATCTGTTGTTGCTTGATTTTGGGGCAGAATATGCAAATTATGCGGCAGATTGCTCCAGGACCATTCCGGTGAATGGCAGGTTCAACACCAGGCAGAAGGATATTTATGATGCCAATCTCAGGGTATTCAGGAAAGTGAAGGCCCTGATAAAACCGGGGACGACCATCGGCAAAATCAATAAAACAGCTGGTAAACTTTGGGAGGAGGAACATGTCAGGCTTGGATTATACAGCACCAGGGACATCCAGAAACAACCTAAACAGGAACCATTACATATGAAGTATCTTATGCACGGTGTTTCACATTTTATGGGGCTCGACGTTCATGATGTAGGGAGCAAACAGGAAATGCTCAAGCCTGGAATGGTGCTGACTTGTGAGCCGGGGATTTATATTCCTGCTGAAAAAACGGGCATCAGACTGGAAAATGATATCATGGTTACAGAGGCTGGCAATGTAGATTTAATGGAAGATATAACCATTGATTCTGAGGAAATTGAAGATTTGATGCATAGGTGAATCATTTTTTTTTTATCTTCAACTATCCATTCAGGAAAAAGAAACTGAAATTTTATGATAAGTTCCATCAGCTATCATGATGCCAACCTGAGATACAGCGATCTGGGCAAAGGAGATCCGGTAGTGTTGATACATGGTTATCTGGAATCTCTTGAGATCTGGAATGGATTCGCGGAAAAACTTGCCAAAAATTACAGGGTGATCAGCGTTGATCTGCCCGGACATGGCCAATCAGGGATATACAGTTCCATGAATACAATGGCCATAATGGCAGATTCTGTGAAGGCAGTTCTGGATCATTTATCAATTGGTCGTGCTGTGATGATCGGCCATTCAATGGGGGGGTATGCTACCCTGGCTCTGGCAGATATTTTCCCTGAGATCATAGTCGGATTCTGCCTGTTCCATTCTCATGCCCTGCCTGACCCGGAGGATAAGAAAGTGAACCGGGACAAGGAAGCTCTGCTGGTCAAAGAAGGGGGAAAGAGCCAGTTTATCAAACTGAATATCCCAAATGCTTTTGCAAGTGATCATCATGATTCCTTCCAGAAGCAGATCGGATGGGCCAAGGACATTGCATTGAAGACTTCGGATAAAGGGATCATAAGTGCCTTGGCCGGCATGAAGGCCCGGCCTGATCGCCGGGATGTGGTGAAGAATTCCGTTGAGCCTGTAATGATTATCGCAGGGGGAAAAGACTACTATATACCCTTCAGTGTTTATGAAGAGCATTTCAATCTTGCTTCAAAAACCAGTGTTCTGATACTTGAAAATTCAGGTCATATGGGATTTATTGAAGAAAGGGAAAAGTCCCTGGAAGGCGTCCTGAAATTCCTTGATGAAGTTTACCAGTAAAAAAACCTGCCAGGGCTTTGCCTGACAGGTTTTAAAAACCAACCTAATTAAGCGGAGATTTTCCCGCTTCCTGCTGAACCACTTCACTAAGCCTTATCCGGGCATTCAGCGAGAAACTCCGGCCGAAACCTAAAATCTATTTCTTGCTGGGGTTCTCCTATGCCTGTAGTATTGAGCTATAGCTCTCCGGTCCCTCATTTTTTCATTGTGTGCATCATAAATGATCTTCTGCCCATCGGTCAGGAGGCTCCGAACATTGATCTTCTCGTCAATTCTTTTCACCTGGATATGGGTAAGGAGTTTTCCATTAGCCTCAACAAGGCTGACAATTTCCTTCATATCAGGATCATCATTATTCAGAAGTGCATTGATTTTAGCCCTGTTGATTTTTACTTCATCTTTATTGGGTTGCACATCTTTCATATGAGCAAGATGGATCTCTTTAATCTGATCTTTCTGTTCTTCTGTCAGATCAAGGAATTGTAGACCGGTGTGAGCCTTCATGGACTGCTGCGGCATTTGTCTTCTCTGGTACGGTTGTGCCATTACACTCAGGGAAAGTCCCAATACAACAATAATGGCAACAAGCAATTTAAAATTTCTGTCTATTTTCTTCATGGCAGATTTAATATTAATGATTGTTAATCTGTTATCTGAATTTTAGATATGGTTTCCTGGGAAAGGTTTAATGTCACCTGAAGAAATTTTACTGATGCCCTGATAACCAGGCATATACATTCGTCAATCCAGCCTGGTTTACAGGGCAGTTCAAGTAACAAGGGAAGTCCCGGAACTATTTAAGCCAGCAGGGGAGGTTATATTTGAGTGAAGATCTCCAGACTTTTCTGAATAGTGGGATCGATCTGGTGGATGATGGGATAATATCCTTCGTTGTCAAGGATAAACCTGGCGATAAAGGCTTTCATGCTGATCAGGATGACCTGTTGGGAAAGGATTATTTCCTCGTTGTTTTCATGAATTCCGTTTTCTTCTGCAAAGGCTGTGAACTGGCCCAATAGATCCTGCCTGTCGAGGTATTCCACCATTTCTTGATAGTCCTCGAGCCCATCCAGTTTGCCACGGTTTTTATCGGCATATTTAAAGGCAAAACGATAAAGCAATCCCCTGCTCCATACCTGATTGTAATAGTCAGAATAAAGAGAAGTATCTACCGGGACAAAAATATCGGGCATGATGCCACCCCCTCCATAAACCGTTTTACCACCCGGGGTAAGGTATTTTAAAGAATCCGCAAATTTGATGCTGTCGGCATAGATAAATTCACCATGGTCAAACCTGTTATGCAGTTCATTCAGGTAATCGTCCAGACCGTTTTCATAGGGTTTCTGTATAGACCTCCCGGTAGGTGTGTAATACCTGGCAATGGTAAGCCTCAGGGCAGAACCATCAGAAAAAATAGTTTGCTGTTGTACCAGTCCTTTCCCGAATGAGCGCCGCCCGATGATGAGTCCGCGGTCATTATCTTGTATAGCCCCTGCCAGGATCTCACTGGCAGATGCGGAACCTTCATCTATCAGGATGATCACATCATGGTCGAGCAGGTCACCCTGTGAAGTTGCCATGATATCCTTCCTGGGTTGTGAATAGCCTTCGGTATATACAATCGGTGTACCTGCCGTCAGGAAATGATCCGCCAGTTCAGTGGCAGCATTCAAATAGCCTCCACTGTTATAGCGAAGGTCCAGGATCAGTTTCTGCATCCCCTGGTCATTGAGTTTCTCTACAGCATCAATGAATTCCTTCTGTGTGCTCCGGGAGAATTTACTGATCTTTATGAATCCAATGTCATCGGTGAGCATGTATCCGATGTCGACACTGGCAATGGGGATCCTGTCGCGGGTAATCTCAAAATCCAGGGGTTCTTCAATGCCCCTGCGGACAATGCTTACATTTACACGTGTCCCCTTTTTCCCCTTCAACATCTTTACAATGTCAGTGGACACCATGTTAACCCCGGCGATCAGTGAATCATTCACCCTGATGATACGGTCACCTGCGAGTATGCCGATTTTTTCCGAGGGACCATTCAGGATGGTGCTCATGATATAAACCGTATCCTCCTGCATATTGAAAGAAACTCCTATGCCACTGAAATTCCCTTCCAGGGGCTCATTGTATTCAGCTACTTCCGAGGCGGGAATATAAATGGAATGAGGATCAAGTTGTCCAAGAATTTCGGGAATGGTACTCTCGATCAGCTTGTTCCGGTCAATAGAATCAACATACTCCCGGGCTATATAATCAATAACTCCGCTGATTTTGTTCATGCGGGGATATATGGCAAACTCATTCGGTTCTGAAATTTTATCCAATTGGTTGCCGATAAGCATTCCACCAATCAGGAAAACAGCTAGTAAAAGGGGTAGTATGATATTGAATTTACTTTTCTTCATGGTTCAATTACTGAGCTCAATTGTACAACTTCAATGCCAGCTTTCTCAAGGAGTTCAATTCCATCGACTATCCTGTACTCATCTGCATAGACCACGCGGATAATTCCGGCCTGTATGATAAGTTTGGCACAATCCATACAGGGTGAAGCTGTAATGTATAGCGTAGCCCCATCACTGCTGTTATTCGATTTTGCCACTTTTGTAATGGCGTTGGCCTCGGCATGCAGGACATAGGGTTTGCTCCGATTGTTCTCGTCTTCACATTCGTTCTCAAAACCGGAAGGTGTTCCATTATAGCCATCTGAAATGATCATGCGGTCTTTTACAATAAGGGCCCCAACCTGGCGTCTTTTACAGTACGAGTTTGTGGCCCACACCCTGGCCATTTGAATATACCTTATATCAAACTGTGTCTGCTTATCACTGCTGTTGATCATGTTGAATCTGTGCGATTTGCGCAATTATCTGACTTTCAGCCTGCAAAGTTAGCATAATTCACGGAACCTGATCACTGTTGATCTGCAACTTTCATTAATGCATCAGCGAATAATTCTGCTGCTTGCGGAAAGGTACGGGCTAAAACCATGTACTATATATTCTGTATCTGTAACGGGTACTCCGGCGCACAGAATGCGCGGTTAATACAATACAATTGAAACTCCCATGGAGCACACTTTATAGATCCAATAGCACTCCGTTATTTTATAGATAAGATGCCTTGACCGTCAACTGGGGTTATCCATAAATTCTTGTCTATCTGGTGAAGATCAACATGATGCATCGCATACGCATTCCACCCCGTTGATGTCGCTTTTATAATCGGGGCATCGATCATTTCTTCTTCATAAGTCTTCGTGCTTATAGCCGTGATTTGAAAAGCCCGCACCTGATTCCCATATGTCGGATAGCAATCCTGACCCATTCGGTACAGAATTCCATCTATGACAACAGGCTTGCCACCCGGTCGTGCTGTATTGATATTTTTTTCAACAACAGGACTCAGAGAATGTTCGGTCCATGGTCCCATCAAATCCGATGCATAAAACAGCCGTAACGTCTCATTACCAGAACGAGCGATAAACATCCACCACATTTCCTTGTACCGGACGATAGAAGGGCTGATAAAACGCTCGCCGTCGCCGCTGATTAAATCTTTTTCATAGGTCCACCTGGTCGGGAAATCAATGCTTCTGTAAAGTCGGACGGAAGTTTCCGCATGGGAGTAGGGTATCATATAATACTCATCCTGCCATTGAAATATGAACGGATAAGACAGATCATAAGGCTCATCGATGACAATCTGCCGGTACTCCCAGTCCAAACCATTCTGGCTTTCTGCCAATCCGATACTATAATGTTTGTTTATCTTATCTTTCACCGTGAAAAACATATAATATACCGAATCAGTCACTGTCATGAATGGGTGAGCAATGAGTGCGGCATCAACATCCGTGACATCACCCGCCGTGAGTACTGGATTCGAAACGTTCGCTGGTGATGAAAGCTGAAACGGTGACGGACCTCTATAGATACCAATGGACCAGGTAGTATCTGTATCGGCTTTGCTCACTGATTGTGGTAAATCTGTGTGTCTCAGGGAATTGCCATATAAAACCTGGTTATCATTCAGCAGGAACCTACTTATGCAGATTCCTATTAAGAGAATGAATCCTAATAAGATAACGAATAGATGTTTCATATTGTACTTCCCGACCGGCAATACGGTTTTTTCTCAGCCTGTAGCATAACGATTGAGATAAGCCGCTTGCCAACCAGTTTAGCGACCAACTTCGAGCGTGGTACTTACTTGAATCTACCTCAAGAAAACCCGCGTGCTCGCAAGTCGGCTTAATTGATTTGTTATGTTCTCGTTTTGTGGATCTCAATAGGTAGAATGGTTTTGAAACTAATAAAATCTTTATCTGTTGTTAAAATAGGCATTTCACACCTTTTGGAGATCGCACAGATTAGAAAGTCTGTATTTGAGCCTTGAATGCCTTTTTTTCTGGCTGTGTTAAAATATTCTGCTGCCAACTCGTAGTCTACTGTTGTGATTTTAATTTCCTCGAATGCTCGGAGGTGGTCCTTGAGGAGGTTAAACTGCTGTTTTGATTTTATGCCACTCAGTAGTTCTTGGCGGACTGGCCCTATAAGCTGGGCACGGACTTCCTTAATCAGTTCTTTCAACTCCTGAACATATTCATTTTCTTGGGGTTCATTTCGTCTGAGAGCTAACGACCATACACAAGTATCTATTATGATTTTCATTTTACAGCTCTCTGTTTTTTATAATCATAATCTTGGTCGTATTCTATTGTATTGAAAATACTAAATATCTCTGACTGCTTCCTCCTTTGGATATATTCTTGGAGAGCTTCAGTGACAGCTCCTTTTTTGGTGCGATGCTTCCCTAAATTTTTTGCTTCGTCAATGAGCCAGTCATCGATTGCTAGATTGGTAGCCATGTGTGAACCTCCTTATTTTAAATTACACATAAAGATAATGTTTTTTGTGTGTAGAATAAAGAGGGGAGAAGATATTTTTATATTTTTTGAATGAACCAATCTATTTTGGCAGTCATGGTTGTTTTGTTTTCGGAGTTGAAAACTTCCACTTGAACAGGAATGAGAACTCGGCCTTTCTTTTCGAATTTTTCTATTACTGAGTTTTCAATATCAGGATCAAGGCTGGCTTTGGCGTAAATAGTTCCTTCGGCAGGATTTTTAAATTTTGTCTCTATTCTTCTGACAACAGGTACAAAATTCCTTTCATAATCTTTGAATTTGTTTAGGAGGTATTCTCCGCTACATGCTTCGGCTAATGCAAATTGTGCACTAGCGTGAACTGTGCCCAAGTGGTTTTTCATGTTTTCATTAGCATGCAATTCAAGCAATGCTTTGTCGTGACTTTCGGATCTGCGGATGCCGATAAACTTATTAAAAGGGATTTCGATGGTATTCATATCTTCATTTT
>SDBS01003135.1_pt1 | contig 16189 bp, 13 predicted proteins | sample 2277091 | NCBI WGS metagenome assembly SDBS01 (sample SAMN10404972, study PRJNA504765) | marine sediment metagenome | isolation source: marine sediment core GS10_PC15, 163 cmbsf | place: Arctic Ocean: Southern Knipovich Ridge | collected 2010 | reverse complement strand
ACGTCTCAGCCTTGATCAAAGCTATCAAAGACTATCTGGAAAATCACAACCAAAATCCAAAGATTTTCATCTGGAGCGCTCCGGTGGAGCGTATTTTGGCGAAGATCGCCAAATGTAAAGAAGCGTTGGACGCACTACACTAGTTAATACTGAATAAAAGTAAAAAACTTGCAACTATTAAATTAGATAACCAAAAAGTTTTTACTAAGGATTTTAACTAACGACTAACGACTATTCACTAACGAATAAACAGAGAGGTGAAATGAAATGAAAGAGGAAGATATTGACAAAATTGAAGAGAAAGAAGATAAACATGAAATAGAGAAGAATAAAAAGACAAGAAGGGCTGAGCAAAAAAAGGAATATATGAACTATATTAAAGGAGTAATGAACAAGAAAGGATTTAACCCAAAATTAAAGAAAAATAAATTCTTGGGCGGAGTAAGAGGAAGAGGATAAAAAATATTAAAAAATATTTTTAAAAAAGAAGGATTTTTAAGGTAAGACAGAGTATATATAGAAATACAGGATGTTGATTCGCCTTTTCGAGTATAAGCATAAAGGACTTTTAAATAAAGTGTAATTTTTATTTGTATATTTGATTGATAAGAACGGAAAAAGCGAAAAGGCAAATTAAATTAAAAAGGGAGGTGTAAAAAGGAATATAAATATTTTGAAGATTTAGCTTTTAAGCAAATAATCAAAAAATTAAAGGAGGAAATGATTAATAATGAAAAGAAGCATTTTAATATTAGTACTATCTTTAAGTCTAATAATGGGAATTAGTTTGGTGGCTTTTATGGCACCAGTAACACTTGAATGGAATTTAGGTGCTGAACCCCCTACCCTGGATCCCTCTTTAGCCACTGATACAACTTCGGTAGATGTAATAGAACAACTATTTTTAGGTTTAACTGATTTTGATGATGAGACTATGGCGGTTGTTCCGGAACTGGCTACTTCCTGGGAAGTATCAGAAGATGGTCTGGTTTGGGCTTTCCATTTGAGAAAAGATGTCAAATGGACTGACGGAACACCGGTCACTGCTCATGATATAGAATATGCAGTTAAGAGAACCTGTAACCCGGCTACTGCTTCCGATTATGCCTACGTACTCTATATTATTAAAGGTGCTCAAGAAGTAAATACCGGTGAAATAACTGATCTGGATTACATAGGAGTAAAGGCAATAGATGATTATACCATTCAATTTGCCTTAAACCAACCTGCCGGTTACTTCCCTGCCATTGCCGGGATGTGGATCGTTCGACCTGTTCCCAGATGGGCTATCGAAGAATATGGCGAAAAATGGACTGAACCGGAAAATATTATCACCAATGGTCCTTATCTTTTGACAAAATGGGCACATGAAGACGAAATAATTCTGGAGAAAAACCCTGATTATTTTGGTGCCGATGGTGTGCAGATAGAAGTAGTCCATTTGGTGATGATTGTAGAAGATTCTACTTCTATGGCCATGTACGAAGACGGGAAATTAGATGATTCACCAGTCCCCTTAGATGATATGGATAGGGTGAAAGCAGATCCGGTATTAAGCAAAGAATTGACTATTGCTCCTTATTTATGCACCTACTATTATGGATTTAATAATACCAAACCACCAATGGATAATCCTTTAGTTAGGAAAGCCTTTTCTGCTGCTATTGACAGACAATCTTTAATTGATTATGTACTTAAAGGAGAACAAGTACCGGCAACTACCTTTAGCTGTCCGGGAATCTTTGGTCATGTTTCACCTTCAGAAGGGGTAGGTATTGGTTATGACCCGGATGCAGCAAGAAAATATTTAGCTGATGCCGGATATCCCGAAGGTAAAGGCCTTCCGGAAGTTACTTTAATGCATAACACCTCTGAAGGTCATTCAAAAATTGCTCAGGCCATTCAACAGATGTGGAAAGAAGTATTAGCAGTAGATGTTAATATAACTAATCAGGAATGGGGAGTATATCTTAAAACTGTAAATACTGATGCCCCCCAAGTCTACCGCATGGGTTGGTGTGCTGATTACCCCGATGCTAACAATTGGCTTCTCGAGGTCTTCCACTCTACTCTTAGCGCAAATCCAATTAAATGGCATAATGCAGAATATGATAGAGTAACAGAAGAAGCGGCTAAATCATCTGATCCGACAGAAAGATTGGAACTTTACAAACGGGCAGAACAGATTCTCTGTGAAGAAGAGGCTGCCATAGCTCCTATCTACTTCTATACCACAGTAAGGCTAACTAAACCTTACTTACAACGTACCATCGCCCCGATGGGTGGAGAACATTTCAAAGATTGGAGAATTACAAAATAGCAGAATTTAAAAACATCGATTTGTTTTAGTTTCTTTAAAATAGCCATGCATCCTTGAAAATAAGAGGATTGCATGGCTATTTTTTGCCTTTATTTTTTCCCATTTTATGATATAATATTTTGGTGATATCTAAATTTAATTGTATGTCTTGATTCGTTAGTTAGTTACTTGGTTAGCTGGTTAAGAAAATAAAGAATTAGCGTATAGCGTACAGCGTACAGCGTAGAGCGTAGAGGATATCAGTTATCCAGTTATCCGGTTACCCAGTTTACCAGTTAAAATATTGGTTACAAGTTGCGGGTTGCGAGTTTCAAGTTTAAAAAGCCTTTAAAGTGAACTGAAATCTAAAAACTGTAAACCGCTTTTCCTTATCTAAAAACTAATAACTAAAAACCGAGAATTAACGATTAACTTAATTATTTTTTTGTTTATCTTCTGTTGTAGTATAAACTTAATAAAAATTAAAAAGAAAGGGAGAGAGTATGATCAATTATGTTATTAGGAGAGTTTTATGGGCTATACCGGTTTTATTGATAATATCTTTGGTGACTTTTGGTTTAGGCCATGCTATTCCCGGAGGTCCTTTTGATAGAGAAAAACCATTACCAGCCGAGATCATTGCTAACTTAGAAGCTTACTATGGTTTAGATGATCCTTTATGGAAACAGTATACCGATTATTTATGGAATGCCCTTCACGGTGATTTTGGTCCCTCTTATTCTTCTCGAAGCAGGACGGTAAATGATATTATAAGCGATCATTTTCCCGTTTCGGCCCAATTGGGGGTATTAGCTTTAATGGTAGCTATGATGGTGGGGATTCCTCTGGGGATGGTCTCTGCCCTAAAACAAAATTCTTTTATAGATTATTTCTGTATGTTCTTTGCTTTATTGGGCGTTTCTGTTCCGGCAATGACTTTAGGGCCACTACTAGTCTGGTTTTTTGCTTTAAAATTGCATATCTTGCCTGTAGCTCGATGGGGAACCTGGCAGCAGGCAATTATGCCCGCTTTTACCTTGGGTATAGGAGGTGCTGCTATTTTAGCAAGGTTAACCAGAGCAAGCATGTTGCAGGTGATTAGAGAAGATTACATCAGGACAGCAAGGTCAAAAGGAGTCTCAGAAAAAAACGTCACCATTCATCATGCGCTAAAAAACGCCCTTATCCCGGTGGTAACGGTAATAGGTCCCATGTTTGCTGCCTTAGTTACCGGTTCTTTAATTGTAGAGCAGATATTTGCTATCCCGGGTTGTGGTAAATATTTCGTAACCAGTATTACTAATCGTGATTATCCTGTGGTTTTAGGTATCATGTTACTTTATGCAGTTTTAATAATTGCAGCTAATCTATTGGTTGATATCACTTATGCATGGATTGACCCTCGGATTAAATATACTTAGGATTATTACAAAATAAGGAGGATGTATTATCTTGGAAGTAAAAATAAAAGAAAAAGAAAAGTTTGAGGATAAAACAGTTATCTCTGAAAGACCCGAGGTAAATCTATGGAAAGATGCCTTTCGAAGGATGTGTAAAAATAAAATGGCTGTACTGGGTGCGATAATCATTATGGTCTTGTTTATTCTTGCTGTTTTTGCCCCTTATATTGCCCCTTATCATTATACGGAAGGCAGCCTTATAAATAATTATGCTAAACCAGGTACCAAATATTTATTGGGAGCAGATTTTATGGGCAGGGATCTCTTAAGTAGGATTATTTATGGTACCAGAATATCATTAAGTGTAGGAATAATCGGGGCTGTTACTGCCTTTATAATCGGAGTGTTTTACGGAGTTGTTTCGGGGTATTATGGCGGGAAAGTCGATAATATTATGATGCGTATTGTGGATATTATGTATGGTTTCCCCACCTTATTATTAATTATTTTATTGATGGTACTTTTTAAATCTACTTTTGCAGTAGCTACTCCCGGGACTTTTGCTGGATACCTGAATACTATTGATAGAGCTTTTGGAGGATTATTTTTTATCTTCATTGGCATAGGAGTTACTGCCTGGATTGGAATGGCCAGAATTGCCCGGGGAATGGCTCTCTCATTACGGGAAAAGGAATTTGTGGAAGCCGCTCGGGCAACAGGAAACAGTAATTTACAGATAATATTAAAACATGTATTACCCAATTTAATAGGTCCTTGTATTGTAAGAGTAACCCTGGCAATACCCGGATATATTACTTTTGAAGCATTTTTAAGTTTTATTGGTTTAGGAGTGAATCCTCCTACTCCGAGCTGGGGAATATTAATCTCAGAGGGATATAAGGCAATGCGGTCTTATCCCCATTTGGCTATATACCCCGGGTTAGCCCTGGCTATCACCATGATAGCTTTTAATTTTATGGGTGATGGATTACGCGACGCTTTGGATCCGCGCATGAAATAGGCTTCTTGTGCGCCCGTAGCTCAATGGATAGAGCAGGGGCTTCCTAAGCCCTTGGTTGGAAGTTCGACTCTTCTCGGGCGTACCATACTTAAAATTGTTTATCTAAAATAATTAAATTGTATAAAAATTTCCTTAAAAGAAATATTTTGGATGGAAAAAGTTTTAAGTTTTGAACTAACGACTAACGACTAATTTATTAGGGGATTTTAAATGAAAATTGATTTAGCTGATCAAATTAAAGAAATCTTGTTGAACTCTATCGAAGAAAATACCAAACAGAACAATTTCCAGATTAAGAATACCCCTAAGATAATATTACTGATCCCTAAAGATAAATCACACGGTGACTTATCCACTAATATTGCTATGCAATTAGCTCGAGAAGTAAGGGCAAAACCCCTGGATATTGCAAATTTTATTGCAAACAATTTAAATATTCAGGGTACAATTGTAGATAAAGTCAAAATTGCCGGACCGGGTTTTATAAATTTTTGGTTAAGCGAAAATTGGTTATATAAAGTTATAGATGAAATTAGAGAACAGGGAGAGAATTACGGTAAAGTAAATTTAGGTAAAGGAAAAAGAGTTCAAGTAGAATTTGTCAGCGTTAATCCTACCGGTCCCCTACATGTGGGCCATGGGAAATGTGCAGCAGTAGGAGATGCATTAAGCAGTATATTAAAAGCAGCAGGATACGAAGTAGAAAAAGAATATTATATAAATGACCAGGGGAGACAGATTGATCTCTTAGGTGAATCTGTTCAAGTAAGATACAATAACCTTTTGGGAGAAAAGAAAGAATTTCCCGCTGATGGCTATAAGGGCGAATATATTGTCGATATAGCCAAAGAAGTTATAGATAAATTTCAAGATAAGTATAAGGGAACAGATGATAAAGAAAGCCGAGAATTTTTTAGGGAGTTTACTTTAAAAAAGATTTTATCAGGGATTAAAAAAGATTTAAAAGATTTTGGAGTAGAATTTGATGTTTGGTTTAGTGAGAGATCACTTTATAAATATAATAAGCTTCAAGAAGTTATAGAATTACTCAAGCAGAGGGATTTTCTCTATGAAAAAGAAGGTGCACTCTGGTTAAAGTCCACTGAATTCGGTGACGAAAAAGACAGAGTAGTAATTCGGGAAAATAATGTTCCCACCTATCTTGCTTCAGATATTGTTTATCATCAAAATAAGTTTCAGCGAGGATTTGATAAAGTAATAGATATTTGGGGTGCTGACCACCATGGTTATATTAAAAGGATGAAAGCTGCGACACAAGCCCTGGGTTACCCCGAAGACTTTTTAGATGTGTTAATTGTGCAGTTTGTAACTTTAATAAAAAATGGCAAAGAAGTGGGAATGTCGACTCGAGGAGGAGAATTTGTTACTCTAAGAGATTTAATACGAGAAGTGGGCAAAGATGTGGCTCGTTATTTCTTTTTAATGAGGAGTTATGATAGTCATACGGAGTTTGACTTAGGTGTAGCTAAAACTCAATCTATGGAAAACCCCGTATATTATATTCAGTATGCTTATGCACGGATATGTAGTATAATAAAAAAAGCCGAACAAGAAGGAATTAAAATTGATAAAAGCAAAGAAACCGAGCTTCGTCTATTGGATAAAGGGGAAGAGATTGAATTAATTAAAAAACTTTCATCCTTAAAAGAAGTGGTTAGAAAGAGTGCCTTAACCTGGAAGCCGCACCTCTTAACGACTTATCTTTATGATTTGGCTTCTTCGTTTCATAAGTATTATACTGTGCACCGGGTGATTACTGAAGATATAGAATTGACTAAAGCTCGCTTGATATTAATCGATTGTACCAGGATAGTATTACTTAATGCCCTTAAGATTTTAGGGATTTCAACTCCGGAGAGTATGTGATTAGTCGTTAGTGAATAGTGAATAGTCGTTAGTAGGACAGGCGTCTCGCCTATCTATTAGGTAATTGAATATATTATTGAATAGGATTATAATATAACGTATAGCGGGTAGCGTTTAGTGGATAGGATATTAGTTATCCAGTTACCCAGTTACCCGGTTACCCAGTTTACCAGTTAAAATAGAGGTTACAAGTTGCAGGTTGCGAGTTTCAAGTTTTAAAAAACCTTTACAGTAAACTGAAAACTGATTTTCTTTATCTAAAAATTATAAGCTAATAACTAAAAACCAAGAACTAATGACTAAACATGGAGAAATGAAATTGGATAAGACAAGATTTATAATAATTACTGGTTTGTCCGGAGCAGGAAAAAGTATAGCGGTCAAGTGCTTTGAAGATTCTGGTTTTTTCTGTGTAGATAATATTCCCTCCCAACTAATCCTCAAATTTGCGGAAATTTGTTTAAAATCAAAAGGGAAACTGTCAAAGATTGCTTTAGTGGTAGATATAAGAGGAGGGATTTTTTTTAAAGATTTATACGAATCACTCGATTATTTAAAAGAATTGGGGATTAATCGAGAGATATTATTTTTAGAGGCAAGTGATGAGATATTGATGCACCGATTTAGCGGAACCAGGAGAAAACATCCTCTAAATATTTCAAACAATATTCTGGAAAACATACAAGCAGAAAGAGAACAGTTAAAAGAATTAAGGTCACAAGCTAACCTGATAATAGATACTTCTGATTTAATTCCCAAACAATTAAGTAATGAAATTATCAGGAATTTTACAAAAGGAAAAGAACAAGAGATTCAGATAACCCTAATTTCTTTTGGATATAAATATGGCATTCCTATTGATGTAGACATAGTTTTTGATGTTAGATTTCTTACTAACCCCTTCTATATAGATAAATTAAAAAATTTGCCGGGGACTAACGAGAAGATTGAAAAATATGTAACCGAATTTCCTGTAACCCAACATTTTATGGAAGTTTATTTTAATTTATTGAATTATTCAATCCCTTATTATGTTAAAGAAGGCAAGACATATCTGTCTATTGCTTTCGGATGTACCGGGGGCAGACATAGATCAGTGGTTTTAATAAATAGTTTAGCAGATTATTTAAAGGGGAAAGAATATAAATTATTTGTGAAACATAGAGATATGAATAAAGATGAAATAAAGATTAAAAGCGACTTGTGAGATTTTACTAAAAACTCAAAGCGAAAAGAGCTGAGCCATAGGATGTTATTTTCTTACCGAGTAAAAAATGAATTAGCCAGGATAATTCCCAAGGATACATCTAAACAGAAGGGTGAATTACTGGCATTTTTAAAATTAAAAGGAAATATAATTAAATCGGGCCAGAAAAAAAATATAGTTATTGTCTTAGAAGACCCTACTACCACACGAACTGCTTATAATTTGATTAAAAGGGTTTTTAAAATTTATCCCTCAGTTAAAAAAGAAAATTTATCTAATAAAAAAAAACATTATAAAATTAAAGTTCCTTTTTTAAAAGAAACTGAGAGAATTTTAAAAGAATTGAATTTAAACTGGGGGAATGAATCTGTACACGATAAACAGTATATAGGAGAAAAAAGGTCAAATTTAAATAAAAATTTTTCTAAAGATTCATATTTAAGAGGAGCCTTTTTGGTAAATGGATTCGTAAATGATCCGGAAAAGATGTATCACTTGGAAATTTCTACAAATGATGAAGGGGAAGCAAATTTTATTCATACTCTCTTTGACTATTACGGTTTAAACTCCCGGATAAGTTTTTGGAAGAAGAAATGGGTAGTATATTTAAAGAGAGGGGATAGCATATTTGAATTTTTAAGATTAATCGGGCTTCAAAATGCTTTATTATATTTTCAGGACATAAGGGCTAGAAAAGATGTATTAAATACTGTAAATAGATTAGTCAATTGCGAAACAGCAAATTTAGATAAAATAGTTCTTTCTGCTGCTAAACAATTACACGATATTGATGTGATAGAAAAAAAAATAGGTTTGCAGCATATTTCACCGAGATTATCATTGGTAGCTGAAGTACGTAAAAATTTGCCTTATGCCAGTTTACAGGAATTAGTTGAGGAAGCAGATTTTAAAATTACTAAATCGGGGATCTACCATCGGCTAAAGAAGATTTCTCAGATTGCGGAAAGATTATAAACCATAAGAATTTTTAAAAATATTATTATTAAAAAAACTTTTTTCTTTTTTAACTCGATACTATATACTATATACTCGATACTTTCTTTGGTATATTAAAAACTTTTTGGTAAAATAAAATAACTATATTAATGAGGAGATAATTAAAATGGCAAACGTAATCTTAAAAAATCTTACTAAAAAATTTAAAGAGGTAACTGCAGTAGATGATCTAAGCATAGAGATAAAGGATAAGGAATTTGCAGTCTTAGTCGGTCCGTCTGGTTGTGGGAAGACTACGACCTTGCGAGCAATCGCTGGTTTAGAGGAAGCAACCACGGGAGAGATATATATTGGAGATAGGTTAGTAAATGATGTTCAACCTAAAGACAGAGATATTGCTATGGTCTTTCAGAACTACGCTCTTTATCCCCATATGGATGTTTACAATAATATGGCTTTTGGTCTGAAATTGCGGAAATTTCCCAAGAAAGAAATAGACCAAAGAGTGCAGGAAGCAGCCGAGATTTTAGGGATAGAAAACTTATTAAAGAGAAAACCTAAACAGTTATCCGGTGGACAAAGACAGCGAGTAGCAGTAGGAAGGGCGATCGTAAGAAAACCAAAGGTATTTTTATTTGATGAGCCACTTTCGAATTTAGATGCTAAACTAAGAGTGGCAATGAGGGCAGAAATTAGTAAACTTCACCGTAGATTGGAAGCTACTATAATCTACGTAACCCATGATCAGGTAGAAGCTATGACCATGGCTGATAGAATGTTTATAATGAATGACGGTCTCTTACAGCAAGCAGGTGCACCTTTAGAAGTTTACAAAAAACCAAATAATAAATTTGTAGCCGGTTTTATCGGTTCACCAGCAATGAATTTTATAGATTCCAAAGTTGTTAAAGAGAATGGAGACTATTTTATCGATGTAGAAAGCTTTAAAGTGAAGCTTCCCCAGGCTTTTTATCCTAAAATAGCAGATTATGCCGGAAAAGAAGTAATTTTTGGAGTAAGACCTGAAGATCTTTACAATAAACAGTTTGCACCTAATGCTACACCTTCTAATACTATAAAAGCTAAAATAGAAGTAATTGAGCCCTTGGGGGCAGAGATTTTCATATACTTGACCTGTGGAAAGCATTCCGTGGTAGGAAAAATGGATGCGCGTACTCAAGTAAAAGTTGAACAAGATATGGAAGTAGTATTAGATATGGAAAAGACTCATATTTTTGATCCCAAGACTTTGTTGGTTATAGTTTAGACGAAGTTTAATTTAAGTTTTAGTACTGTGGAGTGCGTGAGATGAAACCTGAATTATCATTGACACAAAAACAAAAATTAATTCTTACTCCCCAATTATATCAAGCTATTAATATGTTACAATTAAATTTAGTTGAACTAAAAGGCTTAATCGATGAAGAATTAGTAGATAATCCCTTATTAGAAGTTAAACAAGAAACAGATTCAATAACAGAAAAAGTAAACCAAGAGGAAAATGCTTTAACACAAACCGAAGAATCTAATAAAAGAAGAGAAGAAGATAACTTTGATGATTGGATAAGTTATCTCAAAGAAAAAGATTATCGACCTTTGCACAATAGACCTGTCCCGGAGGAAGAGAATAGAAATGAAAATTTTATATATTATAAAGAATCACTACAAGATTATCTGCTAGTTCAATTAGGTACAACGGTAAGTAGTGATATTGATTATAAAATTGGTGAATATTTAATAGGCAATATAGACGATAACGGTTATTTAACTATCGGTTTAGATGATATTTCTCTTGATTTAAATATTAAAAGAGATAAAATAGAAAAGATATTATCTTTGATTCAAAGTTTTGACCCGCCTGGAGTGGGGGCAAGAAGTTTAGAAGAATGTTTATTGCCTCAAGCAAAATATTTGAACATTAATGATGCCTTAATAGAGAAGATAATAAAAAACCATTTGAATAATTTAGCTCGGAAATCGTACTTAAAAATTGCTAAAGATTTGCAAATATCAGTTTCTGAAGTTCAATCTTTAGCCGATGTAATCAAAAAATCTTTTGATCCTAAACCTGGCAGAAGAGTGGGAGACTTGAAGGAAGTTAAATATATACTTCCTGATCTGATAATAATGAGGAAAACAGGAGGAGGATACAGAGTAATTTTGAATGATAGTTATTTGCCTCAAATAGAGATAAATCATTGCTATAAAACGATTTTAGAGGCAGGTAATAATATTTCCCCTTATAGTAAGGGAAGACTAGTTAAAAAGGGAAGTATTTTTGACCATAAAACTAAAGATACTAAAAAATATGTTGAAGAGAAATTAAATTCTGCTAAGTGGTTGATTAAAGGTATAGAGCAGAGAAAAAAAACTATATATCGTATTGCCGAAACTTTAGTAGAATACCAGAAGGATTTTTTAGACAAAGGTATTTTATTTATAAAACCCCTAACCTTAAGGGAGGTAGCAGATAGATTAGATATTCATGAATCTACCGTATCCAGGGCGATTCATAACAAGATTGTGCAAACTCCCCGGGGACTCCTTAAGATGAAATTTTTATTTTCTAAAGGAGTGGACAAGAAGAGCGGAGAAACTGTTTCTACTGATAAAGTAAAAAAATTAATAAAAGAATATATCAATAATGAGAATTGTTTAAAACCATGGAGTGACCAGAAGTTAGCAGATTTACTGAGCGAAAAGGGGAGTATAAATATTTCCAGGCGAACAGTGGCTAAATACCGGGAGATATTGAAAATACCTTCTTCTAATCTGCGTAAAAGGTTTGAAATAACCAGGTAACCAGCTAACTAATTAGTAATTTATTAAAACAAAAGAAGGAGAAAAAAGATGGCAATAAAAATAGGAATTAACGGATTCGGAAGAATTGGAAGGAATGTTTTCAGAGCTGGGCTAAAAGACAAAGAAATAGACTTTGTAGCAGTAAATGATATAACCGATGCTAAAACATTGGCCCATCTATTAAAATATGATTCTGTTCATGGAAGATTAGCAGAGGTAAAGCTTGAAGATGATACCATTATCGTAGGAGATAGAAAACTAAAAGTTTTAAGCGAAAGAAATCCAGCAGATCTTCCCTGGAAAGATTTAGGGGTAGAAGTTGTTATTGAATCTACGGGAATTTTTAGAGATAGAGAAGGAGCTTCAAAACATTTAACTGCCGGAGCTAAAAAAGTGGTTATATCCGCACCTGCTAAAGGAGAGGATATAACTATAGTAATGGGGGTTAATGAAGATAAGTATGTACCCGAAGAACATCATATAATTTCTAATGCCTCCTGTACAACTAATTGCCTTGCTCCAGTTGCAAAGGTTCTAAATGATATATTTGGAATCGAGAAAGGGGTTATGACTACTATACATTCTTATACTGCTGATCAAAGTTTAATGGACCTCCCACATAAAGATTTAAGAAGAGCCAGAGCAGCGGCGCTATCTATAATCCCGACTACTACCGGAGCGGCACAAGCAACGAGTTTGGTAATCCCGGAATTAAAAGGAAAATTAACAGGTATGGCTTTTCGTGTTCCTACGCCTAATGTTTCAGTTGTGGATTTAACAGTAGTGCTAAAGAAAAAAACAAATCCGGAAGAGATTAATCAATCTTTTAAAGAAGCCTCGCAGAGGAGCTTAAAGGGAATTTTAGATTATACTGAAGAACCTTTGGTTTCCAAAGATTTTAACGGTAACCCTTATTCTTCTATTGTTGATGGATTATCTACTTTGGTAATGGATGGTAATCTAGCTAAGATAATCGCCTGGTACGACAATGAATGGGCTTATTCCTGCAGAATCTTGGATCTTATAAAATATATCTGGAAATGAATAATATATTTAGTTAGTTGGTTACGTGGTTAATTGGTTAGCTAGTTAAAGAATTAGCATTAAACCAGTTAACCATTTAACTAATTAACTAAATGTTACTAACGACTAAAATTAACTGGTTAACTGGCAAACGGGGTAACCGGGTAACTATATACGAGATACGAACAACGAATTAATTGGGGGTTAAAATAAATGCGTATTCCAGTAATTGCCGGCAATTGGAAGATGAATAAAAATATTGTAGAATCAGTATCTTTAGTTAAGGAACTAAAAGATTTTGTTCGTGGAATCGAGGGAGCAGATATTGTAGTTTGTCCGCCCTTTACTTCTCTTTGGGGGGTAAAAGAGATAATTAATGGAACTAACATTCATTTGGGAGCTCAGAACATGTATTGGGAAACAAAGGGGGCATTTACCGGAGAAACATCTCCCCTGATGCTTAAAGATGCGGGTTGTGAATATGTTATATTAGGGCATTCCGAGAGAAGGCAATATTTTAAGGAAACTTCTGAAGAAGTTGCCAGAAAAACAGAAGCTGCGCTTTCAGTTAATCTTACGCCTATTGTGTGTGTAGGAGAAAATTTAGAGGAAAGGGAAAGTGGTAAAACTAAGGCTACAATAGAACAGGAAATCAAGGCTCTATTTCCAAAAATAGATTCTATCTTAGCAGGGAAAATAATTGTAGCCTATGAGCCTATATGGGCTATCGGTACAGGTAAGTCTAGCAGCTCGCAGGATGCCAATATAATAATTAAATTTATTAGGGAACTATTTTCCTCCGAATATGGAAGTAAAATAGCTGAGCGAATAAGAATCTTGTATGGTGGGAGTGTAAGCCCCAAAAATATTTCTGAGTTTATGAATGAATCTGATATTGATGGAGCTTTGGTGGGGGGAGCAAGTTTACATACTTTAAGTTTCTCTCAAATAGTAAAGGCAGCTAAAATACTATAAAGGTAACATAAACTTTTGTGGAATAGTTAGATAAAAAGAAGAATACTACTTTTTTTGTATCTTTTCTTCTTTCCCTTAACTCGATACTCAATACTATATACTCGATACTTTCTTTAGATATCTTGAACTTGGTATATAATTATGTTAGAATAAAAAACTGGAATTATTGATATAAATACATTGTATAGAAATTTCCTTTTTCCATAAGCCCTAATTAGTGAATAGTGAATAGCTATAAAAGAAAAAATTGAAAAACGGATAAAAAACAAGATATACATAATAAATAATTTAGTAAATAAAGTACATTAATGATTAATAAGTTATAGGTTTTAAGTTTCAAGTTACAAGTTGCCAGTTTATAGAAAACTAAAAAGTACGTAGTGATTGTATTATCATACTCACTTGTAGTAAACCGTAAACCGATAACTGACAACTGTATTTAAAACTAACGACTATTTCACTAACGACTAATTAAATCTAATTTTTAAGAGAGGAGTTAAAGATGCCAGTAGCTTTAATGGTGATTCAAATTATTATAAGTATAGCTTTGATCCTGGTAGTGATACTTCAGGCGAGAAAGTCAAGTAGAGCTTCAGGTATATTTGGTGGAGGGACAACTGCTGATTATGGCGGGAAGAAAGGCAAGGAAGCATTTTTAATGAAGCTTACTACTGCCATAGCAGTGCTTTTTATGTTTTCTTCCCTTTTGCTTAGCTTAATTAAATAGAAGGAAAGTCTTTGAAAGTACGAATAAACCTATTAGCTCGGCTAAGGAGACAGAAAATACAAAATTAAAGCGAATAATGTAAAAATAAGTTGATAACGGAGGGAAGAGGTAAATGGAGGATTTACTGTTACAAGTTAAAGACTTAAGAACCTATTTTTATACTGATGATGGTGTGGTTAAAGCAGTTGATGGTGTTGATTTTACGATAAGAAAAGGAGAAACACTGGGTATGGTAGGTGAATCGGGTTGTGGAAAAAGTGTTACTGCCCTTTCCGTATTAAGATTGATCCAGGAACCACCGGGAAAGATTGTTAGTGGTGAAATTTGGTTTAAAGGTGAAGAATTATTAAATAAAAGACCCGAAGAAATGAGAAAGATTAGAGGGAACGATATTTCCATGATCTTCCAAGAACCGATGACCTCCTTAAACCCTGTATATACTATTGGTGAACAGATTTCAGAAGCTATAGTACTACACCAAAAATTAAATAAAGAAAAAGCCTTAAAGAAAACCGTAGAGATGTTAAGATTAGTAAGTATGCCTTCTCCCGAAACCAGAGTGCATAAATATCCTCATGAATTAAGCGGAGGGCAAAGACAGAGAGCAATGATTGCCATGGCTTTATCTTGTAATCCGGATTTATTAATTGCAGACGAACCAACAACCGCTTTAGATGTTACCATTCAGGCTCAAATTTTAGAACTGATAAAGAAATTAAAAAATGAAATTGGTATGTCAGTTTTAATGATTACTCATGATTTGGGAGTAATTGCTGAAGTATCGGATGATGTAGTAGTTGTGTATGCTGGTAAAGCAGTAGAATATGCAGATGTGAAAACCATCTTTAAAAATCCGCGGCATCCCTATACTATGGCTCTCCAAAATTCCATTCCTCGCTTAACGGATAAACCAGGGAAAAAACTAGAAGTTATTCAGGGTGGAATTCCTGATCCTTTAGCTTTGCCTTCCGGATGCAAGTTTCATCCCCGTTGTAAGTTTTCTATAGATCTTTGCAAGAAAGAAGAACCTGAACTTGAAAAGATAGAAGGCAACCATATTGTACGGTGCTGGATGTATAATAAAAATAAGGCAAAAGATTTTAAAATTAAGCAAGAAGTAGCAGGCATCACCCAGGAGTAGTAAATTTAAGGTAAAAAATGGAAGGGAAAAGGATTGGAAGATAATGTGTTGCTCAAAGTAAAAAAATTAAAAAAATATTTTCCGGTGAGAGGGGGAATATTATCAAAGGTAATAGGATATGTCCAGGCGGTAGACGAAATAAGTTTTGATATTAAAGAGGGAGAAACTTTAGGTCTGGTGGGAGAATCAGGCTGTGGTAAAACTACTGCCGGGAGAACGATTACCAGACTTTTAGAACCCACCGCCGGAGAGGTAGATTTTGAAGGGGAAAATATCTTTAAATTAAGGAAAGAAGAACTCAGAAAAGTAAGACGTAATATTCAAATAATATTTCAGGATCCTTTTGGTTCCCTAAATCCCCGGATGACTGTAGGTGATATAGTAGGAGAGGCATTAGTTATTCATAAGATTGCGAAGAATAAAAAAGAAAAAGAGGAAAAAGTTAAGGATTTATTAGAAACTGTGGGCTTAAATGCTGGACATGTAAGAAGGTATCCGCATGAATTTAGCGGAGGACAGAGACAAAGAATTGGAATAGCCCGAGCTTTGGCCCTTAATCCTAAATTAATAATTTGTGATGAAGCCGTATCCGCACTTGATGTTTCTATCCAAGCTCAAGTTATAAATTTATTGGAAGATTTACAAGAAAAATTTAAGCTTACTTATTTATTTATTGCTCACGATTTGAGTGTGGTAAAACACATTTCTGATAGAGTTGCAGTAATGTATTTGGGTAAGATTGTAGAGCTG
>SDBS01003134.1_pt1 | contig 16191 bp, 17 predicted proteins | sample 2277091 | NCBI WGS metagenome assembly SDBS01 (sample SAMN10404972, study PRJNA504765) | marine sediment metagenome | isolation source: marine sediment core GS10_PC15, 163 cmbsf | place: Arctic Ocean: Southern Knipovich Ridge | collected 2010 | reverse complement strand
TGAAACCGACGATAGAATGCGCGTTGTCAGCGCCGATAGGGACATGTCTCATATAGAGACCACTGAATGATCGTCAGGGCACCTCACAGGGGATGGTTGACACGCCGTCTTATAGGAACACCCACACCCGTCCCCCCCCCGGTCCCATCTGTAGGGTCGAGCGCCCGTGAGACCGATCTGAGGGCGCTTCAGGGCACGGATGAGTTTCTGGACAGGACGAGGTCTCCGCATGGGCATCAGCAACGGCAACCTGGGTGCTACCCACTGCTCCCCTCGTGGCCGTGCGCGGCCCTCAGGATCTCCTCGCGGATCAGCTCGAGGGCGCGGTCCTTTATCCGCACGAATTCCGGACTCGTCAGGAGCTTGTAGCTTCGTGGTCGCTCCAGCTTCACATCGATCTGTTCCTTCAGCCTAGCAGGTCGAGCTGTGAGCACGAGGATGCGATCGGCCAACAAGATCGCTTCGTCCACGTCGTGGGTGACGAAGACAACCGTCTTCGCCGATTCATCCCAGATCCGAAGGAGCAGCTCTTGCATCATCATCCGCGTCTGCGCGTCCAGCGAGCCAAACGGCTCGTCCATCAGCAGCACCACGGGATCTATGGCGAGTATCCTCGCAAGTCCAACGCGCTGCTCCATCCCGCCCGAAAGCTCGGCCGGATACCGGTTCTCGAAGCCCGTCAGGCCCACGAGATCTATGTACTGCTGGGCATCGCGACCCAGAGCAGGGCCGGCGAGTCCTTTCATCCTGAGGCCGAACTCGACATTCTGGCGAACAGTCTTCCACGGGAACAAGGCGTGTCGCTGGAACACCACGCCGCGGTCGGGCCCAGGGGGACCGACAGGCCTGCCATCAAGCAGCACCTCTCCTTCCGTAGGCGAGACATATCCCGCCACGCAGTTGAGCACGGTTGTCTTCCCGCATCCGGACGGGCCGAGCAGACACACGAACTCACCCGTGGCCACCGCGAAGTCGAGGCGGTCCACCGCTGTCACGCCGTCACTACCTGACCCGAAACGCACCGACAGGCCTCTGACCTCGATCTGGCCGCCGTCTTGTGGCATCCTGTCTGTCATTGCCGAGTCACATCAGGCTCGCCTGCCAAGTCCGATCCAGGGGAAGAGCCTCCCAGTACCCAGTTTGAACAACTGGTCTGCCGCTGCGCCCATGGCACCCAGCACAATGAGCGAAGCAAGCATCTTGTCCACCCGGAAAATGAGATAGGAGGTCGAGATCCGGAAGCCGACCCCCTCATAGGCGCCGGCCATCTCAGCAACGAACACGCAGATGAAGCAGATTCCGATTGCGACCCTCATGCCGGCCAGTATCTGCGGCAGAGCGGCCGGCAGAAGGACGTTCGTGATCAGGTCCTTTCGTCGAGCGCCAAGAGTCCGGCCTGCCCACAGATACGTCTCCTCGACATAAGACATGCCGGCGTGTGTGTTCACCCAGACGGGGAACAGGACACCCCAGAACACGAGGAAGTACTTCGATCCCTCAGTGAGCCCAAACCACGTTATCGCAAGCGGCACGATCGCGACCGGAGGGAAGGCTCGCAGCACGTGGATGATCTGGCCGAGTGCCCTTTCCGCAAGCGCAAGACGTCCGGTGACTATTCCGACAAGGATACCTGCCACGCAGCCCAGACCGTAGCCCACCAATGCCCGCTTCGCGCTGACAGCGACATCGCTCAACATCTCGCCACTTCTGCACGCGTGCACGAAGGCACGCCAGACCGAACTGGGTGGGGGAAAGAGCTGGCTGTTGAACGCGCCGGAACGCGAAACGAGTTCCCACATCAGCAAGGCCGCGGGCAGCGGCAATACGGTCGCGGCCCATCTGATCGCCAACCGGCCGAGCGCGGGACCGCGACGATCGGTGGTCCGCGACACTTCTTGATCCCGGCTGAGCCAAGTCTGGCGCTTCCTCACTCGACCTCCCCTGTCCCAACTACACATCCGCAAGCCGCGCCCTCTTCCAGACATATCAGAAAGACTACTACACAGTGGGTGGATGGTGCTCCCTCTGCCGCGCACCGCGCTTCCGCTCGAGCCAAGTTCGAAACCGGTTCAGCCTCCCGTCCCAACTCCCTGAGAACTCCGTCTGCTCTAGTGGCTCTTTGTTGTGGCGTTCTAGATGCTCAAAGCGGTCGTGCGGCTCCACCTCGTGCAGCATGTAATACAGGTGGGTCAGCTGCTGCTGGGCGAGGAAGCCGCGCCACTCAGGATAGCTGGGCACGTCCTCAAAGAGCCGGAAGAACGGCTCTGCCCCAATCCGCACTTGATCGTAGATGTGCGTCGTCACAATCCTGGCACAGCGGGGAGCGAATGCCTTACGAAGATAGCAGAACACAAGCGGCCTTGCGTCGCTGCCCAGTGACAGGGTGAGCAGCAGCAGACGCCCGCCCTCGGGAAGGTGTCGTGGCGCTCCGAATATCACCCGGCGGACCACATCCATTCCGTCACGGCCACCATCTGCGCTCAGGAACATCCGATAGCCCGTCGGCAAAGGGACGAAGGGCGGGTTGCAGACAATCAAGTCGAAGGTTCGTCCTGCGACCGGAGCGTAGAGGTCACCAGGGAGGAAGAGACACCTGTCTGCCACCTCGTTCAGAGTCGCGTTCTTCCGGGCGTAGGCCACGGCCCTAGGGTTGACGTCTACCCCAACGACGGTACGCGCTTGGTGAGCGGCCGTTATGGCGAGCAGACCACACCCAGTCCCGACGTCGAGAACGATGTTCCGTCGCGTCACTTCGATACGCCGCGCGACGTAGACAGATTCGTCATCGAACACCGGCATGACGCGGTCATACTCCTCGCAGGCAACGGCGTCTGAGACGAATTGAGAGTTACTCACGTTGACTGTGTCCCACGAATCCATCAATGTGTGACAGCTGAGCATATACGTTCCCTACAGAATTCATCGCCCGGTGAACCTAGTCATCCTTGGATACATCGTCCCGTCCGTTCTGTCTCGCGAACCGAGATAGAGATCGGATGCCGAGCGTTAGGACCTCGGTAAGCAACTCCGCCGGCTTGTGCGGAAGCGACGCGAGCCCTGCTAATGCGACGCAGAAGGCGATGACAATCGCGTCAACAACTGTCAGCTTAGCGTCACCCACTGCAGTGACGAAACGGCCCCCGAATGCTAGTATAATTAGGATGGATACGACGCGCACGAGCAACATGATGCTCTGCCACCCTGGTGCAAGCGCAGACACGACCTTGGGCGCAGGCTGGTCCACCTGTAGCGCAGCGTCAAGGGACAGTCGGGAACGTCTTTCTGCCTGGGCGTCGTCATCGAGGGCCACGGCTGCCAGTTGTCGTAGCACCCCGGATATGGCATTGGGCTTAGTGTGGATGGATATGCCGAGGATCTCCATGGACTCGCGATCGATCGCCCCTGGGTATGCAGTCACGATCACGATGTTCTCGGCCATTGCCCGGTCTCTCAGTGTGGCCGCGACCGTGCCGCCGTCAGTACCCGGCCAGAGTTTCCAGTCCACGATCGCCGTGTGGTACTGCCTGCCCTCCTCGAACAGGCGCTTGAGCTGGTCAACGCCCTCAACGACGGTTACCTTCCAGCCAAGCAGCGCGGCATTGCGTGCGTAGGCATCCCGGAGTCTCGGGTTGTCGTCTATCACCAGTGCCGACAGCTCCATGCATCCACCCTCCCTATCGTCTACTACATTCTATACCAGTCGATCGTTAGCTGCAAGCCACGGCCAGGCTTACGAGGCACGAATTGACAGTTCCTGGCCTAGGAGACGGGAGGTAGCGAAAGAGGACAGCAGGAAGCGGTGCCTGGGTACACATGTGCCCGCTTGCGGGTCCGCCGGGCTATCCTATGTCCCTATGTCGGACCCCCTCAGGGATCGACGGGCATTGGACGCCAGCGTGGGACGGGTTCCCGCGTCACGCGCTGAGCATGCTACAGGCGCCTCCGAAAGATGAGCCAAGGGATGCTCTAGGACGTGGCTACTGACGACCCGCCGAGAGCCGAGCTCCAGGCAGACTGCGCCCCTCCGTTGGCGGATCGGCGATGAGCGCCACCATCACCAGAGCACTCAATGAGACTCGGCATGAAGTACCAGAGGGCGAACATGTCAGACGACGGGGCAATAGTGGTTCCATGCCTGGAGCGTGGTCGAGTTAGTTGTGATCGGCGAACGTCGCGCGGCACCGGTGCTTCCGGCGTCTCGGCGCCATCACAGCGAAGGGCCGAACGCCGAACTCGAAGAGGTCCAGTGCGCGAGAGCAATTGCACGAAGACCAGAAGCCAGTCCACTGGGGTCAGCATACCATCCTCACCGTCTAACGGGCGCGGCAGTCTCGGAAGAAGGAAAGCTCTGTCCACCCCCTATGCCTCGTCAGGCATCGACCCCAGAAGCATCGCATTCCAGTAGCGCAACGCCTCATTCGTACGATGCGGCAGTACGTCAGCTCGCGTCAAGGAACTGTCTGAGCACCTGAGGCGAGCGCGCCTTTGAGAGCACGCTGACCCCCAACGCGTGTAAGTCGCTTCCTGCCAGATCCTCGGGGTATCCAGTCAGAATCGCTATTCTCCCGCTTGGCACAGCGCCCAGCCCGAGCAGCTGTCTCACGAGGCTATCTCCCGTTGAGACCCGCAGGCGTAGATCCACGACTGCGATGTCAAACGGCCCGCGACGTCGGGCGAGGTCTACTGCCTCTCTTTCATTGCGGGCAGTAATAGGCTCACACCCTTGATACTGAAGCCATCGGGCTAGAGCCTTGCGTTGCAGGGGATCATCTTCTACTAGTAACACCGAGGGTCGCTCGGCGATCGCACTAGCCATGGTCCTGATTCACCGTTGCGCCCTGGACAGCGGGCAGTCTCAGAGTGATGATTACCCCGGTGCGATACTCACTATTCATATTGACATTACCCCCGTGTGCTTTCACGAGATATTCCACCATCGGGAGGCCCACCCCATCACCGGTTGACTTGGTGGTGAAGCCCGGACGCCAGACGTCGTTGATTTCCTCCGGGCGGATGCCGATTCCATTGTCGGAGATCTCAATAGTCGTCTGGTTCTCCTGGGAGCTGGAACGCAGCACTATGACGCCATCTCGCGCTTCCAGCTTTTGCACGTCCCGTATTCCCCAGACCGCATTGGTGATGAGCTCAGCTATGATGACCGCGAGGATCTGCTGGTCGCCGTACAGCGGTACCCGTGCCAGACCATCTACGTTGACGGTGACGTCGGGTGCCACATCCTCCAGCATGGCCTCCGCGAATGCCATATCGCAGACGGCGACGACGTCGCCGTCTGCGAAGTCAAGCGGCTTGAGTCCAGCACATTTGAGAGCATCGGTGATCTTCTGGTCTGCGATGCGAACACCCTCATAGATGTCCGCCACATAGCTTGAGATGAGCCGCTGGTCTGGCTCGCCGACGTTCCGGCCCTCACATCGCTTACATTCCAATAGGGTGTTTTCCGCATTCGTCCTGATGACGGCAAGGGGTTGTCGTATCTGGTGTGTCATAGCCGCACCCGCGAACCTCTCAACGTTCAGCAGCCTCTCTCGCTGTCGGGTCCCGAACTCGATAATCTCGGCTTGGGCGCACGCGGAGAAGACTGCCCGTAATGCAGACGGATCATCATACGCTACGCGGGCGTCGAAGAGATTGCATATCACGAAGGCAGTGTACGGAACGGACACCCGTGGAGCCGGCTCGCCCGCACTGAAGTCCGTCTCCCCGAACCACAGCGGCAGCATCAGAATGTTCCTGCTCCGGAGAGCGCGCTCCACGATCGGCTGAAACCTGCATCTCTGCTCAAAAACGATGAGGTTCTCGTCCTCGCCGGACGCACCCAGTTGGTACTCGCTCCGTGCAAAGATCGCAATGGCAAGCTCCCCAGCGTCGACCAGCTTGTCAGGGTCGACATCATCGTCCAGCCACCAATCCCGCAACTCATCCCCGTGCAAGTCTTGGCGGGTACGCCAGCTATGCCATGCCGACTCCTGGTCTTGGGACAACTTGCGGACGGTCGCAATCCATTCCGCGACCTTCTGGGAAAGCAGGACGCTAGAATGCTCTTCATGCAGGCATTCAGCTAGCGCCTCCCACACACCTTGTGCCTTGCCGCGCCCGTCCACCGAACGCGCGTGCTGAACAGCTTCCGCTCTTGAGAGACCCATCCCGGCGTACGTCTGTCTGATCGCGTACTCGAACTGGTATAGAGCTACTTCCGGAAGCTGAATGAGGACCCATCTGTGCTCGTACTCGGGATCGGACCAGACATATCGGCCTGTCAGGAACCATTCGTAAAGCTCCCTAACCGTAGCGCGGGCGAAGTTCCCATCCATGATTTCGGCGCGGAGCTGCCTAAGGTCAGGCGTTCCTTTGGGGCGCCCTGAACCCTCTGCTATATCGTACAGGAAGCTGCCCTCTTCCTCAGCATACACGTGCAGGTAGATAGGTCTTGCGCCCCATGACACGAAGTCACCAGCATCCACGAGGTCAGTTCCCCCATCCCACAGATACCAGTTTGTTGCACCGACACCAAGGCCCCCTCCGAGGAACGAGATGGCTGGAGAATTCGGGTCGCGGAGTGGGTCAAGCGGAACTGCGGTGCTCTCTGGTCGCTCGCCAGCGAAGTGCAAGGCGTCGACGCGTTTAGCAAGGTTCTTGAGAGCTTCCCCGAACGTTGACGACATCGCAGTAGACATTAGGACCTTGTTTCCTTCCGCGTTAGTCCTTTTGACCGCCAGATAGTACGAGTCAGGCGCAGGGTCACGAATACCCGCCGGTGGGTGCCGCAAGGGCTCTCATCACGTGCCGACGCGTGCCCCGAGGCCGGCAGGGCTCGCCACATTCCTAGTCGCTAGCAGCAGCGCCTATGCTGCCAGACTGGATGGCCCGCAGGAATCTCGGCTCGAACATCGTTTGGTAGTCGGGGATAGCGCTGTCCTCCGGAACCGCTCCGCTTTCCACGGCGAATGCTGCCTCTTTCTCAATGAGGTCGATGATCTCTTGCTCCAACACGAGATCAAAGCGGAAGTTCGGCCAGATGTGGTCGAGAATCTCCGGATCAATCGATATGGCCCTGAGTATCGTCTCCTTGGCTTCCTCCGGATTGGACCGAATGAGCGCCTCTGCCTTCGCGAGCGCACGCAGGAAGCTCTCTACCGTCGATGCGTTCTGCTCTGCGTACTCCTTCATTACTGCGATGTGGAAGGTCTCCGTGTAGATGTCCTCGCCGGTGAAGGTGACCGCGTCCGCGCCGATCCCCGTCTCCCCGTTGTAGATGTGTGGCTCCCACATGGCGATGGCCGCGAGGTCGCCTCGAACAATCGCGGTGACCAGCGCGGGCGGCGCCATGTAGGTTACTCTGACGTCCTGCATGCTCATCCCGTGCTTCTTGAGGAACTGGGCTAGGAAGTACTCAGCGCTGCCGCCCTTGAACGTGCCAACCTTCTTCCCCCTGAGATCAGTCGGTGTGGTCACGCCCTTGTCCTTCCGAGCGAGTATCTTCACGCTCAAGGGCGATGACTCTATCGTCGCGACGACCCACACGGGTTGCTGGCTGAAGCCCGCATACATAATGGGCGTCTCGGCCACTGTTGAGAATTCAGCACCGCCTCCGAGCATCGCATCGAAACAGAGCTTACCAGTGGTGAACTCCTTGACGGTCACATCGAGGCCTTCGTCCTCAAAGTAGCCCTTCTCCTTAGCAATGATCGGAAGGGCCGAGTGTGGCACTGGATTCTGGGCTAATGTTACTTCGGTTAACTGCGCCGGTGGCTTGAGCGGCGCTTCTCGCTTCCCACACCCCCCAACACAGCAAGTAGTCAGCACAAGCACCAGCAAAACACCGACCTGGACACACGTCAAAGGCTTGCCAGACAGCATGAAGTGACCTCCTCGGCGTCTGCGAGAGTCGTCGGTGGGTGCATCGCCCCTATGCAAGTCCCATCCGATCCGCTCGCGCAGCATCCTCGCCCTCGCTTGATGAGCAGCCTCTGGAGTATATCACTCTGATGTTGCGATATCAAGTGCAACTCAGCTCGCGTGCCAGAGGCGTTCTGATGGATTGGGTCGCGCTCCTCGCGTCCGTGGACGGAGCGCTACGTTACTGGTACAACCCGAACAGATGGGCCGCATCCGTGATCCAAGTCTGGCCGGCGTGATGGCCTTCTCCCACAACCACGAACGATCCACTCAGCGACTTCTCCTCGTGCTGGCTCACCCGAAGTCGAACTGAGACTGCGGCTGGCGGACACCACACGTAGGTCCGTGGGACTCCATCCTTGACTCCCGATTGAGCACACGCGCGCGTGGGCCCATAACATTGGTTATGGGCCCAACCATCCGCCACGGCGCGCCGGCCCGAGAGGCGGAGAGAGGAGTACGAGGCGATGTCGCCAAGCTGGCAGTGCTCCGAACGGTCGACGTACCAGGGCAGTTTGGGGTGCCACCGCCTCGGGACTGTAATCAAGACGGTATGCTATCCAGCGTCCTCCACAGTCCTACCTCCTCGATTGCTGCGCTCGCGAGGCCGAAGACCCGAGCCCCCCACTGCGACCCACTTCTTGACCTCACTGACTCGCATGAGCGCCTGCCCTGCCTGCTCGAGGGCGTCCGCCTTCTCCTCATTGGCATCGCGCGTGGCTTGGCATATGCCATCAGCTTCATTGGAGCGCCTGAGCGCCTGCGCCCTTTCGACTAACTGACACGCATCCTCCGCGAACCGCTCGCCGATAGCGCCCTCGAATCTAAGGAGCACGCCGTCCAGGACCTTCTCCATGCCGGGTTCGTCAATGCCCGAGAGTCCGCGCAGCTCTTCGGGGCTGAGCTCCGCCTTGACCTGCTCACGGTAGGCGCGGCTCAGGGAGGTTTCCGCCGCGCGGTAGTAGGCCCGCGCGAGCGATTTGCCTGAGTTGTACCTGCGGCGGTGCGTTCGGTTCCACTCTTCGCAAAGGGCGTCCCAGGGGGCCCGGACCGCCGGGCCGCGACGTCCCGGCGTGATCTGCTCTCCGCCCGAGAGCACTCTCCAGAGAGGAATAGCATACCCGGCCACAAACTCCAGCAGTTCGAGATTCCGGGCCCGCGCCTCCTCGGTCTTGTATGATCGCCCCTTGGCCTTTGATTCCCCGGTGTCGCGAATCTTCCTGAGCACGCTCTCATCAAGATTGGCCACACTCTCCACGAAGTTGCGGGCAACCGCCTGGGCGACAGGCCAAGCCCACTTCTCGAACTCCTTCACGAGCAGGCGACGGTCCGCATCCCTCAGGGGGTGGTACGTCGTCATTCCGGGCTGACGGAGAAAAGTGGTTTGGACTTGCCGACGCAGGACGGGAGCGATGCTGAGTGCTGCCTGGATGCGGTCTCCCACCCGTTGCTCGACATGAGTCCAGACTCGATCGAACATCTCCTCGTATGCTGTCGCTAGTTGCTCCTTCTCGTCACGGGCCATGGGCGCACCTCATTTGCGACAGTGTCACAAATTGCACTGTACCTCAAGACAGGACAGAATTCAATTGCCGATGGGAGGATGCATGGCGTGCTCTCTAGTCGCCGCCAGTTGGCGTTCTCGCGGCGAGACTGAAGCGGAAAGCCATGAGCCTCGACAGATCGAGACGACAGTCAGAGGTCGCGGGCAGGACGCGCGGCCTGACCAGAGAGAGACATAATGACGGAGACCGAGAAGAGGGACGATCGAGCAGGTGGCGCAACGCCCGGAGCGGCGGGGCACGGGCCGGACGCGAGGCTGTGGGAACGGCGCCCCGACGAGTCGCCCAAGGCCTACCACGCGTTCTCGACCTACCGCGACCTCGCCGCCAGCCGCAGCCTTATTCTCGCTGCCAGAACCTTACGGAAGGCCTACTCGCTCGTCCGTCGCTGGGCGAAACGGCACGAGTGGGAGCGCCGCGTGTGGGCGTGGGACGTCGCCCAGTCTCGCCAGGACGAGGCGGCCGTACGCCACCAGCGTGATGAGTCCATTCGCCAGTTCACAGACGACTCGTTCCGCATCTGGCGTGTGGCGATCTCTTACTTCTGGACGCTGATCAAACGAGACCCGGAAACGGGCAGACCTGCATTCGGGCCCGATTTCACCCCCGCCGTTGCGCTCAAATTCTGCGAACTCGCACTCAGAGTCCAAACGGCTCTGGGACAACGCCCGGACTCCACCGAGGCGGAGGAGCCGGCCGACCCCTTCCAGTTTACGAATGTGGAGTTGAGGGAGGCCATAGCCTTCGCCCGTGAGCTCACCAAGGGAAAGGAGCACGAAGATGACGAGATCACGAAGGCGTAGCAGCACGCGACAGAAGCCTCCTGCACGGCAGAGCCCTGAACCTGGGCAGTCACTCGCTGCGCCACTTCCGGTCGAGTCTGTTGCCATTGACAGCCTCCACCCATGGGAGGCCAATCCGCGCCATATGCCGCAAGCAGAGATGGCGAACCTGAAGCGATCTCTCGACCAGTGGGGCTTGGTACAGCCTCTCGTCGTGCGGCGCGCGGACAACCGTCTGATAGCCGGGCATCAGCGGCTCGAGGCGGCCAAGGCGCTCGGGTTGGAGACGGTGCCAGTCGTATTCGTCGACATCTCGGCGGAAGAGGCGAAGGCGCTGAACCTGGCACTCAACCGCATCACCGGTGAGTGGGACGTGGATAAGTTGGGGGAGTTGCTGGATGAACTGCAACACCTCCCCAACATCGATGAAGGTCTCACCGGCTTCTCTCCTGATGAGATTGATGACCTGTTGGCAGAGCTGGAGCGACAGCGGGCACCTGCTCCTAGAGAAGAGAGCTTCCCGCTTGCCGCCGAGGCGCTTCAGCAGTGGATGGACCAGGCCCCGACCAGAGTCAGCACGGGAGAGCTGTGGAGGGTCGGCCGCCACCGGCTGCTCTGTGGAGACAGCCTGGCGGGCAGCATGCTGGAGCGGCTGTGTGCGGGCAAGCCAGTTGACGTGGTGCTGACGGATCCTCCTTACGGGATCGGGTATCAGTCTTCACAGCCCGCCGCGGGCCGGCGCAAGCGCAAGATCGCCAACGACGACGCGAACGAATTCGAGGATTTCCTTGAGCGGGCACTGCGGGCAATCAAGGAAGTGATGAAACGCGGGGCGGTGCTGTACTGGTTCGCAGGCGGCGGTGGTGGCGAACCGGTGCTGGCGAAGGCGCTGCTGGCGATCAGCCAGCACCTCGATCTCCAGAACATCCTTGTCTGGGACAAGATCGACCCGGGGCTTGGATGGCGCTGGCGGCGATCGTGGGAGGCGATTATCGAGGCCTCTCGTGGCGGGCCTAAGATCTGGCACGGCGGCACCGACCGGCGGAACGTACTGCGCTTCGCCAAGGCCATCCCCCAGGCCGACGACCACCCCACTCCCAAACCGGTGCCGCTGCTGGAGGAGATCATTCATGCCGCCGCGCCGGCACACGGCCTTGTGCTCGATCCCTTTGCCGGGTCGGGATCGACCCTTATCGCGGCAGAGCGCAGCGGCCGGACGTGTCTCGCGGCCGAGCTCGAGCCCCGTTATTGCGACATCATCCTTGCTCGCTGGGAAGCCATGACTCAGCAGAGAGCCGCACGGGAAGAAAGCAGGCGTCAACTGAAGACGGATGACAGCGCGGGACTAGACGGGAAAGGAGAAGAGGGCAATGGCACAGGCCCAGAATCGACCTGATCGAGAGAAGATGGAGAAGCTGCGCCGGATGGCCGAGCAAGCAGAGAAGACTCTTGCGCTCCGCGCCGACCCCAGGTCCTGGATTGAGGAGAACCTGTGGATCCGAACGAAGGACCAGCAACTCGTCTTGCTGCGGCTTAACGCTGTCCAACAGGACTACTACTCCCGGCGAGGACCGCGGGATCTGATCCTGAAACCCCGACAGCTAGGATTCACGACGCTGGTGTGTGCGCTCTTCTTCGTCGAGGCGGTGCTGCAGCCCAACACCGTGTCGGCGATGGTCGCACATGACGCGGACTCGGTACAGCGGATCTTCGGCATTGTGCGTCTGTTCTGGGATCGACTGCCAGAGGCCGAGATGCGCAGGATCGGAGAACCCCGCATCTTCAATCGCCGGGAGATGTTCTGGCCCAGACTCAACAGCCGCTTCTATGTGGGGACGGCCGGCGCCTTCACCTTCGGTCGAGGCCAGACGATCAACAACCTTCACTGCTCGGAGTTCGCCTTCTGGCCGAGGTCGATGGAAGCGCTGGCGGCCCTGACCGAGGCGGTGCCACTCGATGGACGCATCGTCATCGAATCCACAGCAAATGGGATGGGCAACGCTTTCCATGACATTTGGGTTGAAGCGAAGCAACTGGAAAACGCTTATGCCACACACTTCTACACCTGGTGGCAAGACCCGTCCTATCGGCAGTGGAGTCCGCAGCCTCTGGGCGAGCCATTCGAGGATGAACAAAGCCTCCGGGAGATCCAAGAACTGAACGATGACCAGCTCCGTTGGCGGCGAGCCAAGCGTGCCGAACTGCGTGACCGCTTCCTCCAGGAGTACCCCGAAGACGATGTCACCTGCTTCCTGGCAAGCGGCCGGTGTTGCTTCGATACGACCGCGCTAGTGCGGGAGCAGCAGCGGATCGCGGGCGAGCCCGAGTCAATCACCGCCACTCATCTCAAGGTTGAGAAGGCAGAGGCTGTTGCCGTTGCCCCTGCCCAGCTGCTGCTCTGGCAAGAGCCTGCGCCTGGCCGCAAGTACTGCATCGGCGCGGACGTGGGGCAGGGAGTGAAAGGCGGTGATCCCTCCGCCGCTTTTGTGCTGGACTACGAGTCAGCCGAGCAGGTGGCCGAACTCCACGGACTCGTGCCGCCTGACCGCTTCGGTCGTCTCCTGGACGCGCTGGGTCGGTACTACAACAACGCCAAGTTAGCCGTCGAGTATAACAACCATGGCCACTCGACACTCAACACGTTGCTGAACGAATGCGGGTACCCGAATCTCTACCGGCACGTCGACTACGATGACCCTCTAAGTAAGAGCCACCTGCCAGGTTGGCCCACAAACGCCAAAACGAAGCCGCTCATGATCAATGGACTGGCTGCTGCTGTCGCTGAGCGCAGTATCCTCATCCGCTCCTCAGCTCTCGTGGACGAGTGCTTCAGCTACGTCGTCACCGACGCCGGGGGAACGGAGGCGCAGCCAGGCAAGCATGATGATCGGGTGATCGCGGCTGCCATCGCCTGGCAGGTACGGAAGCGCCCGATAGTGGAGCCCAATATCCGGCTCCTGTAAGCCGAAGGCTCAACCGCGCCAACCGTCCCCGCACGCTGCATCGGCGTCAGGTGACAAGGACGCGTTGGTTTGGTTCCTCGCCTGTGTTAGGCAGATGATCGGGTCATCGCCGCTGCCATTGCCTGGCAGGTCAGGAACAGGAGAAAGCCGCGAGCCATCTACGTGCGGCCGCCTGGATGGTGAGAGATGCGCAGGCCGGCCAAACGATGGAACATGGCTGCCGTGCGGTGAGACGTTCGGTAGACTCCAGGTGCCCGCATCGTCTATGATGTGGGCGGGCGAGAGTGAACCCCAGCGACTACCGACTACCTCAGAGGGGGTCGCACGACATGCGCGAAGCTGTGAGATTCAGTCGTGGTCTCTCGGACGGCTTCCTTGCGGAGATCAATGCCGGTCGGTTCTCCGGCGTCCTGCACGCGGCTGCCTCTCGCCGACTAGACGTCCAGATCCGCGAGCACTATCTCGACATCTACGCAGATGGATGCTGCGTGCTCAAGCTGGAGGAGGGCCGGTCCGCCCGGGGCCCCTATTGGGCATCGATACACCACAAGTTCCTGCACGGGGTGTCTCTGGCTGATGGTCAGGGTGCCCGGCCACGTGGTAGCTACAGACGCTTCGAGGCCTCGCCACACTTCATCGAGACATACCTCCGTTCCCTCGGCGCTATCCTGGAGAACTCCGGGCGCTACGTGAAGCCTGAGGCAGCGCTCGAGGAACAGATGATCGGGCAGAGCCGCTGCCCGTCGTCGCCAGTGTTGTTCGTCGATCGGCAGGTGCAGGTGCACGGTATCAGGCGCCGGGCCGACCTGATTGGTGTGACTGCCGATCCAGAAGCGGCAGCGAGGGTAGTATTGGTCGAGCTCAAGCAGGGCTTGGACAACCGGATCCAGCACCTGGTGGATCAGATGAGTGAGTACCGCCAGATCATAGCTCCGCAGGGTCGGCTTCACTGCGAGGTGGCATCTTCCTACCGGACGGTAGTGGCGCAGAAACGCGAGCTGGGCCTTGTGCCTCCGGCCGCAACCTTCCCCGGAGGTCGGCCGTCTGTTGACTGCCTGCTGGTCCTCGCCAACTACAATCCCAAGAGCAGGCTGCTTGGCCGACTCCGAGAGCGGGCGCGAGAGTCAAGCTTCGGGGTGAAGCTCATCCTCCTGGAGAAGGACCAGTACGTTCTGCCGTCGCCCGAGTCGTGGGAGGTGCTATGAATCAGGTCGCCGCCATCCTGACCCATGGCGACGTTGACGGCATGACGTGCGCAGCGCAGCTGATCCGGCGGGAGCAGGGCAACTGCAAGCTCGTGTTCTCCAACGCGAGGTGGATCGCAAGACATTTGCGACAGCTCCTCAAGGCTGGTGATACGCCCAAGCGCGTGTACGTCACCGACATCCCGGCCAGTGAGAGCGCAGCCGCCGTCATTGAGGCGCTGACGGAAGCCGGAACCGAAGTGTATTGGATCGACCATCATCCCTGGCCCGTGGAGCTGGTGGACCGGCTCCGCCAGTGCTGCATCCGCGTCGAGTACAACGAGTCGTTGAGGACCCCGGCCGGCGTACTCCTCGGGATGTGGCTCAAGGCCGAAGACCCCTACTGCGAGCAGATCGGGCGGATCTGCTACGCCAGCGAACGGGGAACTGAATGGGAACGGAACTGGTTCCGCCTGCTGTCCAGCTACATCGGGAAGTGTGAGCGGGACGTGCTGGAGCGCCTGGCGTTCAAACGCGCATTCACCACGGACGACACGAAGCGGATAGCAGAGCAAGTGCGGCTGGAGAAACTGGCCGAGGAGATCCTTGCCGCCGAGCCGCGCACCCTAACCACATGTGGGGGCAAGCAACTCGCAGTGTATGACACATCGGAAAGACCTGGAATCTACCTCGGCGGCAAGGTATTCCGGCATCACTCTGTTGACTACTGCCTGATCCGCATCGCTGAGAAGAAGTGGCAGCTAGCCTCGAGGCCTGGGATCGAGTCGGACTTCGAGAACCTCCTCGGCCAGCATGACATGGAGGGCTTCCGGATCCGTGTCGCCGGGCGCCCAGAGAGACTGGTGTCAGTGACGGTGGGTAGTGCAGACATCCCACCCGGGACTCACGAGCAGCTCATCGCGTGGCTGGCCGCGAGACTCTAGAGTTCCGAGCATCGACCGCGTGATCGCGGCCCCCAAGCGGAGGGTCGCACACACAGTGATCGGAGGATGATCATGGCTGCGAGAAGCAACGCCATCGGAGAGTTGACTCGTTTCTGGCTCCAGTCCGTTCACAGGTGTTTGGTGGACGAGGCGCTGCCAGTCCCAGTGCCTTACGGGCTGTCAGATATTGACTTGGTCGCGGTAACGGCGGACTCGAAGCCGATCCAGCTCCTCAGTGGCTGTTCTGTTGGCCCCCGCCTGATAGTGGAGACGAAGGACGAACACGACTGGGAGCCGACCGGAAGAGAGTTCGGCACGCTCCTGCAGCAGGACATCGAGAAGATGGGCGATGGCCACTTCATTCCTGCCAAGACCAAGGGCGTCAAGTTCACGATGCTCAAGGAGGAGCACTACCGAGCCGCTGCCGACCGCTTCGGAACAGATGAGTTCGACCGCCTATTCGTCGTTCACGCCATTGACCAAGGGGTAATCCGGGAGGCAGAGACCTTCCTCACTGCCCGCCGGATACACTTCCTCGGTGTTCGCGACGTCGTTGCCGAGATCAACAGATGGTATGCTTCGCACCAGAGGAAGGCGGCTCTGCGGCATACGCTAGTCGGCGACCTGTGGCATCTGCTGGTCGGATACTGCCAGTACAGACCTCCAGCTGCCGCCGAGTGATGGTGAATGGCTACTGCTCGGCCGCCCTGCTAGATTGTCAATCGGCATCGAAAACTGACCCACCATCGGCGTCCAATATTGACCCACCCAGAATGGTGATTCAATGCGCCTCGTTCCTGGCGTTTCTGGTTTTGATCCGCCAGCTATCGTTGCCGGTC
>SDBS01003133.1_pt1 | contig 16195 bp, 13 predicted proteins | sample 2277091 | NCBI WGS metagenome assembly SDBS01 (sample SAMN10404972, study PRJNA504765) | marine sediment metagenome | isolation source: marine sediment core GS10_PC15, 163 cmbsf | place: Arctic Ocean: Southern Knipovich Ridge | collected 2010 | reverse complement strand
ACCTAAATTTTTAATTAGAAAAAATTAGATGTTGAAAATATTATTACTACCAAACAGCAAAAATTTGTCCTTAAAACAATTAAAATCGCTCAAAATTTTTTTTTGAATAGACTTGATGCTAAGAGAAATTTTTAGCTATTTGAATTTGTTGACTAAGGATCAACATTAAATTTAGGCTATTTCTAAAATTAGTTGATAAAGTGTTACCTGAAGTCCGCTTGATTTTTCAGAATTTGGTAGGAAAAGTTGAGCAAGTGTCAACTAAAAACTTTCTTGAGAAATAAAATTGCAGATCAGAATGAATCTACAGAATAAGAAAATTATTAGTTATTTTCGTGAATAATCTTATAATCTAAAAATTACAGTACTTGCTAGGAAGCAGTATTCAAAACAAATATATTTTAAAATTTTAATTTTTAAACATCTTGAATAAGGTTTCAAATGCAGGTAACTGTTTTTGTCAAGTGTGAATTTAATTCCTTTGAATGAAAAAATTCTATCGGAATTGGTGGGGTGTTTGGTAATCTTTTTTTTAGAAATTCCTAAGATGTCTGCGAAGTCTTGAAAATCAGATTTAGGTTTTAGATGTTCATCTTTAATCTCTCTGGTCACTGATGGTCTAATTTCGGGTAATGCTTCAAAATCTCCTAAATCCACTCTCATTCTTTCTTTTCTGTCCATGATAATTTAACAGAAGCTTTGCAATATGATTTAGTAGTTTTAGTCGGAAATTGGGGTTAGATGGGTATAGGTGACATTTTTAAGAGATTGTTTCATCTGAGCGTTAGACTATCACATATTAGGAATTATAAACATGCTAAAACATGCCTCTTTTGGTTTATAAAGGATACCTTTATCGTAAACTAAAAAATCAGTAATTTGATGGTCAGTAGTTCTATAAATTTATGAATTGCTTTGAAGATCATGTCAAAATATAATATTAAAAACATAAAAAGAGGGTAAACAAATGATTGATGGACAAGAAATAATGGATGTTTCCAAATCTTATGAATATACTTCTTACTGCTATTCTATGACCCTAGATAATGGCGTGAAAGTGTTATTTCAAAAATGGGGTAATTACTATGTTGCTGTGCCCCCTCAATATGCGGGAGATATTGAAAAAATTTACGCGAAAAACTATCCCGAAGCTATGAAACAATATATCCAATTGCATAACCTAAAGGAGAGTTAATGATGGAAAATATATTAAAGTCAAATTCTACTTTTTTTTTAACATCGAAAAATGGATTTGATGAGGTCAAAAAAGCGTTTAAATCCCAAATTGGTACGTATATGATTAGCGTTATTAGAGAAACAAAAAACTCCATAGAATTCGTTTATAGAGGATATGAATGTTTTATCTCCGATAATGGGGGAGAGTTAAATATAGGAGTCCGTAATATCGCGTATAGTTATCACTCTATTCCTGTTGTGTTTAACACTTCTTGTGATATTATAGTTCCTCATTTGATTGTTATGCTAGTAATGGAATATATAAGCGTGATGCTAGAGAAGTTCAAAAGTTTTAACATGAAAGCCTATTCAAAAATCTATTCTAATAAAATACGTTTAGATTTTGTGAACAAAGTCTTTAGGAAGTATATTCAACCTGAAAACTAATTCTTTTTTTTTTTAATTTTTTGTATCCTGAGATAATCTATTTTTTCACTACTTATGTATTGTCTAATATTTAACTAAATCATTTTTCTTTCTTGGCTTTTTTTGTAAGGAAGCATATCCCTTATTTTGTGGATTTTTGTTGTTTTTTTTCCACAATTCATTATTTCTCTCTTAATCAGTCTTAATATTAATAAAGGTCTTTTTTTTTTCAATTAAAATTGTCACTCTAAGTAGGAAGTACTCCAAATATACGCCTTACTTTTCTTTTTAATAGTTTATTTCTATTTTACTTTATTTTTTTTTTTTGATGCTTTTGCTATGACTGATATATTATGTGTAACCTATTGACAAAAAACGAAAATAACTATTCATAATTCCCAAATTTTACCTTAAAAAAAATGTGAAAAATTATTATTATTAAAAAATAACTAAAAATTGTGAATAAAGGAAAAAGTTATATCGTCGTGATGAATCTTGTCAATTTTCTTCATATAAAACAATATTCAAAACAAATATATTTTAGAGTTTTTATTATCTTAATGGAGAAGACAAACAATAATTGAAAGCGGATAGAAATTGAATGAATTTAAAGTTAATGATTTTATTACTCTAAGATTGGAAGATGGAGATACTAATATCTATGTAAAAAACAAGCTATTTAGACAATGCAAATTTCTCTTTATAGATATTCCAGTTAATAAAGCCCAACTTTACGATGAAATTGAATCAATAGATGAGGTCTCTGAAAAATATGACAGGGCAATGGAACCTTCAGAAAATTATGTCAGAAAAATTCCTTCGAAAGTGGAGTTTTGGGGGCATTGCTCCAATCTCCAAGTTTGGGCAGAAGAAAACTATAATACGGATATAATTCATAGCAACTTAGCATTCCCATTATTAGAAAGGTTAGTAGAAGAAGGAGATTTAATTGCTAGAAGGGTATTTAAAGAGGAGATTGTGAAGAAGATTAAAAGCGGCTACATTCCGACTATTATATTTCTTGAAGAAGAGGATTATATCAATTATTTAAGTAATGAAGAAATAAGTAGCTTATTACTGGATTCTGAAATAAGGCTGTTTGAAAAAATATTGGAATCATATAGAAATGGTATACATATACAAAAGTTAGTAAACAATCTATTTAAGATAATGGCTAAGAATCTATATAATATAATGAAAAAATCCGTGACTAGAATTCTGAAAAAGAAAGATCTAAATGATTTATATTGTCTGATACAATTAAATTGGATAAGATTTCTACCATGTTCTAGACTCAAAGCTCTATTTGGGGAACTTTATAGGAATGTTGATATTTATAGTGTATTAATGTATAATAACAACCATAAATATGATAATAAGGAAAAATATGGAGGCGTTTATCTTTTACTTAAGATTTTTTCATTTATGGAAAATAACTTAATAGTCTATATCTTTAAGTCAACTCCAAAGAATATTATAATGGAATTTACAAAAGGTATCAGGCAGATATTAAATAAAAGATACTATTATAGCAAATATGAGAGTGAACATAAAGAATTTAAAATTATATCTAAGAAAATTCAAGAAATGATCAAATTGGAATTCAATACATTCTGAGGTTAACTTACCTCACCAACAAAATGAGAATTTATTAAGGCGTCATCAGAGAATTCTGACTTTATTGAATCGTCTGGATTTAGAACGGCAATTAGAAACGCTTTAGTGGCTTCAGGGCTGTCGATAATTCGATTGTGCAAAATAAACTTACTATAAAACATTTCCCACATTTTATCTGAACTTCTGAATTTGGAATTTAGGACTTTATAATCTATCTTTTTCAACATTTTTATTCTAGCTAGAATTCTTTGCTTGTAATCTAAACTTCCAAGCTTATTATATAACTCTATGAAGCTTTCGACATTAGAAACTGGGATATTAAAGAAACTGGCACTAAATACTGGTCTTGTTAAAGAAATTGAAGAATATATATCATTTAATAATTTAGAAATTGAAAAGCCGAAGAGGGAATGCTCAGGCTTAAACACATTAACCCCATGACAAGATACTTCTCCGATAGATTCCGGATCAGTTTTATAAAATTTGTTGTCACTAAAACTAAATCTAACAGATCGACCCATGATAATCGCCGCAGATAATCTATCTAGATGTCTTTTATTTTCAGGATCACCAATAAACTCGTTATAAGTCTCATAATGCAGATCAATTCGATATGATTCACTGAAATATGGGCGTGGATCCCTGCGCTTACCATTAATTTCACGAATTTCAAAATAAATTGACTGGCTAGAAAACTCTTTTAAACGGGAATAAATAGCATTTTGGATAGTACCTAAATTGTTAAGGACTTGAACGTCTTCGTAGCGATGACTTTTATCATTGAGATAAATTTCACTGTAATATCTTTTGTATTTTTTACCAGGAATATCTTGAGAATAAAGATACTCTTCTTTTTGTTGTTGACTAAGCTCAAAATTCAAATGAATCTTATATTTTGCAGATTTTACCTTTAGATCAAACTTTTCATCAAGCAAGTTGAAATTATTATCTAGTGCTCTCGACTGAATTTTATGCATTGTGTCAGAGGCCCATATTTTATCCAATATTCTTGGCAGATAGGACCTTGTGCTTTCTCGAATAAATAGAGGTAAGAAAAATTTGTTTTTTAGCTGCCAGAAAGCCATATATTTGTGATCCTCTTTTACGTTAGCTTCATCTATTGCTTTTTCTATGAAATAATTTATTAAAGGATCTATTTTATCTATAAACTTGTTTAATGCAATGTTAAGTAAGTGGGGTTCTGTTATTCTAGATGAGATTTCTGTTCGAAATGAATCATACCAATTATTAAAATAATCACTTAATAAAGTGAAATCGTTATTGATTGTGATTTTAATATTGTCAATAAAGATGTAATTAGTAGTAAAGAAATGAATAAATAACCGAAGATTATCAGTGATTCGATAGTGAACACCTAAATTTTCCATATGCTCCTCCAAATTTTTAGCTGTATTAATAGATTTGAAGTAGAAATGTCCATTTTTATCAATAGCTATAAAATCGGTAAGAAACATTAGGTAAATATATGGACCTATAATATTAATTAATTCTTTAGAGATGGCGACTAAGTCTTGATTTATAGTTAACTTAAAACTTTCAGCAAGAGAAATTAGTCTTCCTTTATACACATCCTTGCCAATATAATTGTTTTTAGAGAGATCTAAAAGAGTTAAGTCAATAACATCTCCTGGGTTATATTTATTGTATTCTGAGATATATAATTGAATGTCATTAAGAGTTTTATCATTATTCAATAATTTTATAAATTCATCAGAAAAACTTAAATCAAAGTTATTATCTGGAGTTAGTGAATAAAAATTTATGATGTTGAGCAATAAGGGTATATCATTTATACTCTCTCTTAGCTTGATAATATCAGGAGTTAACTCGGATAAAAGTTGTAAATTAATATCTCCTGAATAAAGCTTATTTAACACCTTTTTAGTTAATGGAATTTTATTGCTTGAAAAAGCTTTAGTAATATCTTTTATATGTACAAGTTCTTTGTATGTGTTACGAGGTAAATAGTACCTTAGAGATTTAGGTGGTTTAGAGTAAATGAAATTATGCATGTATGATATTAAACTACCGGTAATGACCTTACTTGCTGTTGAACTTATAATTTCGCTTCCAGAATTTGGGAAAATTTCTGAAGAATACACGAAGTGGTTTGTTCCATAACTTAAGTATATCTTACCATCTTTCAAAAATACTGAAACTCCGTCTGGCAATGCTATAATATATATGGGATCTTTACCTTGTCTTTGGTCGATTTTATAAGCATACTCACCTCTTCCATTAGTGTAGATTTGTATTATAGTCTGTGCATCTAATAACTTATATTCGTAAGGACTATTTGGATCATCTCGATTTGATTTATAGAATGTATTTCCAAATCTTTTATTAGTATCTGAATAGGGTTCATAAAAAGCAAGAGGCGTTCCGTCTTCATTCATCTCACCTACAGACTGTAACTTTTCAGTAGGTTCCTTCATATCGCTCCTTAACCATATATCAGCTTGTACTCCCTCACTAGCCATCGATGGAAGTAACAACTTTTCCCACTCTGAATCTAGCAGTTTGTAATATTGGAGCATAATATCTTCGATACTATCAAATGAGATTCCAGTTCTTGGTTCCATACTAAAAGTGCCAACCTTTGGGCTTCCACTGAATTCCACATTAGTTATCGTCTCAAAACATTGAAAACCTTTTGCAAGAACTAAATCATCAAAAATATCTCCAGTTGGTGTTTTATAACCGTCCTGTATGAGATATTTTTTTTTCCCATCGGAACCGATGGTATGGGGGGGTGTTTGATCTAAGGATCCTTTCAACCAAAAAACATTCTCACCACTTTCTAAATGTGCATAGGATATTTGAGTATTTTTATATTTTTTAATAAATTCCATATCTTCAGTCGTAAGGTCACTTTCCTTCTTTAGTATAACACTACTAGGATTAATAATGGAGCCGTATATTATTGAACCTTCACCTTTATCTAGAGTTATATATATGCGCTCACCTTCGTAAAACATAGGAGCCCAACGTTTTTCAGAAAATTGATAGTTTAAAATCACTCTAGAAATCCTAGAATCGGCTTGAGGTTCAATAAATAAATTAATCTCTTCTGAACTAATAATCTTTTTGATAGATTGTTTTAAATCCTCTATTCTAATTTGAGAGCTATATGATGATGCGTCATAATTCTCACCATAAACATCAAAATATATTTGCTTAAAGAATTCTTCATTATTTTCTTCCATTTTAGAGAATATTACACCTGGTCTATTAAAACTTGCTATTGTATAACGCCAATTAAGATTTTTTGAATTAAACTGAGTTATAAAGGAACTCTTCATGCTTCTATCCCTAATAATATCTGGTAGACGATTTCTCTCTTGAAGGGTGTTTAATCCGCCTTCGGTCTTTGCTAAGTATGAAAAAATTCCGTTCTCTGCTGAAAATTTAATATTGTTACTTGAAGAGGCTTTTTTATTACCATCAATTGCGACCATTGAATGTTCTCTAATAACAAGTGGTTTATCAGGCATTTTAGATCTTTCAATTTGTGTAGCGACATACCAGCTTATATATGTCTCATAGACCAAATCAGATTCATATGCAGATAATGAGCCCTTTTTATAAGTAGACCGATGAGCTAAATCAAAAGAATGTGTCAATAGAAAGTACAAATAAAGATATTGAGCACGTTCAAAAAGAAATTAACAAGATAAAAGAAATCAAAGAAAAAATAAAAGGCATTACAAAAGAGATTAACCTCATAACAGAAGATATTGAAATTAGTAGCCTGTTACAGAAAAACATCTTCCATCTGAATGGAGTTCCTAAATTCGCTATCGAGAAAATATTACCCTCTATTGCTACTAGAGCCTCTGAAATTTTAAGCGATCTTACTGAGGGTAGACTAAACCAGATCGTATTCAGACCTCTTGAAAGCGGAAAACGAGTGGGATTTGATATTCATGTATACGATGGAGAGAACGAACGGGAAGCAAGCAGTTATTCAGGAGGCGAGAAAACACAGATTAACGCAGCAATTCGTTTTGCTATAATGGAAAAAATCGCAGAGATTCCAGATACCACAGGAGCCATTTTTAGAAAGTCTAACACTTTAATCATTGATGAGGGAGATCTTGGAACTCTTGATGATGAAACTGCTCGTCAGAAATTTGTAGAAAAGATTTTAGAATTAAAATCAATGTTTAAAAAGATTATTCTAATTACTCATCTAGAGGATGTAGCTGTTCAATTTCCCAATTTGATAAGGATTGGAAGAGATGAGTCAGGAAAATCAAAAATACTTTAATTATCTTTTTATATTGGAATTTGATATTTGTTACTATTATTAAAAGCAGTTTGCCCTCTCCAAAAAAAAGCGTTGATTCCATCCCTAAAGCCAGAGACTTTAACAATTATAAACAATTTGTGCTCAAAAGATTAATATTAACCATTTTGTTGTTTCTTTACCCCTAGTCTAAGATCGGAATCAATTGTAGTTTTTTGAAAACGTTGATTCATGAACGTTTCAAAATTATTTTTTTCTAAAGCGTTAGCAAGGTCTTTGAGTAATTTCTTATATCCCTGCCTCAATCGTAAACCCTTTATTTTTCCTATAATCCCTTCAGTTTTAACTTGTTCAAACGCAAAATCTTCTACTCCCTCAAAAAATTCATGGGTAATTATTTTTTTGGAAATATTGTGTGAGATAAGACATAATTTCTCTTCCAGCAATTTGTCATTTCTATAAATAGAATCAATCCAATGTACTACATTAAGAGATACTTCTCCTTTAGGTGTCTTCGTTCGTTTTATTTCGAATAGAAAGAGAAAATTTCTTATTTTAATTGATAAGTCAATTTCTTGAAAATAAAATTCTTTAAGGTCCCCTGGAAATTCACATTTAATTTCTATCGGTGCCCTTGGGAAGTTTTTAATTTGTTCTTTCATCTTATAATAGTTAGGAGTAGGTTTTTGTTCTGGGTTTATCAATATGATTTTTTCTGGTTGAAAACCATACTTAAGTGCTTTGTAATAGCACCAATTTTCCAGAAGTTGGCCTTTAATATCTGATAATTCAGGCAATTTCTGGAGTTTTTCTAAGTATTTAATTAAGGCTCTCCATATTAAAAATACTCCGGTCCTTACTTTTCCCCTATATACATAACAAGGATATTTTAAAAAATCGTTATACTCATAAAGAGTTAGTTGAGATCTTAAAAAATCGAAATTATTATCAAATGGTAAATATTGTTTTCTAAACAATATTGTGGAACTCCTATATTTAATAAGGTTTTAAGATCCATCCATTTGCATTCCCAATATAATTTACCCCTTGAAGCCTTTAATAATTCTCCGAAACATAAAAGGTTATGTGAAATTTCTGTGTTATAGGAGGGAATTCTTTTACAATAATATTCAATAAAAAGAGAGATAATTTCTTCTATGAGTCTCTTTGACCCAAATAAATATAATCCATACAAATCAGCAAAATTATCTTCTTTTTGGAATTGTTCTAAAGCATCTACTAATAAGGTTGCTTCAATTGGATACTCTCCAGTTTCTAGTTCTTTTAAAATATTCTCTGGAACATCTTTAAAGAATAAATGGTGAATTGCGTTACTTTTAGCGATTCTTTTAAATTCGGGATCAAATTCTAAATCGGGTAATATATTATAATATATTTTATATTTAAGAGACATCTGTTCATACTCTTTTATTTCAATATTAGGGGATACTGAATTGTAATTAAAAAATTTTGATATAACTTCATGGTTTAAATTTAATTCATCTAATTTAAGGAGTGTATGTGATCTGCTTAATTTTTTAGGCAAATCATATTTTAAATTACAGAGAAGATATAAAACGTCAATTCTTTCTTGTATTATCGTACGATAAATTATATCCTCTTGAGAGTCCCGATTTAAACCCGAATATTCTTTAATTTGAGTAAGACTAACAGGAAAATGTAATCCCATAATTACCCAATTTATATCAGTTATAATTGCTTCTAATACCGTGGACACATCCAACTCAAGGGCCTTTTTCAGCCATTCAGAAAAATCTTGATTGCATTCCTCTAATACATCCTTAATTCTTTTGCCTATTAAAATCACCAAGGATTAATTATGAATAAAAAAGTTTTGCCTATTGAATATTTAAATCTCACACAATATATTATTCTTACTATAGTATAATAAAAATCAGTGTAAAACAGGTTATTTTCTTTTATTTTCTTTCAATTTATTTTGGTTGGCTAAATATGAAGTTTTTTTGTATAAAGCGTAAGATAAAAACAGTTTATATAGTATTACAGACAATTAAATTACAATTTTATATCGAATCCTCTTTAATATCAGCAGAAAAGGTTCAGCTATAATAGACATTTTACATCAAAAACAAGACCTTATCTCATGTTATTACCAAAAAGATGAAAAAATCGAGGAATCGAAAAAGAATGAAATTAGAAATGCAATTAATACTATTGTCAATGATTTTAAAGAACAACTAAATAATCTTTTAAGTACCGATTTTCAGAGCCAAAAACTGACAGTTCCACTAGAACCTCTATATTTATCTAAATATATTAATGATAAAAGCTTTAGAAGGAATTTCCAAGATGTTCTTAGAGATTTAAACATCAATAACGAATTAATTTATTTTAAAGTCAATTTTAAAGCACCAGTTACTATAGATTATGAAGCAATTAGAAATGTGAAAGGTTTGACTTGTTCATTGAATAAGAATACGAAGTTGGTCTCTTCAATTTATCCAACTTCGGGGTTTAATCTTAAATATTATTCGGAATATGGTGATAAAATTCTAGAATTAAGTTAATTTTATCTTTAGTATAATAAATTACCATTTTAGCATATTATTTCAATTTTTTTATATAATTTTTTCAATTTTTAGTAAATTATTTTTTAGATTTAGCGTATCAAGTTAAAATCTTAGATGTTTCAAAATTTACTTTTCGCATAAATTAGTATAAGACAAGTATAAAATCGGTGTAATTCAAAGATTTTATTATATTTTTTAATATCACTTATGTATGGTATTGTTTCGGGAATCCCAGTTCTTACAGACCTTTGATTTAGGATTATATTAAGTTCATGATGAAAACTATTTCTTGTCTGTATTATTATCATACTTGATTGGAAGATTTTGAGTTTTTCATCAGTAGTAATATCAATGTAATTTGCATCAGTTGGCTCTGTGCTCTTTAAACTTAATATATAATCACAATATTTTTGGTAGAAGTCAGGATCTTGCTTGCTATGAGTGTCCATAAATAGGTTATATGACGTAATCATTTTCCTATTGGTTGATAAATTTAAATCAAAATAAAAAGCAATATCCGTAAAAACATTTATTAAATCAAATAAAGAAAGTTCTGGTCTTTGGAGCACTTTTCTTAACAGTGTTTCTATAAAGGCAGTGAAGAAATTAAGCAATTCCAACCGTAATATGCTTGTAAATACATCCACATAACTTAACTCTTCATATAAATATTTTCTCATAAATTTAAATTTCATAGATAGATAGGACAATGCATAATCAGGAAAATCTCCCACATGATTTTTTAAATACTCAATTAAATTATTTAAGGTAGGGAATGGTTTCGTCAATTTTAGGTGACTTATAACACTACTCTTAATTATTGCATTATATTGTTCTTCTAAGAATGTTAATTGTTCTTCTTCAAGTTTATCTAATAAATTATCTGCTGGTGTCTGAGATATACCCGTTAATCGATCTTCTATAAGTGTAGAACCAATTTGCCCAAACATTCTCATAACCCTATCTGAACTATAGTAAATTAATGACAGCATATGATGAGATACACCCTTATGAACGCGTATCTCAGTTATTTTTTCAATTTCTCGTAAACATGATAGATAAATAGTATATAGGGTTTCAGCATAAGTATAATAATATAGTCCACTCTTATAAAACTCTAAACCGAATGAGGAAAAGACTAAATCAAGAGTGTTCATAATTATATTAAATTTATCATCTTTTTGTTTATTTAATTGAAATATTATTAATATTTTTTAGAATTTAATAATATATCAATTACTAACTAAAAACTTACTAACTAAATAAGATTTTAATAGAATGGTGACTGTTTGTAAAAAAGATCCAAAAAAATTGTATAATACTTGGCGGTATGAATATCTTGTAAGATAACTAAAGATTAAGAGCCCCTTGACTTGAGGCAAAATAGAATGATGAAAGAGGAACAGACTCCAGAAATGAACAAGTTAATACACAAGATTAAAATAAGATTTAACATGATTGTTAAATCGCATAATATGGGAAAGTATGATAAAGCATTGAAATACATTGAACAAGCGGAGGAATTAATTAAACATTTTCAAGGAGATTTGCCGAGAGGGATTAGAGTAAGTCATATTTCATGGTTATCTCATAGAGCGATTATTTACGCTTTCAAGGGTGATTTAGCACGTAGTTTTAAAGATGCTAACGAGACTTTAATGGTCGGACAATCGTATGACCATAAAAGGGGAATTTCAGTTGGAGAATCTGCGCTTGGGATTTATTATTGGTTTTCTGGCGATTTAGATAAGGCTCTCGTGCATTTAGATCTTGCCATATTATTATCCGAAGAAACTCTTAAGGATACGTGGGATTATATTATGTTAGCAGACCATCTTACGGTTGCTACGCAGGTTTCAATTTATAAGGAAGATCTAGAGCGTGCCAAAAAGTATTTCACACGTTTAGAAGAAGTTAGAAAAATTTTCCCAAACACTTGGGAAAAAGCCACAGTATTTTACATAAATAGTCGTTATCGAGTGGCTAAAGCCCATCTTCTAAAATCGAGTATGCGATTTCGCGACCGAGCAATGGCAGAAGATTTATTTAGGGAAATTATAAAGGAAGATTCTGCGTTTATATATAAACTTCGAGCTCTTACCGGACTTTGTGAATTGTTCCTTATTGAATTGAGATTTTCTAACGATATTAATATCATTAGTGAAATAAAACCTCTGCTTGAGAAACTTATTAGTATGGCTCAACCATCTGGTTTATATTACTTTTTAATAGAGGCATACATCCTCCATGGAAAATTAGCGCTCATCATGTTTGATATCGAAGGTTCTCGACGATTTTTAACGCAAGCACAACGCATGGCTGAGAGGTATGGCTATATTGGACTTGCCGACGAAATTGCAGGGCTTCATGAAGCTATGATGGAAAGATTAGACACATGGGAACAATTGGAAAAAAGGAATGCTCCCCTTTCCGAACGTATGGAATTAGCACGACTAGAAGATCATTTAAAGGGCAAGTTTCGCTCGCGCATGATGAAAATGGAACGTATTTCTGAAGGGGAAGTCACCCCTTACAAGGGTTCGCAACCTTGCTTGGTATGTAAGGGAAATGCTGAAGGATTTAATGTATATGTCTGCCCCACATGTAATTCCCACTATTGCAGGGCATGTGCGCAAGCGGTCGTTAACTTGGGAAACCAATGTTGGTCGTGTAATTCTCCTATTGATACTTCAAAAAAATCATCAGATATCTACGAGTGTGATACAAGTCTGAATATTTTACACATTTCAGACATTCAAGAAGGGCGCTTTGGAATAAAGGAGGACATTTCTAGAGTGGATCAAGATTATTCGAACTATTTATTGGATTTTAAGAACAAACTAGAGATTCTCCACAGAAAAAACAAGATTGACATAATTGCTATCTCGGGTGATCTGGCTAGTACAGGGACAAAAGAAGAATTTGATAATTTAACAAAGGAATTTATCCCCATTTTAGATAATATTTTTCTTGACGGTAAAAACATCGTGCCCAAAAACAGATGGATAATTGTTCCCGGGAATCATGATGTAGAATGGGGTAAAAATAAGGCTCGATTTAATAATTTTATTCAATTTTGTCGAGAAAATGGTTTTCTCGAGTATGAGTTAAATAATCCGAAGTCAATTTACTCACAAACAGCATGTCGAGAAAAATCTACGGGTAATCTGCTTGGTATTTTAGGTTTAAATAGCTGCTTGGAAATCCAGGATGAGAGCACTCGTAATTCTTCAAACATTTCCAACTCCTACTATTCAGAGTTTTCAAAGGGCTGGGATGAGGATTTTCGAGAAATCCCCAAAATGATGGTCTGCCATCACATGCTACATTCAATTAAAGGTGAGAAGTTTGACCATGCTTTGAACACACTAAGAGAAAATAATGTTCTTCTAACCTTAGCAGGAGATATTCATAAGACGGAACCCTATGCGGATGAAATAAACAAAATAAGATGCATTCCCGCCGGGGCCATTTCCGCAACAAAGTCAGAACGACAAGTAGGGATTGATGTGGTATCGCGTCAATTTAATGTGGTGAATCTAAATTTACAGAGCGGATATGTGAAGTGGTATACTCATATCTTTGAGGGTACTTGGCGGAAAATTAAAAATGAATCGTTCTATCTTAATCATCCTTCTTTTTCTAAAAACGTATGATATGAGCAGTACTATAATTTACTATCTTGTCAGATAGTCTGTTTTCTTTTTACAAACAAGGTAAATTATTTTAAATTAAGCGATTCTATATTTAAAGTAAAAGGATTAGATTTTAGGGATCTGATTGAACTTATTGAAATTATTATAAATTAGGATTAACTTTACTTTTGGAAATCTAAAGATTTCAAGAAATAAGATTTTAATAGAATGGTGACTGTTTGTAAAAAAGATCCAAGAACATTATTCAATACTTGGCAACTTGAACATCTTATAAGAAAACGATTGTTCAAGAATATTTGACTTGAGGCAGGATTAAATGATGAAAGAAGCACATACAGCAGAAATGAATATATTAATAAAAAAAATGAAGAGAATTTCAGGCATTATTAATGCAGGATTTGTAGGGGGAGATTATGATAAAGCATTAAAATATATTGAACAACAGGAGGAATTAATTAAAGGATTTCAAGGAGATGTACCAGAAGAGATTAAAGCACTTCATATTTTATGGTTATATCATAGAGCTACTACTTACGCTTACAGGGGTAATTTAGCACTTAATTTTAAATATGCTAACAAAATTTTTAAAAAAAGTTATTATAGGAGGTGCAATAAAATTTATTATTTTGAAAATTACTTTTATAGTTAACTTAACTATAAAAGAAGGGGCAATTTTATTGTGGTTCGATTTACCGCAGATCATAAAATATATATAAAAATTCTCTATTGGGGGATGGCAGGCTCCGGGAAAACAACAATAGTTGATACCCTTTATCGTTTAACAAAGGAGCAAAAAAAAGATATTGAGCCTGTGGGAAACTTAACCAAAATTGGAATGGCTAGTGGGGCAACCTTATATTTTGAAATTATATAATACTATAAAATTTTTGTATTATCAGGTATGCATCTTCTAGTATTATTCATATGTCTTGAAAACCGCTTAAATTTTTCATAAAAAATAGAACTAGCTGAAACAGACTACCTAAAAATTTATATTTTTATTGGGATTTAAGAGAGGTAATTGAAATAAGACACCCCAATCGATAATTAAAATGTAGTACAAAATTAAACTTCGTGAAGCATGAATCGGCAGGAGTCTATTAGTAGGTGTTGGGGTATGTTCCTGAGTAAGATTATTTCTTATTTTTTTTCTTTTTTCTATATTTTACTAAAATGTAAACTTTAAATAATCAAGAATCTAGTTAAGTAACACATCGAAATCTAGCTTAAAATAATAATAAATTGTTTTAATTTGAAAATTAAATTAGAGGTGAGATGAAAAATGAATAATGAAAAAATAAAGTATAATCCGTTTAGCCGTGGATCATTTCCAGTAGGCGTTATTACCCAGGATTTATATGATTCATTAGGAAAACAGCGAAAAAAAAAACAAACGCAGTTTCCTACTGAAATTTGGTATCCGGCAACTGATGAATACCGTGGACAGGATTTATCTGAAGAGACAAAAGATAAATACTTTTTAGAAGAGTCCACTATATTCCGGGATTTACCTCAAGAAATAAAAGACAAATACTCTGATAGGGATATTCCCAGAACCCAAGAAGCTGTTCGTGATGCCAAACTTCGTGACGGAACTTTTCCCTTAATAATTTTCTCCCACGGATTTGGAGGCATTAGAAGAAGATCTTCGCATCTTTGCTGCCATCTAGCCAGTCATGGATATGTGGTGGTCTCTACCGACCATATTGGCAATACCCTTCCTGATATGATGAGTTTCGAGACTAAAACTGAGATGGAAATTATGGCAATACAAGGGCAGGTATTTCTTAACCGCCCAAGAGATATTAAGTTCTTAATTAATTGCATGCTTGGAAATAAGACCTCAATTCCTTCTGATGCAATCAAAGAGGAAAGTATTGGAGTAACTGGACATAGCTACGGGGGATGGACAATCCTTATGGCAACTTCTAAAGATGAACGTATTTCCGCGGCATTGCCTATTGCTTCAGGTGGAGGGGCTCTCGAGGATCCCAATGAAGAAAACCTTTTTTATGATGCACTTAATTTGAACTGGAGTCATGAAGTTCCTACATTATACCTTGCCGCTGAAAAGGATACATTTGTACCTATCTATTCCATATACGATCTTTATAATCGAACTCAGGAACCCAAGAGTATGGTTGTACTCAATAATGCTGATCACATTCACTTCGCTGCAGAGATGGAGCTTACACATGATATTATCCGCTCACAACTTGAAATGATTTTTGGTGATACTCCTATAACCAAAAGAATAAAGGAAAATATGCTCCCTTTTTCGGAATTATGTCCTGCAAAGAACGCAGAAGATTTCTTACGCGGACTTGGACTCGCGCATATGGATGCGTATCTCAAGAAAAATTCCAACGCAATGGAATGGCTCAATGGTGATATCAAAGCTCATATGGCTGAACAAGGTGTAAGCGTAAGCCTTCCCAAAGAATCTGAAATCTTAATATAACAGTATTAAACTTGTTATATAATTTTTTAATCTACTG
>SDBS01003132.1_pt1 | contig 16201 bp, 30 predicted proteins | sample 2277091 | NCBI WGS metagenome assembly SDBS01 (sample SAMN10404972, study PRJNA504765) | marine sediment metagenome | isolation source: marine sediment core GS10_PC15, 163 cmbsf | place: Arctic Ocean: Southern Knipovich Ridge | collected 2010 | reverse complement strand
GTGGGATCAGTACGGGGTCAAGGTTTTGCCCCAGGATTGCCCTGTGGGTATGTGGGTACAACTCCTTGATTTTATTCCCTCCACAGCCAACGTTTCAAAGCTTGCAGACCCTTCACCAATCTTTGTCGATGAAGCTGAATATGATGTATTGAAAGGAACGTACCGAATATTGAAAACCAGAAGCGGAGTGAGCGCAGCGGAGTCGCTCACTAGAGGAATAAGGATAGGATGACCGAAACAGTAACAGATCTCTTAGCTGATATTGAGCCCGTTGTTCGAGGATGGATTCAGGAGCAGATCGGGGATAACGCCAACAGCAATATCCCGGGGGATCAGTTTGAGTTTGAGTTCAGCTTGTTAGCTGATGGGGATTTTCTTTTCTACAACGGTGTGTCCTTTGAATGGAACAATACTCGCTATATAAATCTTGCGAATGGTCCCAATTATGATTTGACGCTCGATCCTCCAGCAGAAATAATTTACTTGGAAGGGGAAACCTTTATCGAAAGTCAGAGCGGAACACAAGGTGATGGGCATATTGATAGTGTGCATGTTAACGCTATTCACCTTGGCGATGCGGTTGCTGGCGACGGTACGACACTAACCTTCGGTGCGATAGCTGATGACAGCATTTTGTTTTCGGAATTTGCTGCAATCACAATGGAAGTTGTCGATCCTGCCACAGCATCCAAAGACGCAAAACTACTTCACCAGATAATGATAGCTGATAGCAGGACCACGATTCTTGAAATGAGGGCGGCGGGATCTATTACAAACTACACAGTCGGAGTTGGTACGGGCGCAGCCCTAACCCCTGACCGATGGCTTGATATTGATGGATCCCTCTCGGCTGCTGACGAGAATTATGGCGCTCTGATTTCGCCTTCCTTGGGTGCGGATAATCAACCTATTACCGCTGTATATGCTCGAGCAGACGTTGATGACAATATGACCGCCACGGTTGCGACAGGTATCAGAATCAAGGATGCCCGTCTTGGTGCTGGAGCAGCTGCGACATTGGTCTATGCCCTGCATATCGAGGAGCAAACAGCGGGCGGAACAAATTACTCGATTGTGTTTGACCCTGGCTCCGATAAGGACATGAACATTTTCTCAATCGATGTCACTGGAACTCCTACAGTCATTTGGGATGAAAGTGAAGATAGAATAGATATTTCACATGGTCTGGCAATTCAAGGCGCTTCAATCATCGACGTCACCTCCACCGAAGCCCTGCTGGTTCGCAAGAATGCGGATGGCGGGGATGTGTTTGTTGTGGATACAACTAATACCCTTACTGCTATTGGCGGAGCCACAGAGGCGGGACGGACATTAAAGGTACATGGACAGGTTATGATTGAAGGTCCAGTCGATACCAATAACAATTTCATCTTTCAGAACGTCGGTGCGCCTGCGGCTAATAAAGTTCAATGGTCATGGTCTACTCGGGACAACAACGAAGACTTGTGGCTTTTTGGTTATGATGGGACCGACTTCAAAAACCTCATAAAAACTGATTTTTCTAACGGCTACATATATTTTGATGGAGGTAATGTCGGCATTCAAACCGCAACTCCCTCAGAAGAACTAGAAGTTGTAGGGGATATTAAATCCACCAGATTCGGAATAGGCACGGGGGGAATTCCTTCCTACAATCTACATATTAATATTGATGTAGATGACTACCTATCATACATGCATAACGATGGAAACGCAGCAGCAGCGGGGGGGCTTTGGATTGACACTAGATGGAATGTTGCTACTAATTATCCATTTAGGGTAACTACAAATTCGCAGGCCGTTGAGATATTGAATTGTGAGGGCACAGGTAGAGTTGGAATTGGAAAACTAGGAGGCCTCCTTGGCAAAACTCACATTGATCAATCATCTGCTTCTGGCGCAATCCCCGTCCTCTTCCTCGACCAAGGTGACGCTAGCGAACAAGCCATCCTGATTAGCTACAACGGCGCTGACGTGGACATGATACTGATAGACGTTGACGTGACTGGCGACCCGCAGTTTAGGTGGTCTGAAACTCCTGATGTGTTTACATTGAACAAAGGACTCGCGGTTGGCGATGCGGGAGTTACGAACTACGCCAACTTTGCGGACGATGGCGAACTAACGCTGTTTGGGACGGCAAGGGTAACGTCACAAATCCCAATAGACAACGCTAATTTAGGAAAAGGAAATACTGCTCCCACCCAGATAATAATTGGGGATTACAACTCTTGGGAATACGATATTAATGACGATACAGTTTTCACGTTTCATGTTCCCCATGACTGGGCAGTAGGAACAGCCATTACGATCAGTATAGATTGGTTCATTGACCAGGCGTATGTTACGAACAGCGGGGAGGTAAAATGGCAGATAGTGTGGGCAGCAACACCACATGATGAGAGTGAACCGCTGGATGGCCCTACACATACAGGAACCGCAGACACGGGAGATATAAACATTCCGGCTGCCGCCAAGACGATTAAGGAGGATGGTCTCACAATAGCAGGAGCAAGCCTATCCATAGAAGACCAGGTAGGAATAACTATATCAAGAATTGCACTAACAGATGGAAATAACCCAAGCGGCAACGTCGATCCGGCAATTGTTGACATTCACATACAGTACATAGCCGACAAATTGGGCGAAAATACGTAAAGGAGATCCAATGAACTTCATAGATGATCTAACACCGAAGTTTTACAAATTAGTGAGAATAGGAATTGAACGCGATGGCGATGGCGATGTTATTGCCCTTGCCGATGTATTGATTTTGGGAGCGGATGGTGGGCAATTGGTCACACGCCATCCATCAACCATGCTCACATCACAAGAAAAACAGGCATTAGGAAGCTTCGTTAATCGCGAGCTCGGAAAGTTTGAAACCGCGACAGGGCTTACAGAGTGGATCCCTCCGGAAGAGCCATAACTTGAATGTTTTCTTGGGATGTGCTATTTTGATTGGAGTTCATAAGGAGCTGAGATAATGGAAATAAAATTGAAGTTGCGGGATAGATCAGATGATGTGAGAGTTCCAATTCCTTTGATTGTGGCCTGGTTAGAGCTCGATGAGGCTGCTTCCAAGAATGCAATGTTTACATTCTTCAATTCTTTCAGAGAAAGCAAAGCCCGAATACACGATAAGACCTTTCTCGAAACAACTATCAACTGGATACCAACCCAAATGACCGAAAGAGGACCGGTATCAAAAGGGATGCTTCTGATCGAGCAGATGAGATGGCTTCGTATTGCTGGCGACCTGGATGAAATCGATGAGTCCAAGGATGGAATTCTTGACCTGCGAAGCAAGGATATTAAATTAATCATAAATCGCTGGAAAGATCCTGAATTCAAATTAGAATCAATTCATCAGCGCCCTTGGATAGCTGCATTCGTCATGGAGTTTCAGATAAAAACAAACGTCTGGATTGATGATGATCTGGAAAAGGAATATAAAGAGGATCAAGCCGAAGCTTCAGAGGCGAAAGGAAAAGATAATGAGCGAGAACCCGCAGAGGTACCTGAGCCAGATGCAACAGCGGTAGAAGCTTGATGAGAGAACCAAGAAAAGTAGCTGCTGGCGCGGGGCGTGATCCTGGTAGATGGGTACGAACCAGAAGCCTTCTGGATGGCATCAGCATCCTGCTTTCAACTTCCTATCAACCAACCCCTGCAAGTATTGATGACCGATACCTGATCCTCGACATCTCCCAATTCAACAACATCGATCTCAACATGGTAAAGGCATTCGCAAACCCCCAGGTCAAAGCGATGAATATCAGGATCGGGGGGAGTGCTTCGGTCGTTGATACCAAGTTTGAATTCTTCTGGGGATTGGCGAAGGCGCTCAAGCTGCCAAGATCCATGTATGTCTACAACTGGCCTGGTTGGTCGGTGGATAAGCATATTGCGAATCTGATGAATATGATTGAGGATCTCGCGGGCGGGGATCTTGGTACTGGTCCGATTTGGGTTGACGCTGAGTGTCATGCGGATAAGACCAAGGCGCAGGTTTCCAATCACACGATCAATTTCATTGAAGCGATCGAGAGCGAACTTTCAAAGGTAGTGGGTTGGTACACCGGGGCCTGGTTTATCACGGGCTTCATGGAACAACAGGATTGGATGAAGGAGAAACTAGCTTGGCTTGCTGAGTGGCTATACAATCAACCGAAAGAACACCCTGGGCCCGTATATTTGGAGGGGCTGGTTATTCCCCGATCTGTGACGGTTGAGCATCAAACAGGATCCAATTGCAGGGCTTCAATTTTCGGAGGTACTGGAAGGGTAGATACAAATAGATGGGAAGCATCGCCAGAGAGATTTTATGAGGTTTATGGAGCAGACCCAGGGCCGGACCCTGAGCCTGATCCATCCGGATTAGTTGAGCAGGTACAACACAACACCAGGCAGCTCGAATTGCAAACAGAGCGCTTGAACATAATAGACGAATACCTGAGGAGCTATGATGGATCTTAAAGACATTGCTGAAATCGTAAGCGATCTTGGAACAACAGGATTATTAATCGTGGGCATAGTTGCGTTTTTCAAAGGCAAGATTCTCCCCCGGTCAGTTGTTGATGAAATCAAAGAGCATAGCGAGGCTCAAACCAAGCTGCTCGCGGAAGAACTAAGAAAAGGGTTTGTTGAAAGCGTTGAGAAGGCCGCCGAAGCTGGCGCAAAAGAAGGCGTGATAGCAGGGATTGAACACGTAAACGGCGGGTAACGTTTAGTCTACTTGCACGAATATGAACCCCTATCTACTGCTTATCATCCTGCTACTTATCTGCGCCTTTGTAATCACTTATTTTTGCAACTGGCGGCGTTAGGCATTTGCTATCGATAAGTAAATTTGATATATTGAAGTTATCCTATAGGAGGAAATCGAAATGGAATTAACATTTGAGCAGGTTTTACTCGTCGGCTTGATCGCTTCGGCAATCACTCAGTTCTTGAGGTTCCTTGCCGATAAAGCCAATGTCAACTTAGGTCAGGAGGTTGTAAACGTCATCTTATTTGCGGTTGCAGTTACGTTGGGTTTTCTATGGATGCGCCCAGAGATTCCAGTTGGGGGTGATCCGATGGAATTAGCGAGAGTCTTGCTTGAAGCGGCTTTGGGAGTTGTGGGTTTTGCCGGTCTTATCTATAATATTCTATTAGGTAAGATCATCTATCCAAAGATTGCATTCTTGCGAAGCTAACCAGATTTATTTCCACTCAGAAAGTAAAGTCCCCGGTGAGAATCCGGGGACTTTTCATTGACAGCGATTACATATCCCTTCAATATAGGCCGAAGTCCCATCCTTTCAGTTAGATTTCGCTATCAATGATTAATGTTATTTGATCTTCAACCCATTGATCAGAGATCGAATAAAACTCGGTCTCCATCTCAATAATCTTCCGCTGAAGTTTTGCCACAGTTGCGTCTCTGCCACCCTCGATCAGTGCATCAAGAGCTACTCTCGCAGCATGATAGTTTGCGTATGCCTCTGGGTGCTCCTTGAAGATGAACTCATGGTACTCGTTCGCGTGCGCCCTACAAAGGTAAGACGCCCTTCCCCCGATCAACCTCGCGGTGAAGGTATGCTCCGCACAAATCTCACATTTTACATATTGCCTCATGGTTTCTCCTCTCAATGCTCAGTCATTTATCGTTTCAAGTTTGAATTGGACTTGGGACATTATAAAGTCCCCTTCGGAAAGTGGCGCATAAGATCGTCGCGCAATAGAAACATCTGAGATCGGGAAAGCTCGTGCTTCTTCGCAAGCTCCTTTGCTTTGGCGAGTGTAAGCCTGCGCCTTAGTTTTCTGGGGTGGCTTGAGGGGACTTTTCTAGTCATTTTGGTTTCCCTACATACCTTCCTGTTATGGGATCCCTGTATTGGATCTCGGCGATGGGGAGCCCTAGCGCCTTTCTGATTTCATTATCCTGGGGCTCGTGTCCGGCAAGGCAGCGTTGGATGGTTCCGTGGTTCACTTTGCCTTCATAGACCTCTTCTGCTATTTCGCGCAGAGTCTTTGTCTTGTGGAGTTCTAGCAGATTAGCTTGCAGTATATCGAATTCTGACATAAAGTCGAACCTACCCCTTTGTACGGTGGCTTACAGGCCTATTCTACACCTCTTCGTCCATCAAAGCAAACAGCGGCAGATCATCCAACACCTTTGATGGGCTCCCTTCTCCCGTTCTGATCTTGGCTTGCTGGTCGATGTATTCCATCGAGATGTCTAATCCAATCCCACGCCTTAGTAGTTTCTTTGCTACCATGACGGTAGTTCCTGAGCCAACAAAGGGGTCAAGGCAGATACCGGGAACCGCTTCATCTTTTGTGTGTTCGTGTTCACAGGTTGGGCGGTATTCTTTGACGTTGGTTGGTTTGAAATGCCCCGGAATAAAACCTGTATATCGCATATTTGAGGCTTTCCCCGCTTGGATTTGTTCGCCTTCGGCAAACCCATCCAATTTTCCATAATTCCACTCATCATATCTGGCAGATTCCCCCTTAGTTAACTTGCCCTTCTCCACCACCGGACTCCACCCCTGCCCACAAACAGGGCAAGCCCATCGAGGGCATGTTGCTCTAATCAGGGGAGCGATTAGGTTTGGGGGGAATGTTGCGTAATGCGCACCTTTGTAGGGAGCTGTTGGTACATCCATGACTGAGCGTGGATTGCGGCCTGATGGATGGCAGGTATTCATTGTTTCCCTCCCATCTTTTAGCCCTCCCTTTTTATGGTTCCATGTAACTTCGCCACTCCAAGGACGGGATGCCCTTTCTATACTTTCTGGCTTATGCGCCTCCCTCACCGCCTCTTGGTTACTCCAGTATTGCATTTTTTTCGAGAGCATGAACACATATTCATGCGCGCGGGTGTGTCTCCATGAGCCTTTGCGGAGTTGTTCTTTCTCAAACCTCCACCCCGCCTGACTTTCGGGCATGGGGTTTCTTTTCCACCACACAACATCATTGCGGACAATCCAACCCCAATCTTGAAGAGCGATGGCTATTCGGTGAGGCATGAGCATGAGGTTTCCGGCGGGAAGTTTTTCTTTACGGGGATTTCTTCTCCATAATCCGCTTCGAGTACCATCTTCAGAACTTGCTTTAATTGTATTGCCGCCTTGTAATCCGGTGTTTGCATTTTCCCCCCCGGATCCCGCATAACAATCCCCATAATTCAGCCACACCACCCCATCATCCCTTAATACGCGGTGGACTTCGGCAAAGATTTGAACTATGTTTTCAATGTGCTGTTGGGGGGTTGGTTCTAATCCTAATCCACCGTACCAGGCGTTGCAGAATTGGCAGAATTGCCCATGATCAACTGCTTGGGATGCTATAAACTGAGTAGTCTTACCGCCTTCCAATGTGCTAGAACCTACTGCCTGGTCCCAGGTTCTTTTCTTGGATTTTTTCTTTTCGCCCCATTCATGCACACAATCAGAATCCCCACCCCAAATGCGCCCTTGTTCCCCTTGGTACTTCCTCAAGCCCCAATAGGGAGGACTAGTCGTCACGCAATGTATTGACTTATCCAGCAAAGGGATCAGCGCCGAATCACCCTGGATTAACAAGATCAACCTCTAATCCATTCAGAACCAACAGTTGCTCTTTCATGGTTGCTCCTTTCTTCGCTTGATCTGTGTTTCAAGTTTTTCAATGTCGCTATTAATTCTGTGGAGCTTCCGGTCAAGGTAGTGATCAAAAAGATACAGTGCGACTAAAAAAAGCACTAATAAAATTAGCGCAATGCCCATCAGATATTCAATCATCGTGTTGCCTCCTCTGTGCTCCTAATACAAACCTTCGTCCTCAGCGTCGCCTTCTCATCTCTCCGAATAACCCCCTCGCCCCCACATCTCTTACAGCCCTCACGGGTATAGTTTCCCTGGGCAATCACGCCCCCGATACGATCACCAACGCATTTGGGGCAATCAAGGTGTGGAACGTGTTCTGGAATTTTCACTTTCCCTGCTTTCGTACCCTGAGATAATTACGCGATGCCACGACTCTGTATCCATCATCTTCAAATTCGATAAGTGCTGAATTCATTTTCCCTCGCGCCAACACTTTGCATGGTGTTCCCCTGCGCTCCGGAAGTCTGGTCTTCACTCGCCAGTAATAGGGATATTCATTCATCCTTATACTTCCTCAACCTCAATCCCATGAATGGCTTTCATCAATCTCTTCTTGAGCTTATAAACTTGAGTCCGAACGCCTTTCACGTCAACGATCACTTCCTGATCAAGCTCATTGTCAAAATATTTGAAATCTCCGAAATAATTGCAGATATGAACGTCATTAATATCCAGCCTGAATTTCGGTTGTGTTTCGAGATCCCTGATAATCCCCGCCTGCTGCATGGCTTTTAGGATCTTGTAGTGTCTGGCTTCCTTTTTGCTGTGGAAAAAAATACCATCAACCCTTTGGGGAATGTTGCCGTACTTGCTCATTCTGGAAATTCATCCCACGTTCGACCGTCAAGCTCACGACCTCCCCAAGCTCCATTGATTTTCTTGGATCCGCCATGTTGCTTGTGGAAAAATTTCACACCCGCTGATTTGCATTCATCGCGAATTGATCGTATCCAATCAAGGTCACATAGTCGCGGTTCTTTGAAGTCGCTTTCCCCGCCAGTAATTACCCAATCAATTCTTTCGGTTTGTACTTGTATAGGACTTGATGCATCGTATCTGGAATCATACTCAGATTCCGTTGTCCATCCAGCAAAATAATCCTGCCAATCTTGTCTGAAATTAATCGGTCCAAGTAGAGGCTCAGCCGACACAAAGCGAACAACGGCAGGGATGCTTAAGAGTTGTGGGATGCGTTCATCTGCGCGCTCTTGGTTTTCTGCACTTATCCCGAGCCAGATATGTTCCCAAGGATAATCACCCCACCAAACAGGCATGAATTTTGAAAAGTTTTCGGCCCGTTTTGTGAGGATCAAATAAGTATGCTGCTTGGCTTTGAGCATAATATTCCATGCTTCTTCTCTCCATTCAGCCGGAACATCCTCATGAAAGAAATCAGACCATGAACACACAAATATCTTCATCGGTTTTTGCCAGGACAAGGGCGCATTGAATCTGGTCTTCGATTTTCTGATGACGGTCGGATCGTTACCGAAGCGCTTTTGATCTCGGAACATATAACAATTCTTGCAGCCCTCAGAAACTTTGGTACACCCCATCCAAGGGTTCCAGCTCGAAGTCGCCCATTGAATCTTTGTATTCTTACCCATTGATCCGGTCTCCGTATTTCTCCTTCAAGAATCTCATCACATCTCCTGCTTCCCACTGTTTGATGACGAGAGAAGGCCAGAGTTGTCGGCATAGGTGGTAAAGATTTTTGGCAGCAGACAATCCCCACACGTGACCGAGTACACGGCCTCGCTTGTCCGCGCCCCAAATGATATTGCCTCCGACTTTCTCTTGTAACCATTCCATCAGTTCACGACTACTGCCATATACTGCAATGTGTGGTCGTTCTTTCCTGAAACCAATCGTGCCTTCCCCGTCCACAATTCCTGCAAGGTATCCTAAATCATGATCATTAAGTTTTGGAATTGTCATGGGATCAAGATCATATTGTCTTTGGAGATTGTGTTTTCTGGTTGATGCACCGATCTTTTTGAGTGCTTCTGGGGTGTGTTTGCGACCATACATCGGATTTTTCTTTCCCTGGCGCATTTCAGATAGTTTATGTTTAGTTTCTTCGGTGTGCTTCATGGTCTGATTATACCACCTTAACAGATATTATCCGTCCATTCAATTGCTGATTTCTTACCCATCATCCCTCCCGCAATAATACTCAAGTCTCTCCTCGACCACTCGATCAATCCCCATGATCCAATCCCAGATTCTGTATGCTAGTTTGGTTAGCCAGTTAGACATCTTTACCTCCTCCCGCTTTGTAGGTTCCATTCACGACTCGCCATAACCAGAGCGCATCTAGTTTGAATAATGGTCCTCCCTCTAGCATTTCTTTGACCACGTTGCGAACAGAGCTAATCCCTCTGAACAGGGCATCTTTCTGCTTCTGAAGTGCTTCATATTCTTCATCGGTGTGTGATCCAACGATCTTGTCGTTCATGCACTTCTGACATTGGCGGTATTCGGCGGGCTCATCGCAGAGATCACAGGTTTCAAGTTGGGCAACTCTTTCTGCTATTTCCTCGCGGGTTGTAAGTCTCGGACAATTTAAAATCCACTCACTCAGTTTTTCACTCATCTTCATCCTCAGTCCTCTCCGCTGATTTTCCTATTGAGCCACTCTATGAGTCGATCAATCTTTAATTCCTTACAGATAACCAGAAATAGACTTATCATAGCGGCGCGTGCTTCCATGAATTGATCCTCGGCGGTTTTATTCATCTTAAATCCTCCTACCCCGCCCTACAATTAGAGCAGGGATATGAAACTGTGCGCTTGATGATGTACCAGCCCTCACCGCAAAATTGATTGCCGTCGAAATAGGTCAGGGATTCGTCCTTCGCGTGATTAGGGACCGACTCAAATGGCCCAGCCCGAGCAAACGAGACAAGCACAAATTGAGCATCTCCGCAGTTCTGACAGCTGATATTACCGACCTGATGAATGACGCGATGAAAGGAATTGTTGTATGTCCTCTTCGCGTTCCACTCAGATATTGCAGCTCGAGCATCTTTGGATAAAAAGGGCGTGATTACTGTTCCCTGGGATTCAGTCATTGGATCCCTCGATCAATTTGCTCTGCTCTCTTATCTTGGGCAGGAGTTTTTCGGCCCTTTCCCTCGACGATTGCTTGATGTAGTCTTTCGCTATTTCGGCATAGGCATTCAAGAAGTTGCGCCTCATGTGGGTGAAATTTCCCTCCATGAGCATTTGCTTTCCGCCGATATTCTTGAGCGCCTTTTGGATCGTGGAGGGCAGCTCTCGAAGTTTGCTATTTCCCATCGCCAGAACTAATGCCCTTTCCCCGCTCATAACAGATCCCGTTTCGGTGCGCTCCCTTATTTCAGAGGGCGATGGCCAGAACTTACACGATTCGATGCAAGCGATCCCGGCCTTCAAGAGATCATCGTCATCGATGTCTTCTAAGATCAGATGATAAATAGCGGCGGTGCTTTCGTTGGCTTCTCGATTAGGCCAAACACCCTTGAATAGCCCGAGCATCTTTATGATTGTTGCGACCTTAGCCATCACTCGCCTCCTTTGAGAGTCGCCCCGTCAATCGTGTATCCTTCGCGAGCTTTTACATCGACAATTCCCCTTTGGTGATCGTGAATAAGTTCATAATTGCGGGGAATATTTGCCTTCGGCCAGTTTGCCGTTTCCAAATACAGTATCCTCCGCAACCTCTCCACCTGCCGCTGGAGTGCGGCGTTGTCGGCTTCGAGTCTTGCGATCAACTTAGTATCAACTTTAATTCGGTTTTCGAGTTCCTTAATACGGTGATTAATCTCGAACATCATCCAACCGTCAGCGCCGGATTCATGTCTGTCATGAATACTCTCGTCATATCTTTCGATTAGTTCACTTAGTAACTCTGTCATCCTGCGACCTCCTGAATTTCTCCATTTCGTTCTCGAAGCTGTACTCTGGTTTGTAAGATCCCCGTTTGACCTCACCAACAATAGACTGACAGACTTTCAGTATCGATATGGGGTTTGCTATCGTGAGCTTGTCCCCGTCCATCCTCGCTATTGCGGCATCGACTAACGCCTGGGCATCATCCTTGCGCCACTCTACGAGGTCGCATATTTCACGGATGGGTGTGAACCATAGAGTACCGGCTGCCTTCTTTTGTTTCGCGGTTCTCAATTCAGGGAGTGATAGTTTTGCCGTTTTTGAGAAGTGGTCTGCTATTTCTCCCCGGATTTTATCTTTGAAGGATTTGGAGCGGTTGCGACCGTCAGGGCGCGAATCACTACCCTTATCGTTATCATCATCATTACCTTTAACATTATCATTATCATTAACACAAAGGTAGTCGTCTGGTAGCTCACTAGGTAGAGCACTAGGTAGTGCGCTAGGTAGAGAATGGACATAGCTATCATCAAACCCGCCTGAGTGATTCCAATCCGCTGAAAATATTTTCCTACCCTTGCCGTGATAACGAATGCGGTCGGTCCATCCTTCTGGTTTGGGATGATTAGAAGGTCCTGCCCAAGACATCTTTTGATACTTCCACCAGTTAATAATTTGAAGGTACACATTATTTGCTATTTTATAGCGATGGATAAAACCAGAATTCTCTAATATTTGGAGGTCACTTTCGACCTCTGTAGTATCAATGTCATCAAACGGCCAAATGAGCGATCTAATAAAAGCGGCGACGCCTGGTATTCGTCCTTGATCATCGGCACACGCTATGATGCCCTGCCAAAGATCCCTTTGCCTATAATTCAAAGAAGCAAATGTTTGAGATTCCCTTATCTTGCTATTAAGTGCTCGAGACTTTCCCATCAATCATCGCCTCGATCTGGTTTTATTGGTCGCTCGTGCCAGTTGTGTCCTACCGTTTTTATGAAATCAATAATTTTTGTTGCACATAATTTTGTGGCGACAATCAGATCCATATCGGTCGCGTTTTGAATAATTGGATCTGGCCTATCCCCAACTTCCTTGAATTCAACTCTGAATTTTGCGCCGGAATAGTTGCGCGCCTTCCAATGAAAACCGAGCGATTTCATATTATCTGTTATTGATCTTAATTCTTCAGTCATCTGAGTTTCTGCGCCTTAAATAATTTACTGCCCACGTCTCCGATGGGTGCGGTGGTCGCAAGACGAATCTTTTTATCGATTCTTCCGCTTTCCACCGGAGAGGTAGGCAGTAATAATTGCATGGGTTGATTCGTGTCTGCGACCATACATCCATTATACGCATTTCCCCTAAAATTGCAAATCAGAACTGAGCCAACCCGTCGTCAAGCAGCTGGTGAGTGCAGCCGCCGGGTATGATCGTCTCGGCATCCCGTTGTCACGCAGCGAGGTCAGCTCATGATTACTGAGAGGCTTCAATCATGGATGACATAAGCTTGAGCGCATCCCCTAAATCTTTCGCTGCTTTCCGTTCATCATCTGAGGAAGCGAAAAAGTCAGCCATCGGACCGATTCTGTCATTGATCCAATGCGCCCAGAAATCCTTATTTTTCTTCAATGCCTCAAAAATTCCGATCATTGCCAATTGTTCCATTTCAGCGTCCATTATTTCTCCTCTCCGTCGCCTGATCTGCGCCACCCGCAGCAGCCATCAGCGCCATGAGAAACAGCCCAAAATAGAATCCCAGCGCGAACACAATACCAGATCCTAGACATATCAAAACCCAATTAGGCATGGGAGTCCCCTTTGTTTATTCTGGCAGATTCAATATCAATCTTGGTTTTATCGAAGCCATAACAGAAGTCAACTTGTTCTATTTCAGCTAACGATTCGATATATGCCGGAACCAGTTTATTTCTGATGAATAACCTATCCCAGCTTAGATTCCAGTGTTTTGGTATAGGAAATTTTGCATTATTCAATAGCTTGATAATTGCTGCTTCAATGGATTGTTCGCTTATAATCATTCCTCATCCTCTCACAACTCAAACTTAATCTGCTTCGGCTTTTCATCTTCCAGTCGTACCCATCGAGCCTCGAGGTATTCGATCCTTCTAACCTCGCTATGATATGCGATCTTGACCGGACCCAATACGCTCAGATCATCGGGATCTGGATACATCAGGGAATGGACTCTCGGACAAACTGAGCTCAGCTTGATCCCTGTGATCTTTTCGATCATCTCCCTGGAAACAGGAGCATGGTTCAAGATGCAGAACATAACCCTTTCGCGCTGGGGTGTGCATTTCCCAGATCTCACATGCTCAAGGTAGGCCCTGATGGAGCTAGGCTTGGGGGGCATCATTCCTCGCTTTCTAAAACCCACACAGGCAAGACTGCAAGGGCCGTGTCTAGCGCGTGTAAGTCAGAGTCTTCTTCGTGCATAAAATCGCCGTTCACAACCAGCGCCGCCCGAGCCATTGTTCGCAGGGACTCGATGAGGTCTGTCAGCGGCTTGTACATTTCATCGTGGCAAAACATTAGGTATTCGCCTTTTCCAATCATCCTGCCCTCCACGACTCAACCCCTCGAAGAAAGAGCGCTCGGGGATTTACTCTGTAGTATCTTCAGCCGAGAAAATACCTGACAAAATGAACCCGATCCACATCAGCAGATTTGTGAGCGCCCTTCCTGCAAGGGGTTGAGTTGATAACATCATACAATATTAGCCATGCTCCTCATAGACGTGCCAGACGAAATTTCCTTGCTGGACAGTTGCGATGTATTCCAGCTCTGGTGTTTTGACGAAAGGTCTTCCGGTTGCAACAACCCAAAATCTACGTTGCTCAAACTCAAGCGGTTTTATGGGGCTTGCACATTCAACCCATAAGCAAATGAAGGCTCCTTGTACTTGGCAGCTCAAGATCTTGCAGCCAGCAGGTAGACTTACGTCGGATTCTCCAAATGTGTTTTCGGGGCGATCGATCTGATATTTGTAGATCAGGAAATCCATCATTTGTCCTTTCCCTTTAAAAATTTAGCATGTTGCTCGGCATGTTTCTCACAAAATTTTCCATAGCTTTGATTGCGTGAACCACGCACATCATGGGTTGCCCACTTACTTCTACATTTTGGGCATTTATTAACAACCTGTGCAACATAGAAATGACTCATCCTTTCAACTCCTTCTCCACCAAATCAAGCAGCTTACCAGGCAGATCCCTCGTGCTTAGATTCGAGTGGTCTGTCAGATTGATCACGATGAGGGCATTGCGTAGGTAAGCAGTGGCGGTCCAAAAAGTGAGCCCCAGTTTTTCAGCAATAACCCCGGTGGGTATCCCCCAACAAGCCAGCTTGATAACCTTCGCTTGCTGGTTCGTAAGAACAATCCAATGAAACGGGTTTGTCAGATGTTCAAGTGCGTTGGCTTTGGTCATAGATTTAACTCCGTTTTCTCTTGCTCGTTGAGGGCATTGGCAAAAATTATGGCGTCTTTCTGTTGCCAGAATAATCCACGATTCGTAAGATCGTGTTCGTGGGGGAGCTTCATCTTTGCAACTGCCCAGGTATCCGGACCCAATCTTTCCTGAGGGTCTTTGCAGACGAAAATCTGTCCTGGCTTGGGCCAATTTTTTTGCTCAATGTCTTGCCACAACTTGTCGTATAGTATGATTTTCATATCATCTCCTGATCGGGAGGAATGTTCTTCATCGCCAATTCAATCAGCGCGTTCTTTTCCTGTTCGTTTACCCAAAGCTCCTGAACCTGTTTCAATCTGTTTTCCCATTTCGTGCGCGGGTGTTCGGTCTTGATTTTTTCCCATCCCAACACCCAGGCCATAGCTTCTACGATGTCCAGTTCTCCGTAGGGGATTTCCATGAACGGTGATTGGTTGAGGATGTGCGCCAATCGATGCTGGCGTACGATCTTGTCTTCGCCACCCACCAACTCATTGTCAATGAGGAACTTCAAGATGGGCTTCTCCCACTGGTTTTCGAGGCGCGCCGGCTCTCCTGGTTCGGGCTCGGGCTTGGGCTCCTCTTTCTTTTCGTCTTCTTTAGGCGGATCTGGTTTCTCCTTTTTTTCGTCCTCCGTTGGGGGTTTGGGATCGTCATTTTCCTCAATCAGATCCTCTTTCAATTCTTCCAGTCTGGCGGCAGTATGGGTTTTGACAAGCTGATTTTGACGTTCTTCTGTTGGTCCATAAATAGTTCCACTCATCAATGGATCGCCAGTTATGGCATGGTCCAACGCGATAGCATGCTCAGCCCATGAATCTAGATCGATATATTTACCAAGTCTTTTGATGGGGACTTTTCGGCATGTTTCGCTGAACCAAGTGGTCCAGTGTGGCCCATTCGATGCGCGGGATTGTTGGCGCGCTTTGTCGATTTCATCCCGCCATGTTATTTCGGGTGTAGGACCTGTTCCTACACGCCAGAGTACAGCGTAGGCAGCAATGACCTCTCGGTCCGTTCCTGGCTCAGGTTTGTGTTTTACGTATGGTTCATCACCATAAGCAAAATCAAAGTAATCACCCTCATGCACACATCGAGCTTCGATTTTTTGAACACCCTCTGCCCTCAACATGAGTCGCGTTATCCCTACAGCCATCGGCTGAAATTCGGCCTGGTCCTTGTAGGGGATGATTGCCGCTTCTTTACCATCTGGCA
>SDBS01003131.1_pt1 | contig 16203 bp, 15 predicted proteins | sample 2277091 | NCBI WGS metagenome assembly SDBS01 (sample SAMN10404972, study PRJNA504765) | marine sediment metagenome | isolation source: marine sediment core GS10_PC15, 163 cmbsf | place: Arctic Ocean: Southern Knipovich Ridge | collected 2010 | reverse complement strand
TTGCCTTTTCGGTTTGCTCACCTGGGATGCTATTTGCTGGATGATAGTCGATACCTGACCCTCCGGGTCACTCACGATGAAAGGGGTTCCCTGGTTGATGGCCTGGACGAAGAGCCCGCTATGGTATGGGATGGCAGCGATTATGGGCACATCTAGTGAATCCTCTATCTGCTGCAGGGACAGCGAGCTCCGGGGACAAGTGTAGTTGACTACCGCCGCCAGCCGCTCGTCGCGGTAGCCCAGAGATTCGAGGATGTCTAGCGTATTCGTCGTCGCCTTGAGACAAGCCACCTCCGGGGTCACAACGAGAAAAATCAGATCCGACAGATCAAAGGCGGTCAAGGTAACCTCGGTGAAGGAAGATGGCGTATCGACCACCGAATATTCGTATCGATCTTTGAGGTCTGTGAGCACCCGCTGTATGAGGGAGGGCTGGACCAGTCCGGCCAGTGCTGCACTATCGGGGGCAGGCAGAACCCTGACCCCTGACGGATGGGTCGTCAGATAGCCGTCTAGCATCTCGCTGTCGATATCATCCAGCTCTTGCTGGGCTAGCTCAGCAAGGGTGTGCTGCGGTTTTAAGTCGAGCATCATCGCGTCGTGTCCCGACTCCAGGGCTAGGTCGATCAAAGGCACTTCCACCTGCCGCATCTGAGCCAGCGCAACGGCTAAATTGACCGCTATCGAGGTAACTCCCGCACCGCCTCGCAGGCTGAATAACGATATGACCAGGCCCTGAGGCTCCGTCATTTCCGGTCGAGCTGCTTTGGCTTTGGCGATTTGCACCTTGACCCGAAGCTCCAGCTCAATAGGATCGAAGGGCTTGGTAAGATAGTCGTCGACCCCGGCTCGAAAGCCCGTCGCCTTGTCCGCTATGTCTCCCTTAGACGTCAACATTATGATGGGAATGAAGGCTGTCTCTGGCTCCTTGCGCAGGCGATGAGTTACCTCAAAGCCATCGATCCCCGGCATCTCCACGTCGAGGATGATTAGTGCTGGATGGTAGGTTTTCAGCGTCTCCAGGGCTTCTTTACCGCTCGTGGCGGTCTTCACCATGAAGCCAGCCTCGGTCAGCTTGTCTTTGACAATAGCCAGGATCAGGCCATCATCGTCGACTACAAGGATTTTAGCACTATCCATCGTCCCCCCTCAGTTTCAGGAGTGCCCGAACTCTCAGGAGCTGCGATCTTCGTATCCTTCACCCGGAGACCTAAGAGCTATTATTGAGGCAACTCAAGATTGAGGCAACTCACACTCCTACCGGTCTTGCTCCAGAAGTTTCGAGGGCACTAGTGCGTGAGCCTTTTGGAGCTCGAGGGGGATGGGCATCCGGTACTTATGCAGGAATTCCAGGAAACGCTCCTGCTCGATCCGATTCTGGCCTCCAGGCGTTGAATATGCGTCTATCTTCCCCGCCTTTATCCATTTCAGCACGGCCTGCGGTGTCACGTGGCAATATCGGGCCACATCTCCCGTAGTCAGGGGGCGGTTTCTGTTCATGATCTGATAACCCTCCAGTTTGAATTAGGTTTGGTTGCCGCTGTTTCAATTATTACTCTCGGCGCCTTTATAGATGATATAGGCGATGTTTCTCTTCTTGTAAATGGTACATTAGTACCAAAAGGACACCATATCGCATAGCACTTTGGCACCATTCGGGTAGGGATTCGGGGCAATGCCTGCATTTGATGTGTTACTATCGGGGTTATAACTAGAGGGTAGGCAACAACCGAGTGGAGTCTCCCGGATCGTTCACTTCTGGGACTGGAGTCAGAGGAGCAAAGCAAACCCCGCCAGGGCCATTAAGGCTGCTCCGTAGCAGGTCTGGGGTATTCCCAAGACGGGGATAAAGAGGCCGCTCACTAGGGCGCAGCCTCTCCCGCCAGGTCCGCTCCGTAGACCAGCCCCACCGAGCGCCCCCGGAACGAAGAACAGGATCTTGACGATAATCATCACGATGCCAGAGATGATGCGCATCTGGTGCAGCACATAGATAGTGTGATCGCGCAAACTACGTGGTCGACTCTATAGCTCTAGGCCAGGCCGATTGCGCCCGGCACTAGGCCCACCAGCCAGCCGACAACGCCAATCGCCACAGCAGCGATCAGAGCCCCCGTAAAGCCCTTCACCTTGAGCCCAGGCACAACCCTGTCGGCGAACAGCAGGACGGTCGCAGTGACCAGCAGATGGATGATAGCGCCTGCAAGGCCGCCGCCGGGCGAGTAGCCCATCAGGCCCCACAACCAGGCGATCAAAGCGCTCACTACGGCCACCACCAGCGCGGCCAGGAACGCGGTACCCAGGCCGCTGACCTCCAGACCCAGCCCCAGTTTGCCAACAATCCAGATTATCAGGCCGGCGAGCAATGTAGTGATCAGTATCCCCACGATCAATCCTGCGATGGTCATTCCCCTTCTCCTTTCAAAATTGATTTGGGGTTTTGCCTGATGTTCACTCGGTTGGACCAGCCCGATCCGGGCGGTTCCTCAGCTTGTCCCAGCCATTGCTTACCCAGGCACGAATGGCCACCGCCCGCGGGCTTGGACCGGCCAGCACCGCCCCAGCGACGAGGAGCAGCCCAATGACCAGGACCACTATTGTCTGTATGTACAGGCCCCGGACGACGACGTCCCAGATCTCGCCGGCCAGCAGCCGCACAAAGGGGTCTGCGATAGACACCAACACGGCAGGCTGGGCCAGGGCAAAGGCAAGAAGCGATAGCGCCATCGTGATCGCCACGCCGACCCCGATCCATATCACGGTCCGCCGCCGCCACAAGGAGATCAGCCAGGCCAGGAACAGGGACCCCAAGGCCAGTAGCGGGAACAGCAAGCCCACGCCGTCGACCAGCGCCAGCACCTGCTGCACGGCCGCCACCTGCTGGCTCTCCAGGAGCACGAACCGGGTCTGAGCTTCCTGGAAGAGTTCCAGGTCGCCCAGGTCGAACGAGCTGGTCACAAAATCGAACGCGTCGCTGAGGTCGATCGTGAGCTGCCCCTCCTTGAGATAGAGCAGGTCTCCGTTGCCCCGCAGCACTCCCATAGCAGCATGGTGGGCGGTACGGTTGACACCGATCCAGACTGCGTTGAACTGGTCGCTCTGGACCAGGGAGGTCGCCGTCTCCTGAGCCAGATTCTGCACGACACGGGTCAGCCCGCCGCTGAGGAAACTATACTCAGGGGGCAGCGCCTCCCCAATGGCCTGCTCGACATCCACCAGATCGAACAGACCCTCGACCAGATAGATGCTCACAGCGTTGGCTACGGTCTCGTTCTGAGTCAGCGGCCCGACCGCAGCCACCCATCCGTTCGTACTGAGTACGGTTCCTCTCAGCCAGAACGTTACATTGGCTGCAGCCAGCAGGATCAGACCCAGCGCGATCAGCAGGCCAACGGCCCACCCGCGCCCCCGGTGCTGCCGTGCCTTGGCGGCAACTTGATGTTCGTCCACCTGGCGCCGGAGTTGGACAAGCTCCGCTTGCAGATCCTCTTGGGGATCCCCTTCGAGTTGCTCTTCTGGCATTTCTATCCTTCCTTTTGGGGTGTGTGCTCACTCAGGCTTTGAAAGTCGCACTCGGACCGCAGATCCGCGCAACTTCCGAAGCCTGTAGAGCCGACCCTACGCCTAGTTGCCCTCGTGAGCCATCCATGGTTCACCGTTCCTTGCCACTATTCTACCACCCGCTGTCCCTTTCGACAAAAGAACAGGGGCTCTTCGTCAAATGGCAGGAAAGGAAGCGAGGGTGCTGATCGCCTTGGGTGGTGGCTAGTGGCTAGGTGAAGGGAGGGTATAAGCCTTGGGGTTCGTTTCCAAGCGCCCTTAGGCGATCCTGGAGCGAATTGGAGGAGCCCTTTTGAGATGGAGGAGGAGCAAAGTGGCCCAGCGGGAGCGCCCGTGTACCTATCGTTGACAGCTCTGGTGCCATCTTGGAATTAGGGATAAACCTGACCCGAAGCGAGTGAAGCAGAACCTCCCAGAGATTCAATATGGGCCGAATAACGGCTCTGGCGATACAGGTAGTTGACATAATATGTGTGGCCGCTACCTTGCTCACAGGAGAAAACGTCAGGTGGCGTCGTATCTGACGAAGTCAACAGCTCCTCCTTTATCCGGGTCGTCTGTACCTATGTAGCGCATCGTGGTAGCCACATCCGCGTGTCCAAGCATGGCTTGGATCATGGGCAGTGGCGCGCCGTTCTCGTAGGCGTTACGGGCGCAGGTGCGGCGGAGGTCATGGGGCCCCAAACGGCCCTCGCCGTGCTCTGAAGCCAGGCTTGCCTTGGCCCCATACTCGGCTACCAGGCGACTCACGGCGGATGAACCGAGCATTATCTTGCCAATCACTTCGCCCTTGTTGACGCCATAGAACACCGGCCCCTTTCCGGTGCGCAGCGATCGTCCAGTAGTCCGCAACCAAGCCGTCAGGCTCTTAGAGAGCACATCGTGCAGCTTGATTTGGCGTGTTTTGGCGCCTTTGCCCTGAAGGACGATCCACCAGCAGCCTTTATCCTGCCTGAAATTCGTCATCTGTAGACTGGCCAGCTCACTGCAGCGCAGTCCGGCGAACAGAGCCAGGTCCAGCAAGGCCCGGTCTCTCAAACCCTTGTTGGTGTTCACATCGATGGCCGCCCGCAGGTCCTGCACCTCGTCTTTGCTCAGTCGTCGGCCTGTGGGTTTGGTGTCTCTCCGCAGACGCGCCTCGTAGGGACGAATGCCCATTCGAGCCGCCTGCACGGCGCTCAGAATGTCATCCCGACAGGCGACTCGCAGGAATGTCACCGCTGCCGCATACCGTTGGCTCACGGTGTTCCGGCTATATCCTTGATCATCCAGCCACGACCGGAATCCTGACAAGTGGGATGGTTCTATCAGGCGCAGCACGTTGACCTGTCCTCTGAAAGCCCACCTGGTGGTCCCTCCCTCAGCGCTGACCGCGGCCAACTTGAACCTCCCCCCCAGAGCCCGATCGATATACTGTAGGAACAAGCCAATCCCCGTGATGTAGGACCGGCGGCTATGCTCTGATCGTGCCGCCGCTTGAATCGTCGCTTCCACCTGGTCGCTCAGAGGGCGGGCCAAGATACCCCGTGGTTTGGGAAGACTCAAGGGCATCGCTGAATTACCGCTGTCGCCTCTTACTCGCTTGGAGTTCACCTTACCCCTCCTACTTTATAGCGCTTGATAACTATACTTATCACCCACTATCGCAAATGATACTGCGCTCGCCAATAGATGTCAAGTGAGAGGCCTCCTCAGCTTTTGGGAAGCGCCGTCGTTGCTCGTGAACTACACTATATAGTGGTACGGACCATCTGTAACACTACCTGTTGTGTTAGCGCGTCTGCTCCGCCAAATTGTCCACAACCGGTGATGAGTGTTCATTCGCCTTGATCGAGAGCCAGGCACCGCACAACTTGCGGCCCAGATACGTATCATCTCGTAGATTCGATTCTACGGCCTTCCTGGCTCGCCCCGGTGTCGAGATCTCAACTTTCTATCGGGTTCTGGATCGCGATCAATCAGTCAAGAGCCCAGCCGGGTTATCCACAGCGAAAGCCGCTGGGGATAACTGCATGTGCTGACTACTCCCAGACTCCTCTTTCCATATAAAGGAGATCCATTGTAGGAACTCTGAGGGCCACGAATTTGCTGAAATCACTCCGCTACCGGAAATGTAGTTATTATGCAAAGTTGAACGAGTGCGTTTTGCATAACTATGTCAACCTAATTTATCTGAAGAGTGACCTTATGTCAAGCAGATGTCTTCCACAGGTGGCCGACGTTACGGCATAACCTATATTTACCTCTACCGGGTATGGGTTAGACTGCAAGGATGTGTCTATCCTAGCTCCTAGCCGCGTCCTAGACGGCGTTTAGAGGCCTTGTGGATAACCCTACTATCCCCTTCTTCTCGATATTCCCTCTTGAGCAATTGCACTCTTCTTTGGTGCATCAGGTATTGGAGATGCTAGATCTGGTGACGAAATCCGGGGGTTTTCATACCAGGAATGCTTGCCGAAAGCGGAACTCCACGCCACTCCAAGTCCGTCGACTCACTTCCAAAGAGAGTATGCCGCCAGAATCGACATCTACAACACTCGATTGAGTTAATAAGATGAGTTCAACGGAAAACTGATCCGCCCCCCATTGTCCAAGACATCCCCGTTCTCGTGGCCAACTCTATCTAGAATCGTGGTATAATTATCCGGGACGGTTCAGTCGTTGATCGTGAATAGGTCGCTCGACTTCACTAGCCTGTAATATGTGGTCACTATTCCCAGAGTACAAACTAGATCATGGAGGGTGACGTACATGATTCCCAATAACATAACCAAGGAGTATATACTCAAGGCTATTGCAGAGGTAGATAAGGTCGGCGTCCCCGCAAAGAGACAATCAAGAAAGTATTACCTGAGATATGAAGGGAAAAGCTACCCACCAAAATACATCATATCCCTAGCCAACAGCTTCGCTAATGCCGAGGAACTAGACCCCGAAGTATTCAGCGGAGGTAGAGAGTCCAACGATTTCTTGAGGTCCCTGGGCTTTCATATCGAGGGAGGGCAGCCTCGTGGCAAGCCCACCGCTCAAACGAAAAGGGTAACGGGACTCTCACGACCGCCTCGCCCTGTCACTTCTCGTCACTATGAAAGCTGTCCTCGATGCAAAGAAGCGGTAAGGGCTATGCTCCAGGCCATCTACGGAGAGGTGGAGGTGAACTACAGGTTTGATGTGGGTACAACTCCCCAAGCCTTTGGCCACAATCCATACGCAAGGCACCTTACAGAAATACATCGGGGACTCGAGGAATACAGAGGGCACAAGCGTTTGGTCAAGGCAACTACGTTGCCTCATTGCGATTTCTATGTCCCCAATCCCGGCTTTGTGGTGGAATTCGATGAATCACAACATTTCACGACTGCAAGGCGTGTATCACTGGAGCGATACCCTGACGATCTGCAACTGGGCTTCGATAGGATCAAATGGATAGCTCTGTGTGATAGGATTCATGCTAGGGACAATGATCCGCCTTATCGGGATGAACAACGTGCGTGGTATGATACCCTACGGGACTTCCTGCCAGCAGTACAGGGACTGCAACCCACTGTGAGACTCTTCGCACAGGACTCCCGATGGTGCTCTTTGGATCACCATAATCCAAACGATGTTGAGACGTTCAAGGAGCTCCTGCAGATAGGCGACGTCAGGGTAGATCGCACCAAGACAGACACTGAACCGGTTGCTACCGCCATCAACATTTCCGGTGAGTGGGACGGGAAGCCGGACAGGGCAGGGAGGTTAAGAAGCAGAAAACGCCCCAAGGAGTCAGATACCAGAAAGACTGGATCCGCTCCTGCCTTGAACATTACTAAACTGGGAATCGTATCTTGTGATTATCGGTACAGGTATGCCAATGGTTTCCGAGACTTTAGTCATACTCTCCCTTCTGTGCTGAAGCTCCTAGATTATGAAGGATGTGATGCCGTTCTTTTCTCTTTGTTCAGCATCATTCCCCGAGAGTCGTATGATCTTGGCGCTGCTCTTAGACAATCGCAGAGTATCAAGGCTGTGTTTCTTGAGGAGTTTCAGGATGGAACGAGCAGAGCAGGCGGACGATATGTCGTTCACCATCGCACGTCTAAGGGGTGGGAGGAGTACAGTTTTGCCCAGGTGTTTGGCTCCTTATCCGGAATGCCCCAGTGGGAGATGGATGACTTCGTCAGCTACGAAATGCCGAAGCGGATTCTAGGCAACTGCTGTGTGTTGCTTTGTGGCGAGTCGAATGGCGTGAAGTACTCGCAGAAACAGAAGGGGGTAGAGGACACCTTTGGCCTAAGAGCTGCCATTCCTCCAAAGACGACGATCGTTCTCAATCCCATTCACGACCGTATGACAAGGTTTGAACTGAAACTGAAGAGGCGGTTCCTGTCGGAAGCCGGTCGGAGGGTAATTTCTGTTTGGAACAAGGGAAGGAAGGATAAGAACGGCAAAGTGAAAGACGGAAGGAATCCTGCCTGGACCATTTTCTACGATGGAAAGGCGGCCGATGACGAAGTTGTGATGATACACAATCAACTTGACGTGGAAATTGGCGTTCTTGATGTGAAGCAGGAATAACGAGTCACCCCACCTGAGCCCCATTCCGCAGCGCTTCATAGCGGCAGCTGAGCTTTGTCGTTAGGGGGTCGCACTAGAATGAAGCTGATCCCTTGGAATATAGCGCACCGAGAAGAAGCATGGCGCCGCTTTTCTTCCTTGCCTTCTCCAGAAAACCGGAGTGTGATTCCTCCAAAGTCAATACAAGAGACAGTCAGACTTCCGAGGTCTCTCGAAGCCCCCAGTTCATATGACTTCACGAGGACGTCACCAAGGTCGCCGTGGAGGCATAAAGAAAAGGGCCATCCTCCAAGAGGACGGCCCTTAGGTTAGCCAGCCAGTGTTCAGGCGACTACTCTATACTCCTCCAGCGAAGCGCCTGCCCTGAGCGCAGTCGAAGGGTCGCGTATCCCGCCAGGCCAGCCAGCCCGCTCCCCAGGAGCATGATCGTGCCCGGCTACGGCACGAACTCTTCGTCCTCTAGCACAGAGCAGTCCCTGAGGAAAAGCGTCGCTGTCTGTGGGATGGCCTCAGGTGGAATATTCACGGATTACTTTCAACAAATGCCTGTAACCGCTGGACAGAGGGGTCAATCTGGTCGCGGTTCACGTCTCCCAGAGCCCAGATGAAATAGCGTCCAACCCGCACCCAAACTTCCCCCTGGCGGGCAAAAGACTGGTCTCCTAGGCTTGTCCAAACCGGCGTGTCACCCATACCCTGGTAGTCGTTGAATAGCTGAGCGGTGAAGCGTTCGGCATCGTCGGGGTTGGTGAAGACTATCAAGTCCACGATCCTGGTCTGACCGGAGTCAAAAACTCGGTAATCGGTCAGCTCACCATACCCCTCACCCTGGGCGGCCATTACGGTTTTCATGAAAGCCAACTGGTCAACGCCGAGTTCGTCGGCAGAGGGCAGGATGGCTTCTGCGGTTTCGGCGTCCAACTCCACCTGCCCGCCGGGGGCCACGACGGTCACTGGTTCGTTCAACCGCGAGAGCTCAGTGGCAGTAAGCGGGGGAACAACCGTTGGCGGATAAGTGGGAGCAGGCATAGCGCTAACCATCGGCGTTATGGTAGGGGTGGCGGCAGACCCGAGCCCCAAAGTTGGTCCCTCTAGCAAGCCCGCGAGGCCGGTGCCAAGAGGCTTAGTGGGGGAGAGATAGTCATAGGCGCCGAGGCCGGTGCTGCCCAGGCAGCAGAGTAAGAGCAGCCCCATACAGCCTATGAGCAGGCCCGTAGGAGGCCCCTTCGCCACAGGGGGGGCGGCCACAGGAGTGGGCTTTGGCGCAGGCGGGGGAGGGATGTATGCGGGTGGAGCAGGCTCTTCCGCCAGCCGGTAGCCACAGTTTCCGCAGAAGAGGGCACCCTCCTCCATCGGAGTACCGCACTGGGGGCAAACTCTCTCCGCCCGTGGTCGCTTGGCCTGTATCCACTCCCCCTCCTGGGAGAGATACCATTTGCCGCTCTTGGCCCCCATCATCCACCAGCGCCCTTGGGAGTCCTGCAGGGTCAACTTATCCACCGTGGCTTGAAACTCCTCGTCGCTCAACAGCCCGCTGGCGTGCTTTCCCTTGAGTGTGTAGTATCTGTTTTCCAATTCCTCGAAGGTCATACTCTTCCTCCCTCGCGGCCAACCTTAGTCGTAGTCCGCCTCCACCCTCTTCCGGGCTTGGATGGCCACTCGGACCTCTTTCATCAACCGGGCGTAGATCCTCGGGTTGGCTATCCTGAAAGATTCTATCATGTTCCTCACCGGCTCCACCTGTCCCTGGAGGGCAGCGATGCGCCGGCAATCGGGCAGCAGTTACCTTCCCAGGACGAACTTGGCCACTCTGCCTCGCTCTCCCTGCATGAAATAGCCCCCCTCGAGCAGCCCTTCCATGACAAGTCAGATCACCTCGGCCCAGGGATCCTCACTTTCAGGCACTAGCCGCTTCAGGATGTCTACCGCGTTGTTCACCCCTTGACGGTCGCTCAGGAGGCCCAGGATACTTCCTTCAAACCCGCTGGGCGGGATGCCGCCGCGCCCGAGCGGTTGCAGAAACACCGCTTTGTGCTTACGGAGGCCTAGCTTGCCCCTGCGCTGATGGATATAGAGCCTGGCATATCCCTCTTGAGCAAGGCCGATGAAGGCGGTGGCTGCGGCCACCGCCGCCAACTCATCCTTCTTCACCTTGACCCCTCGGCAGGGCAACTCTATCCTGCCCCCCAGGAATCCACCTCCCACGAAGTGATCGCCGTAGAGATAGACCACGCCGCTGGGGCTGACGGGCAGGGCCGGCTCTGTTGCAGCCCGAGTTGCCTCAGGCAGGGGGGTCCCGCACTTAATGCAAAACCTGTTCTCTGGTTTGTTTTGATAGCCACAATGGGAGTAGACTTTCAAAGCCATAGCCTTCTCCTCAATCCAACGTTTCGGGTGGGCCGGGCGGCCTTCTCTCGACGAACTCCTCTGGCGGTGGGGTGATTAACGTGTCAGCCAGCGTCCTGGTGGATGACCTGACTGGGGGCGGTTGCCAGTAGGGCGGAGGCACTGCTGGCGCTGGCCTCCTCCTCGTGACCAAGAGGATCATGAGCAGGGCGAAGAAGCCCAATCCCGCCATGCCGGCTACACCAAAGAGGAGAAGGTAGGCTGGGAAAGAAGGCTCATAAGGCTCTAGAGCGATCAGAGGCTCTAGAGCGATCAGTTCCTCCAAACTGACCTCCGCGACCTCAGCGTAAGGGCTATCGGGGTAATCAGTGGCTACCTTCTCCAGTTCAATCTTGGCCCTCTCCACATCGCCCATGCCGCCATAAAGCCAGCCGATGCTCGTCTGGGCATAGGCGGCGTGCTCCGACTGGGGATAGTCTTTGACTAGTTGCTCGAAGGCCTCCAGAGCCTGCGGCATATGATCCTGGCCGTAAAGATGGCCACCAAGGGCGACCAAGGCATCGTCGGCACGGTCGCTCTGAGGATATCCGTAGGCAGCAGTGTAGAAAGCAAAGACGGCATCATCGTACCGCTCCCGCTGGGCGTAGCACTGCCCGATCATATACTGGGCGTCATCGGCCAGGTCGCTTGCGGGGTGCTGGGCGAGGAGCTCCTCAAAGGTGGCCAGAGCCTGGTCATAATCTCCCCACTCGTACTGGGCCATCCCCTCATCATATAGGGGCTGGGCTGGATCCTGGGCCAGAGCAAGGCTGGCCCCGCTGAGTAGCACGGCAAGCATGGCTAGCACAAGACCGAATGCAAGCCAAGCCTTCGTACAGCATCGGGAAAACCTCTTCATCATGGCTCCTCCTACTCTGCCTCAGGCGGCACATACCCAACCTTGTCGGCCCAGGAGATCATCTCGATGTCAATAGTCTTGGGCTCGGTTATGGGCAGGTCAACCCATATATCCTGCTTGTTGGTGAGAAAGTTGTGCAGAGTCACGTAGCTCCCCTTGACCTCCGCAGTGAGCTTATAGCGGCCCGCAGATAAGTCGGGCAAAGGATAATGGTAATCGCCGTCAGCGTCGCTGTTGGGAACAACAATGCGCCCGAAGGAGTCTAGAGGGCCCACTACTCGCCCGTCGGGGCCTACCAGCTTCACTTTTGCGAATTGCACCGGCTCCCCATGGTGAGTAAGGTGCCCTCTGATGTACGTCAACTGCTCCACCAGTCGCACCTCGTGTAGGTACCCCGTACCCCAGCCCGGCCACAACGACCCTTGGTCTGCGTTCGTTTGATTCGGGCAAGTGCCAGGCGGACGATTGTAGCACTTACTATCTGCCTTCCACACAAAACCCGCCGGTGCAGGGATGGAACTCACCAGGTGAACGTCATACCCTGTGCGCTCGGCCTTATATGGCACGACGAACTTGAACTCCCCTGCGGGATTCGTTCGAGTGGTCAGATGCACTTCGTCTGGGGGCTCTCCCCAAATGAGGGCAATCTCCAAGCCACCGCCAGGCCAGTAGACCTCTTTGCCATCTTCGTCTAAGAAGTCCAGCTTTCCCTCGATCGTGATGGGTTTCAGCGCCGATATCGTAACAGGAAAGGCTGCCGTCATGTCCTCCTCCCATGTCGCAATGATCCTCACGTCGCCCTCGGCCTCGGCCGTGAATATGCCCTCCTTGTCCATACTTCCTATGAATGGATTGCTCACATCCCAATCGTCCGCGGTGATGCTCATGATGTGGTCGTCGGCACCCTCACGCCAGGCGGCATCCACACCCCAAGCGGTGAAGCGCTGCTTTTGGCCTATCTTCATCTGCAGGACACCCGCCTCAAGGTCGTCGCTAGGGCGGACTATTATCCGGTCGATGGGCCCAAGCGGGAGGGACGGCTTGGCTATTTCCCCTGGGGGCTCTGGCGGGTGCTCAACCTCTGGGGAGCCCTCCTCCTCAGGCCCGGTGGGGCCCTCCGCGACAACAGGATACTGGATGCACACTGTAGCCCGAATCAGGCCCAGAGAGCCACTGCCGCTGCAGGAGAGGATATAGGTGCCTGGCTCAAGGGTCAGGCTGCCCCAGCCCTGACCGCCAATCCTCTGGTAAACTACCCCGCCATTCTCCTTTACGATCGCGAAGTTCTCTGCAGGTGAGCCGATCCTGACCTCCTGGGGCTCCGTGCCTCCGATGGTAAACTTGGCACGCCGGAAGATGCTAGCATCGCCGATATTGGTCTCGCCTGAGGCGCAGGCACTGGCCCAGGCCTCCGTCGCGGTTGGGGTCGGAGTGGGGGCCTTCGTCGACGTAGGAGTCGGAAGAGGGCCCGTGGTCGGGGTCACCGTGGGCGAAGGCATGTCCGCAGGTGTGACGGGTGTCGCCGTAGGTGTCGCCGTAGAGGTGGGCACGGCCAGCGTCGCCGTTGAGGTGGGCATGACCACCGTGGCCGTGGAAGTGGGCGAAGGCGTCTCCACGCCCGGTGGCTCGCAGTAGTTGTACAGCCCGTTGGCGAGGGCCGCCTGGTGCAGTTGCTCCACGATCTGTTCTCGGCTGTGGGGGAATTCGCTCGGCTGCAGCACGAAGGCATCCAGCCAGATTCTGCCACAGAACCAACTGATCCCGGACATCGGCGGGCTTTCCATTGAATAAAGCAACGCCTCATAGCCGTAATATGTGCCAGGCAGAACACTGTCGAATTGATCAGTCCATTCTCTGGCGTCTTGTACGGCCTCCTCATTAGAGTCAAAGATCCCGACCAAGACCACGCCTGCTACGGCTGGCTCCCCTGGTTGCCCCGGTATCTCTCTGAGGACGTTCTCAACCCAGAAGCCGCTGCCCCCCCCTACCTTAGTCTGAAGCGTAGCACCCCACCCCAACTGATTGTTGGCCATCTGCACTGTACTCCTGGCCGCCTCAAGCGCTGGATCCTGAGCCAGCGCCAACCCGCCAGCCAGCGGGAGCGAGCCAGCCAAGACGAGGCCTAAGAGCATCAGGGTCAATGGCGGTTTCCCGATCACTCCCTTCCCTGCTTTGCAAGCCAATGAGAGCACACGTCCCTTCATCCCCCTGGTCTCTCCTTGCATCATCTCAACCTCCGACAGTTTGTAACGAGCTGAACACAAGAGCCGATTACGCATTTGCCATGACCCTATCTAATGGGCTCTCTTTCCCTCAACAGCGGCTACGCGGGGGCTCTCCACCTGTAGAAGAGCCGCTTTCCATCAGACTGCACCTATCCTGTCAATCAGTCGAGCGTTTCACGCTTGTGGTAGGGCGGGTGGGATTCGAACCCACACTTGGTTGCCCAAAGCGAATTTTAAGTCCTCTGCACTATGGCAATCCGCACCCCACAATATCTTGTGGTCTCAGACTCTACAACCCCGATATTTAGTGGCTCTCCGACCATCGCCAGCCACGGTTTTTCACAAGTCCGCTGTACTTTGGAGTCTCAACTTCATGCTGATTTAGTCCGCTGCACTTAAGTCCGCAAAACTCACTGGATTGGTGGTGCGACCTAACCTACCTGGTCAGTGTCAGGATGAATCGTACAGTACCACGGATTGCCACAGAGAACAAACCCTGCCTAGTCCTTATGCATACAGACCTCCGCTCAGTTAGCTGGGTCCCAGGGCATCGGAGAAGTAGGAAACCTATGCTCAAGAGACGCCTGTTGACGAGAACCTACCCCATCTGAGATTACAGGAGCCCCTCCACAATGCCGGTGTCCCTGCCAAGTGGGTGGTAGCTGTCATACCTCGTTTGTCAGATTACTCTGGCACAATCTTCCATATTTCCAGCTCGCTTGGGACGATGGATCCCTTCCCGTGCTCTTCGGTTGTGCAACCAACGAAAAAAAGTCACGGATTGACTTCAGCATATAGCAGCACTAGAATGACACCCTTAGGGGCTTCTACAGCACCATTCCTCATGCACTATCAGGAGGCCTACTTTCACAGACGAATTCTATAGAAGCATATGTTGGGCCGCCGATTGTATATCCAGTGACTCAGGTTACTTGGCCTATATCGAGCCGAGAGGAGGAGCACAGATATCAGACCCCATAGTCTTCATCAGCCACAATAGAGTAAATGAAGGTAAGCTCGATGATTTCAGGCACGTCTGGCGTGAAAATGTGAAGTCTATAAAGGCAGACAAGCCAGGCACGCTCGTCTATCTCGCCTACGCCTGTCACGCAGTGGGTCTGCTGCGCGACAGACCTGGCTAGCCAAGTAGTCTCATTGGGGCATGACGGGAGCAACAGGAATGACGAGATCACAAGAACCGATTCGCCTAGTAGCAGCGCAAAAAACACGTGCTGCTCACATGTTAGTCAGGGCATTCCTGGTTGACCCGATTTACACAGCTCTGTTCCCCGACAGCGTCGAACGCGAGCAATCGCTGCAAAGGCTGTTCGGCGCGATGGTCAGCTACAGCCTGGTCTATGGCCAGATCTATACCACTCCGGGGGTGGAGGGAGCTGCCTGCTGGCTCTCGCCGGGGGACACAGAGATCACCTGGTGGCGAATACTCCGCACCGGGCTAGGACTCCAAAGGGCCGTGGCCCGGTTCAACCCCAAAGCGCGGCGGAATTTTATGGCAGTCCTGGCCTACACGGACGAGCTCCACAAACGTGAAGCACCGGGACCTCACTGGTACCTGTGGGCATTGGGCGTGGAGCCTGGTTGCCAAGGACGAGGGATCGGCAGCCGGCTGATCCAGCCGGTGTTGGCCAAGGCCGACAACGATGGAGTGCCCTGCTACCTGGAAACCCAGACCGTGAGAAATGTAGCTTTCTACCAGAAGCGGGGCTTTGAGGTCGTCAGAGACGGACAGGTGCCGGGCCAGGAGGTCAGGATCTGGACGATGCTGCGGGAGGCACACTGATGAACTCACAGGAAACAACGTGCACTAATGGATTCTGTTCGCGGTTTTTGGGGAATGACGATCCGGCCCTTGCGGACCCTGGGTGAACTGACCCGAGTCCCGGCAGTGCTCAGGAAGAGCGTGCTGTCCCTTACAATCGACGAGTAGCACCTTATACTTATCTGGTATCAGGGGACACTGTTTCTTGCGACCGCCGCCCTCGCGGCTGGCATCCTTGTGCTTGAGAGTCGCCAACTCGGTGGATCGCCGCACTTTCGCATGGCTTTCGCCCACATCGCCTACGCCTGCGTCATCCCTTTCTTTTTCACTACCGTGTTGTTCGAGTTGGCGCTGGCTTTGGCGTTGCTGGGGGGATTGCTGCAGCCGGATCCTGTTTTGAGCTGGGCCCTAGGCTCAGGTGCCTGTTTTACAGCCACCTATCAATTGATCGCAGTCATTTGGATAGCAGCTTTGTTCGTCATGGCTGCTTGGCGGACCATGGAGCGGGATTCGGTCGCGCGCCTGTTCGGTGGTCCGCTGCACTTCTTATAAAAGACCGCTGTACTTTCCGTTACTCCATTTCTCTCAAGTCTTCTGGTCTTTCCGTACAAAAGGAGAAAGACTCTCCCCTCTAGAAGAGCCTTTCTTCATCAGATTGTACCGATCCTGGCAATCAGTCAAGCGTTTCACCCTTGTGGTGGGGCGGGTGGGATTCGAACCCACATGGGGTTACCCTCAGCGGATTTTAAGTCTCCAGCAGAATCGCCAAAGCCGGCCTTCCTTCAACGACACAGAGCAGGACAGGGCCAGTACAAGAGAAAAAAAGGGGGAAGGCC
>SDBS01003130.1_pt1 | contig 16204 bp, 15 predicted proteins | sample 2277091 | NCBI WGS metagenome assembly SDBS01 (sample SAMN10404972, study PRJNA504765) | marine sediment metagenome | isolation source: marine sediment core GS10_PC15, 163 cmbsf | place: Arctic Ocean: Southern Knipovich Ridge | collected 2010 | reverse complement strand
TTGGAGATAAATAGCATCTCCGCTAGATATTTAAAATCAAAAGAAGTTTTTACTTAACAAAAAAGTATCCGCTACCATTCCGAAATTGACGTTAAATCGGGTTGGAAATGTCTGATATCATATACGTCATTTTATTTTGGTGTATTTTATTGCTATAATATAAGCATATTATTTCGTTTATTCCTCCCCTTTAACTGAAACAATATTCCCTATTAATCCTTTCCAGAACTATTTCATTTAATCCTATATAATCCTTTAAGAATATTTTTCATCATTTTTTTCATCCTCTATATCATTAAGAATATGAGAAATTATGGATAATAAATCGGGGATTTTTCTTTTTATTGTGTCCCATATAATATTATAATCTATACCAAAATACCCATGGATTAAACGATCTCTCATACCGGCCATTTCTTTCCAGTGAACATTTGAATAATTTTCTTTGATTGTATCAGAAAGATATCGAACAGATTCCCCAATAATTTCAAATTTTCGGATTACTGCACTCAGCGTCTTTTCATCCACCTTAAATTCATCAAAATCCATCCCCTCAATAAATTCCAATATATATTCGCAACTTTTATAAATATCTTTGAGAAAAAGTTTATTATCTCTTTTCATATGTATACCATATCTTGGTTAATATACTGTTTTATCTCTTCTCGTACAGCTCTTTGAGAAACTATATCAACTTTACAATGTAATTTTTGTTCAAGAAAGTCTCCAAGCCCGACAAGATCGAATAATGTTGCATTTTCAATAAATTCAATCAGTATATCAAGATCGCTATCTTCTTTTTCTTCTCCTCTGGCATAGGAGCCGAAAATACCTTTAATGTCTGCTCTGTACTTTTGATGTACTTCACTTTGTATCGATTTTAAAGTTTTAATAATTTCATTCTTAACCATTTTATTTCCCTATTCAGGATAGATTTTGTATTGTACTCGAATACCAAAATGAAAACGAACAAATGTTTTAGTTCTCTGTAATTACATCTTTAGGTAACAAATGGATCAATAATTTACTTTGATAAAAAATTAATACTCTATAATATATTCAGCAAAAAAAAAAAGCACCATAAAAAAAGGTGCTTTTACATTAATTTAAAACTTGAAGAATAGTGTTAAAAATTTGTGGGGGTAAAAGTTGCAGAGTAATAACATAAAATAAATGTAGAACAATCTTCCTTTACTTTTCATTGACAAGAGTTTACAATAAAAAAATCTTGCATTAATTTCATGTTTTATTAGACTTTTAATAGTTTTATCTTAAAACCAGGTTGGTCAAAAGTTGATTTAATTATTTTTTCAGGCGAATAAAGGAGAATATATGAAGGACATTCCGGTTGTTCATGTGGAAGGAAAATCTCTTGCGGAGGCGTACGAAAAGGCGCTGATTGCTCTTTATAGGAATGGCATTAAAATCCACACTCAGTATGATAAACCGGATGATCCTCCAAGCATCGATGCGACTATGATCATAACAGTTCATGAGCCGTTATCCGACCCTATGATCCATAAGGCGTTTCCCGGCGGAATCGAAGATCTAATGGAATACGTAATGGAATTGTCCGGAGCAAAGGACCACTGGATGAAAAGTATGAATGATCCTGATGACACAAGGTGGGAATATACTTACCACTGGAGGCTTCATGATTATGGTGCCTGGAAAGAAAGATCCTCAGATACGGGGGAACAGGTGGTGGCCGGCTCCTTTCGAATTAATCAAATTGAGGCTGTAATTGATAAGCTGGCAAGCTCACCATTTACACGTCAGGCTCAGATGATTACCTGGATGCCGAATATTGACCTTGAATGCTACGATCCTCCATGCCTGCAGTCGATCCATTACAGGCTTATTGAGGATTCGGATGGAATTATGTATTTGAACAGCAATATTCGTTTCAGAAGCAATGACGCGTGGGGGGCAAACTTCATGAATATGTTCGGTCTTGTCCAATTTAATAAGGATAAAATAGCAAAAAAAATTGAGGAGAGGGCCGGAAAGAAAGTGGAGCTCGGGAGAATGAACTGGCATGCTGATTCATTTCATCTCTATGGAAAAGATATTGAAGATTTTAAAAAAAGGCTGCTGAACAAGATTGATGAGCCCTTTGAAAAAAGAGTCTATAATCTTCACGACCCGATGATTCAGGAAATCTATATTGAAGCTGAAGATAAGATCAAAAAAAAGATAAAAGAATACGATTCAAAACATACGTATTTTTAACCCGCATCGTTCAGTTTTACCACGTTTTAAATGCAATATATGTCTTTACAGCAGTGCTTTTCAATGGATATATTTATTATAATAACACGGGAAAAAAAGGAGGGTTTTAATATGAAAAGAATCATAAATATCATTATTTTTATGCCTCTTTTTATACTTATTATTGTTTCCCCCCTTTTTCCAAAAGATAAAAAGAAGGAGGTAAAAACCATGGATGTAACGGTTGAAAGTACAGCTTTTTCACAGGGCGGCATGATACCATCGGTGTATACGTGTGACGGGAAAGATATTTCTCCACCATTAACCTGGTCAGAGGGGCCCGCGGGTACTAAAAGCTACGCTCTCATATCGGATGACCCTGATGCGCCGATGGGCACATGGGTTCACTGGGTTCTATACAACATACCCGCGAACATAACATCGCTTCCCGAAAATCTTCCGAAAACAGAAACGCTCGACAACGGTGCGCTCCAGGGTAAGAGCGACTTCAAGAGGCATGGATATGGGGGTCCCTGCCCACCGGGAGGAACCCACAGGTATTACTTTAAGATATATGCTCTCGATACTGTGATTAAAGCAGGGCCGGGATTAACAAAAAAGCAGTTATTAAAAGCAATGGGTAACCACATACTCGCACGGGGAGAGTTAATGGGAAAATATTCCAGGTAGGATATTTTTCCATTTTTATAGTTTTTGTCAGCCGGATTCTGATAGGAACAGTTTAAATTTTATTTAAAGGCCGATAAATGGCAAAAGATATTATTACAGTAAATGAGCTTACAGAAGAGGAAATTATAAGAATTGTTAACACGGCAATTGAAATAAAAAAAAATCCGGTCCGGTATGAAAATAGATTGAGAGGTAAAACTCTTCTGCTCCTATTTCAAAAAACTTCCACGAGAACTCGAATTGCATTTGAGCTGGGGATGAAGAAACTGGGGGGAACAACAATTGTTATGGACTGGGGTAAAAGTAATTTCACTATTTCACCTCTCAGGTACGAAGCTCGTTATATTGCGGATATGGTTGATGCTATTCTCGCCCGCCTTAAAAAGAATGAAGATGTCTGTGAACTTGCCCGTTCAGCGTCTGTTCCTGTTATTAACGGCTGCTGCGATATGTACCACCCCTCTCAGGTTCTTGCCGATCTCATGACGGTTTATGAAGTAAGCGGCGGATTTGACACCTCAATGGCGTATATTGGAATTCAAAACAATGTAGCGAATTCCCTTTTTTACGCGTGTCTTAAAGTTGGTGTAAAGCTCATCTTTGTCACACCCCTAAAAGACAGGATCCCGGATGATTTTGAAATGCTGGCAAAAAAGTCAAAGATTTTTGAAGAGACCCTGAACTTAGAACACGCTGTTTCAAACTCAAAGTTTCTCTATACGGATACATGGATAAACATGGAAGAGTATAACAGGGAAGATTTGAGTGCCGAAAGAGATAAAAAGATTAAGACCATGGCAGCCTACCAGATCAACAGGAGGCTGATTGAGAATAGAGACGTCCGGATTATGCACGATATGCCTGTGCATCCCGGTCTGGAAATAGATGAGTATGCTATAAACTGCGGGATGTCAGTGATTTTTCAACAGGCGGAAAACAGAATGTACGCGGGCCAGGCTCTGCTGCTTTATCTGCTTGATGCTATATAGAACTAATCGAGGTTGTACAGTAATGGCAAAGAAACCGTACAGGTTAAAAAAAGAATTAGGTGTTGTTGAAGTTTTCAGCATTTCAAGCGGTGCAATGATAAGCTCGGGCCTGTTTATTCTTCCGGCGGTCGTTTTTCAAAAAGCCGGTCCATCGATAATTTTATCTTATATTTTTGCCGCTCTGCTTATGGTGCCGGCAATGCTGTCCAAAGCGGAACTTGCAACAGCAATGCCGAAGTCCGGAGGAGTGTACTTTTTTATTCACAGAAGTCTCGGGCCTCTTTTCGGGACTTTTGCCGGGCTCGCTTCATGGTTTTCACTCAGTTTAAAAAGCGCCTTCGCGCTGGTCGGAATCGGTGTGCTTTTAGAACCGGTTTTCCCTCATTTCTCTGCTGAAATGATTAAAACCATCGCGTTAGGTTTTACAGTTATTTTTACAGTCCTGAACATCCTGAGTGTCAAAAAAAGCGGGAAATTACAGGTTGTATTTATTTTCAGCCTTATCGGTATATTATTCTTATACATATTTTCAGGCATGAATTATATTGATGTTCACAGGTACGTCCCGTTTAGACCCCAGGGATGGAAAGCTGTTTTTACTGTAACAGGGATGATATTCATATCTTTTGGGGGTCTTACGAAAGTTGCTGCTGTGGCAGAGGAAATAAAAAATCCAAAGAAGTCGATTCCCGCTGGTATGTTTTCAGCATTTACTGTTGTTACCCTGTTGTATGTGTTGACTGTATTTGTTACAGTAGGTTTACTGAACAAGGTTGAATTCCAGGGTACACTTACACCGCTTTCTCTGGGTGCTTCCAAGTACACGGGAAAAATCGGATTTTTAATCCTCTCTCTTGCGGCAATGCTTGCTTTCATAACTACCGCGAATGCCGGGCTACTGGCTGCATCAAGAGCCCCTCTTGCCATGGCAAAGGATAATCTTCTGCCTGCTTTTTTCTCCAGGGTTAATTTGAAATTTAAAACTCCTGTAATATCCATATTGATAACATCTCTTTTCATGGTACTGGTTATTACTTTTCTTGAGCTTGAAGGTCTGGTGAAGGTAGCCTCTACTATGATGCTGATCCTTTTTTCATTTGTAAACATCTCTGTAATTTTGATGCGGGAAAGTAAAATAGTGTCCTATAAACCGTCGTTTAAGTCTCCTCTGTACCCCTATATACAGATCGCGGGTGTCGCGGTATACCTTGCGTTGATCATCGAAATGGGAGCAGTTCCTCTTATAATAACCTCGGGATTTTTCATAGTCTCTCTTGTGTGGTACTTTTTGTACTCAAAATCAAGGAGCTTAAAAGAATCTGCTTTGATTTATATTGCTGAACGTGTTACTTCAAAAGAGATAAAATCTTCTTTTTTAAGGGATGAGCTCAGGGATATATTACTTGAAAGAGACGAAATAACAGAGGATAGATTTGACAGAATTATTAAGAATGCCCAGATCATCGATTTAGATGAAGAAACCAGTATTGAGAGTTTATTTATAATTCTTTCGAAAGCCTTTTCAAAAAAGTTTAAAATGTCCTCTGATAATGTTTACGAGCTGCTTCAAAAAAGAGAGGCTGATTCTACAACGGTAATTCATACAGGCCTTGCGATACCCCATATTATAATCGAAGGCAATTCAAAATTTGATATTGTTATTGTCAGATCGAAAAAGGGAATTCTTTTCAGAAAAGATAAGTCTCCTGTACATATCGTCTTTGCTCTTGCCGGTACCGGAGATGAAAGAAATTTTCATTTACAATCTTTGATGTCAATTGCGCAGATTGTGCAGAACAAGGATTTTACCAATCACTGGCTGAAAGCAAAAGACACAGAAGATTTAAGGAACATACTGCTGCTGGCCCAGAGGGTACGAAAAGCTAATGTATGATAAAAAGTCCGGAATATATCCGTAGCCCGGGTGGTAATTTATTTTGCTGAGAATAATTTCAAATCGCTCCCTAAAAATCCTTGACGCTTTTTTCATTTTTGTATATACTCAAATCTTAGATGAGACTTAAAACAGGAATACCAAATATAAGAATCGAAGTTGGCTGGAAGGCTTTCTCTTTTATTAAAGGAGAAAGCTTTTTTTTCTTTTCAGTTCTTGCTTTGTCCTTAGAAAAGCAAGAACAGCCATAACATGAGGGGCATTAATATGGACCAAAAAAGGGCCATCAAGCTTCTAACAGATTCGAACGCCCTCCTAACAGGACATTTCCTGCTTGCATCGGGAAATCATTCTGAGCGATACATTCAGTGTGCTCTCCTGCTGTCACGCCCTGATCTTGCTGTTGAGTTTTTACAGGATATCGCAGACCATTTTAAAGGTGATAGTATAGATATGGTTGCCGCTCCGGCGGTTGGAGGCATAATTGTTTCCTATGAAGTCGGAAGGTTTCTCGGGAAGAGGACCATTTTTCTTGAGCGGGAAAATGGTATTATGTCTCTGAGGAGGGGCTTCAGCATTAAAGAAGGAGAAAAAGTTTTAATTGTTGAGGATGTCATAACCACTGGCAGCTCGGTACTGGAGGTAAGAGATGCTGTTCTGGGGAAGGGTGGGCATGTTATCGCCTTTGCGTCATTAGTAAACCGTTCAGCGGGAAGGTTTAAACCGGGGCTGCCGTACTACTTTTGTATTGACATGGATATACCAATCTATAATCCCGATGACTGCCCGTTATGTCAAAAGGGAACACCGGTTGTGAAACCAGGATCAAAAGGCCTGGTGTGAATATATAGAATAAAAATTTAAGGGATTTCGGCATTTAATTTAATAACTGGCGGTAAAGATCATGGATTTTACAGGTAAAAGTATTGTTTCAATAAGGGAGCTGGATAAAGACTCCTTTCTAAAAATATTAGTAACTTCGAAAGAGATTAAGGATGGAAAGTATGCTGACTGCCTCAGGGGCAAACTTCTTGCCACTCTATTTTTCGAGCCCAGTACGAGAACCAGACTTTCTTTTGAATCGGCCATGAGGTACATGGGCGGTGGTGTAATAGGCTTTGCAGGGACAGAGTATACATCGGTTAAGAAGGGAGAAACACTGGTTGACACAATAAAGACTGTTTCCGGGTACTGTGATGTTATTGTTATCCGACATCCTGTAGAGGGGGCCGCAAGGCTTGCGTCTGAAAATGCGGGTGTTCCTGTGATTAATGCAGGTGATGGGGCTAACCAGCATCCTACCCAGACATTTCTTGATCTGTTTACCATGAATGAAATATTTTCAGACCTTTCCACAATCAGGGTTGGATTCCTTGGAGATTTAAAGTATGGCCGTACTGTCCACTCACTTGCATACGCGCTCTCACTTTATAACACCCCGCTGTGGTTCATTTCGCCTGAACTGCTGAAGATGCCGGAGTATCTTGTTGAAGAAATAAGGGAAAATGGTTCCCGTATCCATGAGGTAGAAAACCTGGAAGGGCTGGATGAACAGCTGGATATTCTCTATGTAACCCGTATTCAAAAAGAAAGGTTTGGCGATATGCAGGAATATGAGAAGGTCGCAGGCTGTTTCAGGATTACAAAAAGTGTGGTTGAAAGTTTAGGAGAAAATATAAAGATCATGCATCCGCTCCCAAGGGTTGATGAAATAGACCAGGAAGTTGATACTCTGGAAAATGCAATTTATTTCAAACAGGCTCATAATGGAATACCGGTCAGGCAGGCTGTACTCGGACTGGTTCTTGGCGTGCTGAAATAGGAATATTTTTAGATTTATTTTAAATTGAATTTTTTTATTTGTGCTGAGCTTTTATTATTTCAATAATAAAGGGGATATTTTATGAAAGCTTATAAAGTTTTTGCGATAAATGAGGGTACTGTAATTGACCATATACCGAGTACAAAAGCGCTTAAGGTAATCGATATTCTGGGCCTGGAAAATGAGGGAATACTTACAATTGGAATTGGATTTTCAAGCGAAAAAATGGATAAAAAAGATATCATAAAAATTGAAAATAAGTATCTTAAGAAAGAGGAGACTGATAAAATATCATTAATAGCTCCCAATGCTACTATAAATATTATCAAGAACGGAGAGTTGAAGGAAAAAAGAAAAATAGAGCTGCCCGAAGAGTACATAAATATTGTGAAATGCCGTAATCCTAACTGTATCACATCAGTAAAAGATATAAAAACGAAATTCAAGATTGTCAGCAGGTCTCCTCTTGTTCTCAGATGCCTGTACTGTGAGAGGGTTATCAAGGCCGGAGAAGTTGAAATTTTATGACCGATCATCCATCTTTTCTCGGTGTCAAAATAAAAAACAGGTCTGTTTTAGCATCCGGAATACTTGGAGTTACATTCTCGTCGCTGAAAAAAGTATATGATGAAGGCGCCGGCATTGTTACAACTAAATCAATCGGCCCGGAAAAAAGGAAGGGGCACAGCGCGCCGGTTGTTTATGACTGGGGGGATGGGCTCATTAATGCTGTCGGGCTTTCAAACCCCGGAATAGAAGAGTTCATAGCCCGCTATGATAACGGGTCTATTGATTATCCGGTTATCATCTCGATATTTGGCAAAGCGGCAGGTGATTTTCCTGATATTGCACAGAAGCTTAAGCCCCTTAACTTTTCTTTTATTGAGCTCAACATTTCCTGCCCCAATGTTCAGGATGAATTCGGCACGCCCTTTTCTTTTTCCGTTGAACTTACAGGGGCGATCACCCGCAGTGTTAAGGATGTCGCGGACAGGCCTGTTATTGTAAAACTGAGCCCCAATATACCCCATATTGTGAAGATTGCCAGGGCAGCAGAAGATGCCGGAGCTGATGCTATCTGTATAATGAATACTGTCGGACCTGGCATGGCCATTAACACAAACACTGCTGTGCCAGTGCTTGGCAACAGGAAAGGGGGGATATCCGGTAATGCCGTCCTTCCTCTTACAGTAAAAAATATCTACGATGTGTTCATGGAAGTGTCAATTCCCATCATCGGTACTGGAGGGATATCGGACACCGATGGGGCCCTTCAGGTTTTAATGGCAGGGGCCAGCCTCTTTGGAATAGGCAGCGCGGTATATAAAAAAGGTCTCGGAGTTTTTAAGGAAATTGAAAACGGGGTCCTGCAATTCTTAAACATAAATCATTTTGAAAGCACTGCTGAGATAATCGGGCTTGCCCATAAAAGCAGAAAAGTTACATATTTTAAGGTACCATGTCACAAAAGAAATCAAAAACCTGAAAGGGGAGAAAAAAAGTTCCATGTTTTTCCGATAAAAGACATCTTGCATCCGATAAGAGACGTCGAGCATCCTGTACAGGACGTTGTGCATCCGGTAAAAAGAATTGTGCAATCGGCGGAGGGCAGTGTAAGGACTCTTTTATTTGATATAGAAGACCTGGACAAGCCGGAGCCCGGCCAGTTTTTTATGTTATGGGTTCCCGGGTCGGATCAAAAACCCTATTCTGTCTCTTATTATGATGGAAATGAAATAGGATTCTCTATTATGTCAGGAGGGAAATTTTCTTCCACACTGTTTAAGCTTGACAGTGGGGATCCGGTGGGCCTGCTTGGCCCGCTGGGAATGGGCTTTGATCTCAAGAATTATCAAAGTTACCTGCTGGCGGGCGGCGGTGTAGGCACCGCGCCCCTTCTGTTTGCGGCAGCTGAGCTCGTAAGATCAGGTAAAGCAGTTAATATAATTACCGGAGGAAAAACGTGGAGCTCTCTACACTGGATTGACCATCTTTTGAAAAAAATAAAGGCAGGCTCGAATATAGGGCTTTTTTATTGTACTGAAGATGGCTCTCACGGAGAAAAGGGGATGATTACAGAGCACCTTCAGGGTATTATTGACAGGGTAGACCCGGGCTGTGCGCTTCTGTGCGGGCCTGAAATCTTTATTAAAAAGGCTGTTTCAATATTTAAACAGAACAGTATTCCCGGCCAGGCCAGTATTGAAAGGATGATGAAATGCGGTATCGGGATTTGTGGAAGCTGTTGCGTCGACGATACAGGCGACCGTGTTTGCGTGGAAGGACCGGTTTTTAAGTTTGATTATATCGATAAGCTTAATGAGTTTGGAAAGTACAAGCGTGATGAGAGCGGCAGCTTGAAGAGGATTGATTAGATGTTTATTTTGAAGAACGTCCTGATACCTCACGGGGAGCAGTGGGTTAAAAGGGATGTAATCATACAGAAGGGCGTATACGGGGAAATTTCTGAATCGATCGATGAGCGCCCATTAAAGGATGCCAGGATTATACAGGGAGAAGAACGTTACCTCCTGCCCGCCTTTATTGATCCCCATGTACATGTGAGAGAACCGGGTTTCGATTACAAAGAGGACTGGATAACCTGCTCCAGGGCGGCGCTTAAAGGAGGGGCATCATCTATTTTTGATATGCCTAATAATAAAATACCGGTTGTTAATTATCCGGGAGTGAAGGAAAAAAGCGAAATCGCCAATAAAAAAAGCTATGTCAACTTTGGCCTGTATGCGGCCCTGACGGATAACAACATTGATGAGTTGAAATCTACCGGGATGCAGGGGGTTGTATGCGGTATTAAGATATACCTCGCGAGAACAACCGGGAATATTACGGTCACTTCCGGGAGTGCTCTTTTGAATGTTTTTAACCAGCCGAAACCTGTACTTGTGCATACCGGTGGAATAGAGGGGTTGAAAAAAGTACTCTTTTTTTATGAAAAGGCTTCAAAACATTTTTCTGTTGTTTCCGGTCTTTATGTCTGCCATGTGAGCACAGGCGAGGAGGTCGCGCTTTTACGAAAATGGAAAAAGAAATTGCCTTCCATTCTTGCCGAGGCGACTCCGCATCATCTGTTCTTGAATAAAGAGGAATATACAGGGCTTAAGGGTGTACTTCCCCCTCTATCCACTAAAAAAGATGTTGAGGCGTTATGGGAAGGAGTTAAAGATGGTACTATTGATCTGTTAGGCACAGATCATGCCCCGCACACAGTTGAGGAAAAGCGAGGCAGGGTGCCGCCTTCAGGTTTCCCCGGGCTTGAGACAGCATTTCCCCTTTTATTAAACGCCATTAAAGACAGAAGATTATCACTCAATAGTCTTCTCAGGATGACCTCAGGAAATGCCGGAAAGTTGTTTAAAATGGGTATAGGAGATGGGGTCGTGAAGGGGGAAAAGGCAGACTGTACCCTTGTTGAAGAAGGTGAATTTCGTGCGGGAGAGGATGGGTACGAAACAAAGTGCGGATGGTCGCCTTTTCATGGATGGAATCTGGGATTTAAACCTGTTCTTACTGTTGTGAACGGGTTCATTTCTTACGAGAGCGGCAAGTTTTACAGGAATCCGGTAAAGAATCTCTGCCGGTGATTTTATAATGGGGAGGTTGGGAAATTTATATGCATCAATATCTTGATAAATTACAGAATGAACAGGCGAGAAAGAATACGATGCTCTGTTTCGGAATGGACCCTGTTATCGAGAGGATGAAAATTGACACTTCCAAAAACCTTGCCCATGAAATTAAGACGTTCTTTTCAAGAATACTCGATGAAATAGCCGGTAAAATATCCGCGGTAAAGCCCAATGTTGCGTTTTATCTTCAATATGGGGCTGACGGTCTTCTGGCACTCGTGGAGATCATAAAAAAATCAAAACAGATGGGCCTGCCTGTTATTATAGATGCAAAGATCGGCGATATAGGGAAAACATCTGAGGCCTATGCTAAATATATCTTTGATATCTTAAATGGGGATGCTGTGACATTAAGTCCTTACCTGGGGTATGATTCGCTTGAACCCTTTTTCACCCGCCAGGATAGGGGATTCTACCTGCTCGCCCTGACCAGCAATAAAGGGGCGCATTACTTTCAATTTGAGAAACTTGGATCAGGTGAGCGTCTTTTTGAATATGTGCTTCAATCCATCTGCACCTGGGGGAACCGGCATAAATCCATTGGTGCCGTGATCGGGGCGACTCATGAAGAATTTAAGGGCTGTATCCAGCTTCTGAGCGGTGAGGAGTGCAGTATTCCTCTCCTTATACCCGGTGTAGGTACACAGGGGGGCAGTTACAGTGAAATAAATGAAATACTTGATAATTTAAGGTATAATACGGGAATCGTACGGATAAACGCATCTTCTTCGATAAGCTATGCTCACGAACGGTTTCCATCCTTAAATATTGAAGAGGCGTCCCGTAAAGCTGTTGAGGAAATCTGGTGAAAAATATATGAACACACAATTGATGACACCCCGTGAACGGGTTTCCATGGCGCTGCAGAATAAAAACTCGGACCTTGTTCCCTATCAAATAGATTTAACCACAGGTTTCATCCATAAACTGAAAGAAAAAACAGGTTGTACCGATCCGGACGCATTTTTAGGGAATCATCTCTCGAAGGCAAAGTATAAAAAAAATATAATTCTGGAAAATGGAAGAGAGATAGATCTGTTTGGAGTTACCTGGCAGAAAGATCCAGCGCATGGGGATGTTGGTATCATTTGTGATCATCCTATAAAGGAACCGGACCTGGGGAGCTATAAATTTCCTGAAGTAAAAAAAGATTTTGCCGGAGAATTGTGCGAAAAATTAATGACAGAAGAGAGAAACACATTTCGGATGTTCCTGATCACGATGAACTATTTTGAGCGCGCGTGGAGCCTGAGGGGTATGGAAAATTTGCTTTCCGATATGATTCTGAATAAAGCGTTTGCTGAGGGGCTTTTTGACCGGATTCTAAATCATCATCTTGAACTTCTGGATACAGTTCTTGATTACGGGTTTGAAGCTGTTTATATTGGTGATGACTGGGGCCAGCAGAAAGGGCTCATAATGGGTCCGCCGCTCTGGCATAAATACATCAAGCCGGGCATGCAGAAGATGTTTGATAAGATCAAAAGTAAAGGAAAGTATGTGTGTCTCCACAGCTGCGGAGATCTCCGGGAGATACTCCCGGACCTTGTGGATATGGGGCTTGATATTTATAATACCATCCAGCCGGAAATTTATGATCTTAAAAAATTAAAGAGAGAGTATGGAAAGTATATCACCTTTTACGGGGGAATAAGTACCCAGCAGTTTTTACCTTACGCGACACCGGCTGAAGTTAAAAGGCAGACCAGGGAAGTAAAAAAAATTATGGGCAGTAATGGCGGATATATATTTGCTCCGACTCATTCTGTTACCGATGATATTCCTGTGGAAAATGTCATGGCTATGGTCGAAGTCGCGAGAGACTATTAAGAAGCAATCAAGTGCGGCGCAGCAGACTGTTTTTCAGTAGTCACTCAATTAAGATTCTTCAGGAGAGGTAATGAAAATTGCAGTTCAGTTCGGTGCGGGGAACATAGGCCGCGGGTTTATGGGGCAGTTCTTTTTTGAGTCAGGTTATAAAACAATATTTGTTGAAGCAAGAGAAGAGCTTGTTGAATTGCTCAACAGAAAGAGGTGTTATCCCCTCCGTATACTTGACGCGTACAGGAAAAAATCGTTCCTGCTGAAGATAGAAAACATTGAGGCGGTATCTTCTGATGATACCGGCAGGATTGCGGATATCATATCGACGGCGGATGTAATAAGCACCGCTGTTGGTGTAAATAATCTTGCGACAATTGCGCCTGCTATTGCGGAAGGAGTTAAACAGCGTTATTTGAATAATCCGGTCCCTGTTGATGTGTACCTCTGTGAAAATATTTTAAACGCGTCCGCTCTGCTCAGGTCCTATGTTTTAGAGAGCCTGGATGAGACTGTCCTGAAATGGGCCAATGACAATGTCGGTTTCGTGGGTACGGCTGTGGCCAGGATGGTGCCTCAGGCAGGTGATCGTTTCGGCACAGATGATCCTCTTCTGGTAGTGGCTGATTCTTATCACAAACTGGCTTATGATGAAAAGGCTGTCAGAAGCAAAGTTCCAGGGATCGACGGGATTTATCCTGTACGGAATTTTAAAGCAGAGGTTGAAAGGAAATTGTTTGTCTATAATCTGGGACACGCGGCGCTCGCATACCTGGGATACCTGAAAGGGTATACCTATGTACATGAAACAATAAATGACAGTGAATGTTTTCCCATATTCGATAAGGCGTTAGATGAAACTTCCAGGGCGCTGCTGAAAATATACCCGGCTGACCTTGACCCTGCCGGGCATGAAGAGGTAAGGCGCGACATTAGAATCCGATATGGGAATCCAATGCTCATGGATACAATCCAGCGTGTTGGAAGAGATCCGATCCGAAAACTGGGTCCCGAGGACAGGCTGATTGGAAGTGCAAAGCTCTGTCTAGAACAGAAGATTTTTCCTGAGAATATAGCTTATATCTGCGCGGCCGCGTTATGTTATGACCATTCAGAAGATCGCGAAGCGGTAAAACTGCAAAAAGTTATTAAAAACGATGGTGTCAAATGGGTACTGGAACAGGTCTCCAAATTAGATCCTCAGAGCAGATTTGGCAGAAAAATCATACAATTTTACAATATGCTTCGGCAGAAGGCTTGAGCCAGCGACATGTCAGTGATGCTTGATAATATATTTTTCAGTATCTTTGCTTTAATTGTTTCCTTCGCGCTTCTCTTTAAAAGCGCCGGTTTATTTGTCGACAGTTCAGTCGGGATCGCAGAGGATTTAAAAATCCCGAAAATGATTGTGGGTATACTGCTTGTGGGTTTTGCAACAACAGCCCCTGAAATTGCTGTCTCCGTGCAGTCAGCCTATCTCGGATATCCGGAAATCGCCCTGGGAAACGCCATAGGTTCCGTTATCTGCAACAATGGTGTTGCCCTTGCCCTTGCCGGGATTGTGGCTCCTGTTGCCATCCCTATTGATAGAAACATCCTGAAAACAGCAGGGTTGTTTTTAATATTCATAGATGTTTTAGCATACATACTGGCTTTAAACGGTGTGATAGGCCGTTTCGAAGGAAGCCTGCTTGTTTTACTGCTGATAGGCTATGTATCTTTTGTCATTTTTAGTGAGAAAAGAAAAAGATCAGAATTAAAATCAAATGATATTTCCGGAGCCGGAGAGACTGACATATTTTCAGAAAAGGGCAAAATCAGGAGACATGTTCTGATATTTCTGGCCGGCCTCATAGGTGTAGTCATAACAAGCAGAATCGTGATATGGGCGTCAATAAATATTGCTGAATTTTTTAATGTTTCAGAAATCATCATTGGATTAACGGTTATCGCGATTGGTACATCTCTGCCTGAAATAAGTACGGCTATCACTGCCGCGGTAAAAGGCGAGGGTGAATTAGCGGCAGGGGATATCATAGGCGCAGATATTTTGAATATACTCTGGATAATCGGAGTTTCTTCGGTTGTAAGACCGATTCATGTTGAAACAAAGATTGTTCACTTTTCTTTTTTGTGGATGTTTCTACTAGTTGGTACGATGCTTGTGTCGATGAGGATTGGTTATAAGCTGGGAAAAATAAAAGGTTTTATTCTATTATTTCTCTATGTCGCGTACCTCTTATATAATATAAAATTTTTCTACTAGCCGTGTTTGCTTCTTTGAAGTCCCCGGAGAATCTAAAATGATGCCTCTAATCTCGTATTCTTTTTCCTGTGTATATTATCAGGTATTCTCGGTGCGTTTCCGAAGCTCCCGGGAATGCTGATAGAACTCTTCAAGCTCCATCTGCTTAATAAATACAAACCCCCTTGTCGCCCGGATTAATGCGCTATCATGCTCATAAAAATAACTCCGCCCCAGACATGTTTTAAGTGACTGATACTGTTCAACCTGAATTTTTTGTGCCAGCTCCGAAAAGGGGCCATCGTACTCATAGGAAGGGAATGACGCATCCTTCTGTGAAATGAAGGAGTTCCGGAACGCATTATGCTGTAGAGCAAACATGTTGAGGGAAACAGGTATGAACATATTTGCCTCACAAGGATGGAAGCGGTACCAGACATTACGGTATCCCCAGATCCTGATATTGGATTTTTGACTTTTCTTCTCGTATAGTTTCAGCGCCTCCGTGATAGCCTGCAGAACTTTGTAATGGGTATCGGGCCCGCTTGCTTCAGGATCCAGTGCGACGGTTACAACATCAGGGTTGATGCTTCTTAACGTTTCCAGTATCGGCATTACGTCCCTGTCGATGTCAGGTTCTTCGGTGAACAGGTCTCCGGTATAGAAACCTAACCTGAGATGATGTACGGAATCTGAATGCCATCCAAAATACCCCCACAAACAATCTGCCTCCCATTCCCTGCACATGCCTTTGAGGCGTTGTATGTGCGGCAGGTCTTTACGGCCTGGGTATTGTGTTTTAAAATAATTGATAAGCTCGTCAATACGGTCTTTCAGCCGGTCAATATCTGTCTCATCATAGAGAAAGATAAGATTACGCAGCAG
>SDBS01003129.1_pt1 | contig 16205 bp, 15 predicted proteins | sample 2277091 | NCBI WGS metagenome assembly SDBS01 (sample SAMN10404972, study PRJNA504765) | marine sediment metagenome | isolation source: marine sediment core GS10_PC15, 163 cmbsf | place: Arctic Ocean: Southern Knipovich Ridge | collected 2010 | reverse complement strand
TACCAGGCCGAAAGTAGGCCTGGTATTATCAGGAGGTGGAGCCAAGGGTATGGCTCATATTGGGGTACTGAAAATACTGGAAGAAGTTGGTATGCCCATAGATTATATTGGTGGAACAAGTATGGGTAGTATAGTAGGAGGCCTTTATGCAGCAGGTTATTCGGCAGATGAACTTGAAAAAATCATAACAGAACTGGACTGGGAATATCTCTTCACTGATGAGATCAACCGAAGATATCTGTCTATTACCGAAAAAAGAGACAAAGACAGATATATCCTGTCATTTCCATTAGGAAAAAGTGGAATTGAGTTGCCGGAAGGCATCATCCGGGGACAGCACATTGAGAACAAACTGTCAGAATTGTGCATTCCGGTATATGATATTGAAAATTTCAATGATTTTCCTATTCCTTTCTTATGTATCGCAACGGATATTGATAACGGGAAAAAAGTAGTAATAAGAGAAGGTTCCCTGGCCCGGGCAATGAGAGCCAGTATGTCTATACCCTCGGTTTTTGCCCCCCTGGTAATTGATGATGTCAGAATGGTGGATGGTGGAATAATTGATAACTTCCCGGTTGAGGAGGTATTAGATATGGGTGCAGATATCATTATTGGTGTGGATGTAGGATATCAGCGCAAGAAAGATGATGAAAACCGGAATTTATTCTCAATCATGGAAGATGCCATGTTTATTTACTCGGCTTCTGCTATGGAAAAAAGCCTCAAGGATGTGGACATATTCATCCGGCCTGATTTAAAAGGGCTTGGAACTGCCAGTTTTTCTTCCCCTGATTCTCTGGTGAAATATGGAGCAAGCGCCGCAATATCAGTCTATGGCCGCCTGAAATCACTTGCAGATTCATTAAATGCCCTTGATGGACACATGTATAAAAGACCGGCATTAAGAAAAATAGATTCAGTTTATCTGAAAACCATACAAATAGTTGGATTGAAGAATACAACCGAGGAGCTTAGCGTCTCAGAAATGCCTTTTTCAGTGCTTAGCTGGGTAAAGATTGATGAGATACTTAAATCAGTTGATGATATTTATGCATCCAATTATTTTAATAAAGTGATCTTTGAACTTCAAGCTGGGGATGATGGAACAATACTGTTAATAAACATTGAGGAAAAAACAGATGGCCTTTTCAGGTTTGGTTTCTATTATGATATTGATCAAAAGGCAACGGTATTCCTAAATACAACATTTTATAACAAATTATTTAAGGATAGCAAACTGTCCTTGTCTGTGGGATTGGGCAGAAGCCCCGGGGTAGAATTTTCATACCTCTTTGATAAGGGGCCAAGACCGGCACCTGGATTTGAATTGTCAAGCTACTGGACAAGTCTGTATTCCTACTCTGATTCCTCCAGGGAGAAGCTTGCCAGCTTTAACTATTCACTGACCAATGCTAAAATCTTTATGAAATCGAATTTTTCCAGTTACCTGGCAATCAGGTTGGGAGCAGAATGGACTCATGCTTACCTTAGTCCTGATATTTCATTTGTGCAATTTGGAAAATTAAAAGACAATTTCTGGGCTTTGTTTGGAAGTATTTATTCAGACACTTATGATCATGCCTATTTCCCAACCAGGGGAGTCAGAGGCTTAGTGGATGTAAAATTCGTCTCAAATGCTTATCTCAAACCCATAAGTTATTTAAATTTATTTTACCAGACTGCAATAAAAATGGGGCATTCAGTAGTACTAAAGCCGTCTGTAAATAGCGGTATTGCCATTGGCGATTCCATACATCTTCAATACCAAACACCCCTGGGTGGACTAAATGAATTGCGCAGGTTTGGCCATATGCCTTTTATAGGTTATAAATATTATGAGATCGGGAACAACAATGTACTTTTTGTCCGAATGGATCTACAAATTAAGTTTTACGATAATATGTATCTTACATTAATGGCAAATGCAGGATACCAGGCTGAACTAACTCAGGATCTTTTTGAGAAAAATGCTTTGATTTCCGGATTTGGTATTGAATATAGTCTCAACACCCCGGTTGGCCCGGTAAGATTAAGCATAATGAGATCGAGAGAAAAGAAAGGCCTATTGAGCTATTTACAATTTGGATACTGGTTCTAGAATTATGTCAAAGATCAAAGCTGAGATTATCTTAATTACATGGTATTTACCAAATATTTACACGTCATTTCATGTTTGACATAACACTTGACATATATTTTTTCGATAATCTAAAATTTATAAATAATGAAATCAAACAGACGATCATTTATTAAATCGGCAGGACTACTGACGGGAATATCAATGCTCCCCATGCAGGAAGTACTTGCAATGCTTTTTCAAGATGAACAAGCCTGGAAGATGACAAACTTACGCGGTAATGTAGGGATATTTACCGAACGTGGAGGAACTATTGGCTGGATGATCTCTCCGGACGGGATTGTTGTTATAGACGCCCAATTCAGAGAACAGGCTGAACACCTTATCGGTGAAATCAGAACCAGGTCTCTCTTAAAGGTGGATATCTTATTCAACACCCATCATCATGGAGATCATACTTCAGGAAATGTTGCCTTTAAATTGCTTGCAGGTCATATTGTAGCACATGAAAACTCAAAAAAGAATCAGGAAGCTGCTGTTCAAAGAAGAGGAAATTCAATGGAACAGGTTTATCCTGACCTTACTTTTGCAAATACCTTTCAGAGGAAAATAGGTGATGAAACAATACGTGCCTATTATTTTGGTCCTGCCCATACAGACGGAGATATCATAATCCACTTTGAAAAAGACAATGTTGTGCATGTAGGTGACCTGGTTTTTAACAGGAGGTTTCCTTTCATTGATAAGGCAGCAGGTGCCAGCATTGAAAACTGGATCTCCGTTCTGGAAAAAATCCGTAATCAATTTGACAATGATGCCATTTTTATATTTGGTCACGCCCATGAAGCTTATCCTGTTACGGGAAATAAAGAAGACCTGAAGGCAATGGAGAATTATCTTTCAAGCCTTTTGAATTATATGACCAGGGAGGTGAATGCAGGAAAAAGCCTGGATGAACTATTGAAAACAAAATCTATTCCTGGCGCTGAAGAATGGACAGGAAATGGGATTGAGAGAAGTATTAATGCTGCATGGGAAGAACTGTCAGAAGGTTGAAAGGTTGAAGAGTTGAGGGGTTGAAGGGTTGAGGGGTTGAGGGGTTGAAGAAGGTCGAAGAGTCTAAGAGTTGAAGGGTTGAGGAGTTGAAGGGTTGAAGAGTTGAGGAGTTGAGGAGTTGAAGGGGTCGAAGGGTCTAAGAGTTGAAGAGTTGAAGGGTTGAAGGGTTGAGGAGTTGAAGGGGTCGAAGAGTGAGGCTTCCTTGAATAAAATTGACCATTTTAATTAATTATTCATATAAAGTTTCAAAAATGGAAAAAAACTGGGCAGAAAATCTACCTGTTTCTCTAACCGTATGTGACACTAAAGGAGTCATAGTATACATGAATCCCCTATCTGTAAAAATGTTTTCAAAAGATGGCGGGTCCTTGCTTGTTGGAAAGAGTTTGTATGATTGTCACAATGAAGAATCAAACAGGCACATCAGGAAAATGCTTAATGAAAAGACAGGGCAAACCTATACCACTGAAAAAAATGGTCATAAGAAACTCATTCACCAGGTTCCATGGTTTGAAAAAGATGAATTTATGGGACTGATGGAACTGACTATTGAGCTTCCTGATAATATGGAGAATAGATTAAGATAGGCTATGAGTAAAGAAGTTGAAGAGTTGAGAAGTTGAAGAGTTGAAGAGTTGAGAAGTTGAAGAGTTGAGAAGTTGATGAGTTGAAGAGTTGAAAAATAAAATGCTAACTAAACAGTTCCAAAATTCCCCTCCTTTTTCTTCTTCTTCAAGGAGGGGTGGCCCGAGTACCCGAGGGACGGGGTGGTTTAATGTATGATTCGATTAGACACCACCCAAATCAACAAACCTAAAATATTCTTTGAATTACACATCACTTTTTTGCATTATACCACCTTTTTATGTGGTTTACTTAATCATAAAATGATTAATCAAAGTCCTTCTATTACACAATCAGCAAAGTATAACAAAGCTTACCGCCCGGCTTGACATCGTTCCGGTTCATTTGCAACATAAATCAACGATCCGGGAGGATCGTTGTACTGGAAAGATAGATCTACAGTAAAAGATAAGCGATCTCCCCTACCTGGATGTAATCCATTCAACAATCCGGTCGGATGTTGGTTTCTCCTTTGAATAGGCAACATCCACCAGCTTCCCATTTTCATCAATAAGGTATTTCTGGAAATTCCATTTAACCGCAGTATCCATAACACCATTTTTATCCTTGCTGGTAAGCCATACATACAAAGGATGAATATCCTCTCCCTTAACTGAGATTTTTGCCATCATAGGAAAACTAACCCCATAATTTTTGGTACAAAATTCTCTGATCTCTTCATTTGTTCCGGGCTCCTGTTTCAGGAAATTATTTGCAGGAAAGCCAATAATTACAAAATCGTCACCACCATATTTTTTGTATAATGCTTGCAGATCCTCATATTGCGGAGTAAAGCCACATTTAGATGCGGTATTCACAACAAGAACCTTTTTCCCTTTTAAAGAGGCAAGATCAAAATTATATCCTTCCAGGGTTTTTACTTTAAAATCGTAAAAGTCATCCTGGGCTAAAGTAACTGCAGAAAGCATAATCGAGATGATTAGTAAATAAACAATTTTCATTTTTATAAATTTCAGTGTAGTGCAAAGATAGAATAAATATTCTACTTATAACGATTCTAAATAACTGATCTTTAAAATCACTAACTCCGGCATTTATGCCGGTGGTCAGACTGATTGATATTATATTCCTTTAGTAAAGCACGATATTCATCTTTAAATGACCTTTTCTTATGATGTTCATCTTGTGTCGAAATATAATCTTTTACCACATCAATAACTCTTCATTGATATTTTTATCCAAGAATGGATATCTGTTCTTTGTGCTGAAGGTAATGTGGATATAGTTCTTTACTAATGATTGTGGCATGGGTGAATTATGGATTACGCACCTGTGGTGCTTATATTATATCATATTACATAATCCCCGAGCTGCGCTCGGGGCTGTTGATTAATGCCCCCTTGGGGCTAATTAATAAACAAATATATTATAAAGATAATCAGACACCTAAAATTGTAAATTGTTATAAGCCTGCCTGGAAGGACGGAGTTAGTTATTCCCTGAAAAAGTTTGCAATCTCTCTTTCAGATTAAATATAAGGGACAAAACAAGTGCAACCAGAAATAAGATCAGGGTCCAATTATCCGTGGCAGATTGAGAAGGGTAAACATTAAAAAATTGCTGCAACAGGTATTGTATATAGGATGCAGGCAAATCTGTTTTACCCAGCTTAAATAACACCTGGTAATGCCAGTCTGTTAAGGGACAATAGCCCCAGCCATAAAAAATTCCAAGAAAAGTCCAGCTTGCTCCTGTAAGTCCAAGTGTAATCAAATTAGCTTTGCGTAGGGGCTTCCAAATCCATCCAAACAAATTAAACAGGATAAGAAGTGCATGAAAAACCAGAAAAAATATATTTATAAGCTCATACATTGTCCTTATCGTATCATGCCCAGTGAAGTACTACCTTTCCTATGGATGAACGTCCTTCAAAATAAGCATGTGCCTTTGCAATCTCATGTGCCATAAATTCTTTTCCAACATGAGGTTTAATTCGTCCTTGCTGATATAATTTAACCACATTATTTAAAGATCGTTGTAAAACCTCGGGCCTATTGTCAGCAATCTGAAGCATATTGACACCTATTACTCCTTGTGATTTTAACATGAGTCCTACCGGATGCAGGAAACCAAAGGCCATCATTAATTTCAGCTTTGACACAAAACCCTTTTTTCGATTCAATTGATCTGATGCCCCATAGACTATAATCCTGCCGCCGGTATTCAATAAGGAGCGGTCTTTCTTAAAAAAATTTCCTCCAACGGGGTCAAAAATCACATCCACCTTCCTGTCTCCAAGAATTTTCGGAATTTCCTCTTCAAAATCTTTTTCCAGGTAATTGATAGCATGCTCCACTCCCATTTTTTTTAAAAATTGTATTTTTTTCTCTGAGCCAACTGTTCCGATTACTTTACAGCCCCTGTTCAAGGCTAGCTGTACAAGAGCTATTCCCACTCCTCCAGCCGCAACATGAACCAATACATACTCCTGGCTCTGAATATTTGCCATTTCGTATGCAGCATATATAGCAGTACAATATTGAGTGGAAAGGGCTGTAGCGGTTCCATTATCCATTGAATCTGAAATTGGGCTGACTGCACTGCAATCGGTTTTGGCATATTCAGCATAAGCTCCAAAGCGGGTAAAAGCCACAACTTTTTGTCCGGTCTGCAAACTCTTTACATCAGCACCCATTTCAGAGATGCGTCCAACCACCTCATATCCCAGCACTGAGGGAATCGGCGGAGCTGCTTTATATAATCCTCTGCGTGCCATTACATCGGCAAAGTTTAAGCCGAAACTCTCTACTTTTATTAACACTTCACCGGCTGAAATGCGAGGTTTTTCAATTTCAGAGATTTTAAATGCATCTTCCGGTGATCCGTATTTAACTAATTGTATTGCTTTCATTTTATAAATCAGGTATAATCTTAAGCCTTACCCTTTAGGGCAGCTTGCTTGAAACGAATAAATGAGAGAAAACTGCTTATCATTAACCAGAAAGTTAATAAAAGAATGATAACAGAAAGTGTGAAAAGCACCATGTCATGATCTTTGAAATAGAGGTTTAAATTCTGGATCATCGCCCATATTGTCATAACAAGCACAAAAACCATGGGAATAAAGCTAATGAGCACATTTTTTTGTTTTTTAACCAGATAAACAGAAACAATTGCCAGAGCCAGGGCTGCAAGCAACTGGTTTAAAGAACCAAATAATGGCCAAAGTACCAGGGCTCCTTCACCAGCCGGCCTTGAAAAAGCAAGCATTCCGGCGGCGGCAACTACCACAAATGTTGTAAAGTAGCGATTATTAAAGGGTTTGGTAATCTTTCCGCTCCTGCTGGTAAATATTTCCTGAAGAGATAATCTTTGAATACGTGCGGCTGAATCAAGAGTGGTATTGGCGAAACTAACAATAAACACGGCAATGATTGACTTCCCTATCAAAGGAGGAATCCCCAGGCTTCCGATAAGATTGGCAGATCCTTCCACAAAGGCTCCCAGCTTTGCATTCAAGCCTGAAGCGGATGACCATGAGCCATAATGCTGTTGAAAGGCATCCGGATTATCCATCCCAAGTCCTCCTGCTATGGCCAGCAACACCAGCACAGCCAACAGGCTTTCCAACAACATGCCTCCGTAACCAATAAACAGAGTGTCTGTTTCTTTGGCTATCTGCTTTACAGTTGTTCCTGAACTGGCCAGGGAATGAAATCCGGAGATAGCTCCACAGGCAATGGTGATAAAAAGCAGCGGTGCTAAAGGAGGTATATCACTCCCGGTTTGAGTAGCAGCAGGATTTATGGCCGGTGCTGTTATTTGAGGATGGGCAATAAGTAATCCAATAAATAAAAGGGCCATAGCTATAAGCAGCTGATGAGAATTAATATAATCGCGTGGTTGCAATAACTTTTGCACCGGAACCGTAGAAGCGAAAAACACGTATATCAGCAAAATCAGAACCCAGGCAGATACAGACAGGTTTTTTGCCTGTATGGGATCATGGACTAAAGATTCAAACAATGGTGTAAGGTTCAGGGGGAACCAGGCTCCAATTATCACTGTTATGTACATTATAACAACTGCAAGAATTGAATAAACAAGGTCATTTTTCCCTTTTTGAATTTGCTTTCCAAGCCATAATGCAATGGGGATTTGCATCCAGACCGGGAAAACTGCCTCAGGATACATTTCAAAAAGAAGTCCTACAATCATTGCGAATACAGAAATCACAATAAACAGTAAAAACTGCATGATAAACTGAAAAGCATACCTGGCTCCGGGACTAATTAAATCTCCGGTCAGCTCGCCTATGGTTTTGCCTTTATTCCTTGCAGAAATCACAAGAGTGGTAAAATCATGAACCGCCCCCATAAGTATAGATCCTAAGAATACCCATATGAATGCAGGCAACCATCCCCAAATTATTCCAATTGCAGGACCTACAATTGGACCAAGTCCGGCTATAGTGGTAAAATGATGGCCAAATATTATATGCTTTTTGGTCGGTACATAATCAACGCCATCTTCCAGCTCGTGAGCCGGCATAGGGTTTTTATCGCTTAATTTAAATATTTTACCGGCTATAAATTTACCATAAGTATGATAAGCAACTATATAACCTACCAGGGCTAGTAGAATAAGAATTAAGGAATTCATTTGAGTTTATTTAACAGCAATGGAAGATATTTCTATATCTGCATCCATGGGTAATCGGGCAACCTCAATTGCAACCCTGGCAGGGTATTTTCCATCAAAAAAACTTGCATACACCTTGTTCACAGCATTATAATTATCGAGATCCTTAAGATAAATGGTGCATTTAACAAGATTTGAATAATCCATGCCATTCTTTTTTAAAATTGCACCAATATTCTGCATAACCACCCTTGTAGCTTCGGCAATATCGCCTTTAATAAGTTTTCCGGTACCCGGATCAATTGGAATTTGTCCGGCCAGATACAAAGTGTTCCCCACTAATATATATGGACTGTAAGGAGCAATGGGTTTGGGTGAATCTAAAGTCTGGGCATACGAAAGAGAAAAGATAAAGCTAAAAGCCAAAAAAAGGAATGTAGTTTTCATGAGTTTGAATTTTCGGATTAAACATCTAAAAATAGGTAAAAAGCACATAATTGAAAAATTTGATGCCCTGGCCGGTTTCTATAATTAAAACTACTGCAAGCATTGTAGACCGACTCTCTGAGTCGGTTGTGCCCGTATGGGCACTAAAGAAAAATCTCTGGGAGATTTTAAGCGACTTTGGAAAGTCGCTCTACAGGCGCTCGCTGAATTACAGGATTAAAGAGGAAGAATTTCAGAGATATTCATAGATATTATCCTGGTAAGCGTGTCAACATCAATATCGTATGTTAATTTCCCCTTTACAAGTGGCACAAGTGCAGTGAAATTTACAGGTTCGGTGCTGTATTGTACTCCATCAATCATTAATGTAATATCAGCTTTGCTAAAAGACTGTTTAAACCTCAGGTAATCTGTTGTTACACCGGAATTAATTGCCCCATAATCATTTGTTCCTGCAGATGTATCAACATGTACATTTGTATAGGTAAAAGAACTAACATTCTTGATCCGGATATCATTGGGGCCATATTCCTCTTTGTTGCACGACTGAAAAAGGGATGAAACAAAAAAGACTAACAGAAATATTGTAAGAATTTTTTTCATGAGTTTATAATTTATTTTTTTGCCACCAAGGCTCCAAGGCACAAAGATTCACCAAGTTCTTTTTCCTCCCTTTTATTTCTTCTTGGTGTTACTTGGTGTCTCAGTGTCTTGGTGGCTACTCTTCATTTTTTTGCCACCAAGGCTCCCCAGTACAGTCATTCTTCCTTACGGGGCAGGCCAAGGCACAAAGATTCACCAAGTTCTTTTTCCTCCCTTTTATTTCTTCTTGGTGTTACTTGGTGTCTCAGTGTCTTGGTGGCTACTCTTCATTTTTTTGCCCCACCTAAAATATTCTAAATCAGGATAATGGACTCTGTGGGAACCCATCCTTCCTTCCCGTCACTCAATCGTATCTTTGTCCAGTCGCCAATACTCTCTTTAACAATAAGTTTTGTTCCCTCATGTATTAGAAACAGATCTGTACCACTTTTATCCGGTGAGCTTTCAACCGTAACAGAAGGACTCAAAACCAAGCCTGTAGCCGGATTCAGAAGAAGCCTCCGGTGATTGAATGAAAACACAAAAGATGATATACTAACATATAATAGTAATACGCTAAACCAGAAAAAAAGTTTCTTTATGCCATATTCCCTCATATATAGATACAGGGAAAAAGACAGCAACAGGATGACAAAAGAAGAGACACTGATTATTGCCCAAATGTTGCCTGGAAACAAATTCACTAAAGCATGATGCCATTCGGAAAGAATAAAACCAGGGACAATTTCAATTTTATCTACAACAAAACTCTTTGCCAGATCAAGATTATATTGAATGTCCTCATTTCGGGGATCCAGTAACACAGCCCTTTCATAGTTTAAGATAGCATAAGTGATCTTATGAGATTTATAATATGCATTCCCAAGATTATAATATAAACCGGGTGCTTCGTATCCCTGCTCAATCACATACTCATATGCGCTGATGGCATCTTCATACTTTTCAAGGGTATAGAATGTGTTTCCAGCCTGCAGACTGTCTTCAAGACCATTTCCAAAGCCACTCATGGAAATAAAAATAAGACTTGTAAAAAGCATTATCTTCTTTGCCATCTTATTTCAATTTTTGTTCAAGTTTTACAATCATTTGAACTGCCTTTTCATATACTTCATCCATTTTAGAACCACTACCGGCAGGAGCATAGCGGGCATATTCACAGTCATCCAATAGTTCTGAAAAAGCCCGGATAAGCTCTTTATCTATATCATTTTTTTCAAGATTCAAAGCTATATTTTCCCTTGAAAGGCTGGACGAAGGAATACTAAACTTATCGGTTAAATATCCCCATAAAGCCTTAAGGATTGCTTCATGAAAGGCAGGTTCATTAAACTCTTTTAAGTGTTGAGATGCACTCTTTAGCCTTTTCCTGGCCAGTTTACTTGCCTTTCTGTTTTTAGCCAACATAATATTTGCCCGTTCCATTCGCATTCTTTTTCTCAGCAGATACACCAGAACAAACAGCCCAAAGAACACAATATAAAGAAGAAAAAACCAAAATTTTCCCCATAGGGTATTGCCAATCAGGCTAAGGTTTATGGGCCCGGTTTGGATAAACCGTATATCTTTCCCTATGAACCTGATATCTTCCTTTGAAGGAGAGCTTAGCATAATTAATCCCTCTTCATCCTTTCCTTTTTCCACAGTAATTTGAAAGTCACCAGAATTCAAATTCTTATAAGCAGCCTCTATGGGGTCAAAATAGGCAAGATTTACCGGTGGAATCCTATACTTCCCTGCAAACCTGGGGATCATTAGATATTCAAAAGTCTTAGATCCGGATGTTCCCGAGACAGAAGATTTTATGTTACTGGTAACTTTTGGGTCATAGGATTCAAAATCCAGTGGAAAATCAATTCCAGGAGCCTGTATTAATTTCAGGTTTCCCTGTCCCAGTATTCTTATCCTGAGAGTTACTGCCTCATTGGTAAAGGTACTGGTTTTATCCAGGCTTGCTTCCATGCGGAATGAACCTACAGCTCCTGAAAAAGAAGAAGGTGCCCCGGCAGGAAGAGGCTTTACCTTTATTGTTATTTTTGGGCTTGAAATATCTTTTCGGGTAGTCTGATAGGAATCAAAAAAATCGTCGAAAAAACTTCTTGAGCTTTGAGAAGAAACCCTTTGCTGCACAAGAGCAGATATTTCCACAGGGTCAATCACTAATTCACCACTTTTTTGTGGAAACAAAACAAATCTTGACAGTACTCCTGTACCATAAATTTGTCCATTTACATTTTCCCTTTCAAGGGATTGTAAGGGAGGGGTTTCAATATCTTCTCGTAAGAATCCTGCAAAATCAGGAAATCTCATATTTTCAAAACCTGAAAGGTTAATCCGTGAATATATCTTTATAGTAGCGGTTATATGATCGCCCTGATAAATTTCATTTTTATCCACAATTAAGCGTACAAAAAGATCTTCATTACTTATACCCTGAAGATTTGGAGTACTTCCTTTACCAACGGAAGTTTCTCCGGTATCTCCGGAAACAACTTCAATTTTCAATGCCTGGGTTTGATAGCTTTTTCGATTTACCTGAATCCGGGCAGAAGGAATGGTAAATTCTCCTTCAGCATTAGCCTGCAGTATATAAGTAAAGGTATAGGAGATATTTTGTGTCATCTTTCCATTGACAATGGATGTGCTCTGATTATAAGAAGTACTTGGTCCCATCAACACAATAAAATCCTGAAGTTCCGGGGGTATGAATTGATCAGCCTTCTTATTGATGCTGAAAATAAGTCGAAACTGCTCGCCAAGCTCAACTACTGCAGGGGCTGAGACAGTAAACTGAACATCCTGAGCATTCAACAATGTTGCTGAATTTATTAGTAGCAATAAGAAAATAAAATAGAAATATCTCATTAAATTTTACAGTTTTAGCTATGCTGTCTCAAATAATATTCGTCAGACCACTTTGAGTGGTCAGACGAGTACCTGCTACCTCTGAATTGATGTCTCATTAACAATTTCAATTATCAAAACAGGAAACTCAATCATACAAAATTACCAATTAATCACAGTTTTCACCTTTGCTTTTGCTGCTTTTGCTTTTTTCACTTTTTCCTGCACATCTTTTTCATCATCCTGCAAAGCCTGTAAAATTCTCTCAGCATCCTCCTTTGAAATTTGATTGGGAGAAGGCTTAGTGTCCTGATTTTGATCCTGATCCTGAGGTTTATCCTGCTGATCCTGCTTGTTATCCTTATTCTCCTGATCCTGCTTATCCTGGTCCTTGTTTTGATCTTTGTTCTGATCTTTATTTTCTTCTTGTTCTTGTTTCTGTAATTTGTCCTGGGCAAAGGCCAGATTATACTTAGTCTCGAGATCATTCGGATTGTTTCTTAAAGCATTTTTATAGGCTTCAATGCTTTCTTCTATTTTTTTTGCCTGAAGATGTGAATTCCCAAGATTATGAAACGATCCTGCTTTAGCCAATTTATCTGACTCCTGTTCTGATAATTCATGAAACTGTTTTGCAGCCTCTTCATATTTTTCCTGTTTGTAGAGCGCATCTCCAATATTGAATGAAGTTACAAAAGGAAGTTTCGTGTCTTCCTGGGCTTTCCTGTATAAAATTTCAGAATCATCATACTTCTCTTTTTCAAATTCCCTGTTCCCTTCCCGTATTAATTTACGATCTTGCTGAGCATAAATCTCCCTGCTTGGAAACAAACTTATAATTATAAAAAAACAAAGATAAAATTTCATGTATCTATAATTTGATTTTTAATGGTCAAATGGAATATCCATATTACAGTCATATCGTTGCATGAACCTTTGTTAATGGATATTTCATCGGTTTGTGATTTATTTATTTATTAATTCTGAATAAACTTATATGCTTAAGCCTTCTGTTTTTTCTTTCAAGGAGCAAATATTCTATAATCAGAAGAATGAGAGCCAATGCAATCGGATATTGATAAATATCTTCATACTCAGAATATACCCTGGCTTCAATTTCTTTCTTTTCCAGTTTATTGATATCCTCAAAAAGGGCATTTAAACCCAGCCGGGTATTATTTGCCCGAATATACTTTCCCCCACCCACTGAGGCAATTTCCTGTAGCATTTTTTCATCCAGTTTACTAATTACAATTTTCCCTTCCTGGTCTTTTAGAAAGTTTCTTTGTCCGGAAGAGGCTTGTGGTATTGGGCTGCCTTTTGGCAATCCCACACCAATGGTATAAACCTTTATTCCCTGTTGATTTGCCTTTTCTGCCATTGCCACAGGATCATCCTCATGGTTCTCACCATCGGTAATAATAATCAGGGCCCTGTTCATTTCTTCATCAGGGGTGAATGAACTCATTGCCAGGTCTATTGCAGCACCAATTGCTGTACCCTGTACAGGAACTATTCCCGGAGAAATGGTAGATAAAAACATTTTAGCTGATGCATAATCGTTTGTTATAGGAATTTGCGAGTAGGCTTTCCCTGCAAAAACAATAAGTCCAATCCTGTCGTTCACCAATCTGTCAACCATTTTCGAGACAGCTTGTTTGGCTTTTTCCAATCTGTTTGGTTGAATGTCTTCTGCCATCATGGAATTAGACACATCCAAGGCTATAATAATTTCTATTCCTTTTCTTTTTATTTCCTGTAGCCTGGTACCATACTGAGGTCTTGCAACTGCCAGTATTATAAATGCCAGGGCAAAAACATAGAGAATTAGTTTGATTGCCGGCCTGGATTTCGAAACATCTGGCATGAGTATACTTAATACCTCAGGATCGCCAAAACGTTTCATCCTTTTTCTTCCAATTGCAGTACTAATATTGAACAGCATAAAAAATGCCGGTATCAACAACAAAAAATACAAAAACTCAATATTTTCAAACCGGAACATTAACTATTAATTTTTAAATGATAAAATTCTATATGGGCAGAGCCCTGAATAATAGAATTCTAAATACACCTTCTGCCACCAATAAAAAGAATGCAATCAATGCAAAACCTGCAAATTCTTCTTTTCTCCTGCTCACTTCCTTTACTTCTATTTTCGATTTCTCAAGCTGATCTATTTGCTTATAAATTTCCTTTAGCTTCCTGTTATCTGTGGCTCTGAAATACCTGCCATCAGTTGCCAGGGCAACCTCCTTCAGCACCTTCTCATCAATTTCCACTTTCATATTCTGGTATTTTATACCAAAAGGGGTATTCACTGGGTAAGGTGCCATTCCCATAGTCCCAACACCTACAGTATATACCCTGATGCCAAATATTTTAGCTATTTCCGCAGCAGTTTTGGGTGCAATTTCTCCCCTGTTGTTAACTCCGTCTGTCAGGAGAATAATTACTTTACCAATAGCCTTACTGTCCTTTAATCTGCTAATTGAAGTTGCAAGTCCATTTCCAATAGCAGTTCCGTCTTCAATCATTCCGCTTTCAACATCATGAAAAAAATTAATCAATACAGAATGATCACTTGTCAAAGGACACTGGGTAAAACTTTCTCCGGCAAAAACCACCAGGCCAATTCTATCATCTGGCCTTCCGGAAATAAACTCTATAGCAACATCTTTTGAGGCTTCCAGACGATCAGGCTGAAAATCTCTTGCAAGCATACTGCTGGAAATATCGAGGGCGATCATTATATCAATTCCTTCTGTGGTTACATTCTGCCAGTGTTCGGTTGACTGGGGTCGTGCCAGAACAATGATTAGAAATGCAAAAGCTATAATTCTTAATACAAACAAAAGATGCCTCAGGTATTGACGAACCGAGATCCTGCTCTTATTAAATGCTTCAAGCGAAGAGAATTGAAGACTTGCTTTCGAATACCTGTCCCTGAGCACATACCACAATATTGCAGGTATAAGCAATAGAAGTATATACAAAAGTTTTGGATATTGAAATACTAAATTTCCCATTTTATTTCTTAGTTCGATTTCTCCGTGTAAAGATCCTGACTCTTACCCACTTCAGATTTGTTTTTAGTTTCTAAATCCTGATCCTCACCATCCTCAATTCCGACATGATCAGGTATCGAAATTTTTGTATCATTCACAAAAACAAACGCATCCAGAAGACATGCTTCATTCTCATTTGCAGAAGGTTTAAGTTTAGCAAACTTGGCAAGATCAGAAATGGTTAAAATAGATTTTAATTTATCGAAAAGACGGTTATCATTAAACCCGGACTTATTAAGAGAGTCCAGAATCTCATAACTTGTTTGTTCCATAGCAAATATTTCATACCTGCCTTCTAAATATATTCTAAGTATCTCTGTCAGGCGACTGTAATATTCTTTTTCCCTGTTTTTTTGCCAGAGTCTTTCTTCTTTTACTTTATCCAATTCCTGTAATGCTGTAATATGTGGTGGTATAACAGGTTTAAAATAAACTCCTCCCTGTTTTTTCCTTTTCCTTTTGCGTATAAACCAGAATACAGCATAGAGAATGGCTCCCAAAATCAACAATCCTAATATATATGGAAGAACTTCTATAAATTTTACAGGAGCTCCATAGGGTAATTTAATATCAAATATTGCCTGGCTTGTGTCCAATGGCATGGTTAATACCCGCAGATAGACATCCTCAGTGATAAACTCCCTGATAAGATTCTCAGTAGCAGTGGTAAACTTACTTCCCGGAATTTTATATAAGCCGCTGTCAAAGCAGGTAATCAATAAATTTTGCATTAATATCAACTGATCCTCATCCACAATCAAAGTGTCAATCGGAGATTTTTCAAGAATCTCAACTGAACTCACCAGGGTATCTTTAAATTGCGGAAAATTTATAAGCATGCCGGCCGGCTGCTTCAGCTTCAAAGAATAGTATATCTGGTCTCC
>SDBS01003128.1_pt1 | contig 16206 bp, 15 predicted proteins | sample 2277091 | NCBI WGS metagenome assembly SDBS01 (sample SAMN10404972, study PRJNA504765) | marine sediment metagenome | isolation source: marine sediment core GS10_PC15, 163 cmbsf | place: Arctic Ocean: Southern Knipovich Ridge | collected 2010 | reverse complement strand
GAATTGCTACTGGTTTTAACTCACCATTATCTAATAATAAGAGTTTATCTTCTTCTATCGAGAATGCAAATCCACCAAGGAATTTCACCCATTTTGTTGGTAGAAGTCCAAACCATCCAAATCTAAGAGCCATTACATTCATATCATGAGAAACAAATATATTTAGCCCATTTTCAGGAGTATTTTTGAGATGGTCTAGAATAGTATGAGCTGTTGATTTACAATATTCTATGAACGGTGTCCAAACATTAGGTTTATAAAAACCAACTACCCATCGATAAAAGATGTCAAAAAAAGGGACATTAGTAAATTCATTCAAAAAAAATTTTCTATCGGCAATTCCAACATCTTGGAGAGGTTTAAGTGCTCCCTCTAATTCACTTGCTCCGCCAATACTTTTAAAACCCTCATGTATATTTTTAGCTGTTTCTTCGCATCTCCAAATAATACTATAGAAAATTTTAATAGGTCTGTTATTAGGTAAATTTTTACCGAATTTCTTAGCAATTGCATGACCTTGAGGTGTTAATCTTTCTTTCTGAGCTTTCTCAAATGCTTTTGCTTCATTTCGATGAGAATGTCTTAAAATTAGGATTATTTTTGAGTTGTCAGGAAATTTTTTTAGCCCATCAATAATCTGACGTGCTTCATTTGTCCATTCACCTTCTTTCCATATTTTTTCAGTATCCATTTTTAAGAAAATAATTCATTATTTTAGAAAATTTTCTATTTCATCATCACTCAAATTAATATATAGAAGGGTGAAAATAATTTTCCTTACGAATTGAATATTTTCATCATTTAGATGTAAAGATTTTTGGTTCCTTATTTCACTAAATTTTCATTGAAATCAGATGCTGAATTTACCTTTCTATTCAATTTTCACAGAAAATTGGGACAAAATTTAATAACAGATTAAAAATAGGAAGCATAAGAATAAATATGAGTTCTAAAGAAAAATATAAATCAACTTGGAATTCTTTAAAAAGACATAGATCTCCAGAATGGCTCGATGATGCTAAATTTGGTATCTACTACCATTGGGGCATTTATTCTGTCCCTGAATTCGGGCCAAAAACAGCCAAAAATGGAACTTGGTACGGTCATGAAATGTATCTCGAGGGAACGCCCCAATATAAACATCATACAAAAACTTACGGCCATCCCTCGGAGTTTGGATACAAGGATTTAATACCCTTATTTACAGCAGAAAAATTCAATCCCGAAGAATGGGCGAAACTCTTTAAACAAGCAGGAGCTAAATTTGCAGGACCAGTGTGCATTCACCACGACGGTTTTGCAATGTGGGATAGTAAGGTGACGAAATGGAATGCTGCTCAAATGGGCCCCAAAAGAGATACTGTAGGTGAAATGGAAAAAGCCATCAGAAAACAGGGATTGAAATTCATGGTAGCATTTCATCATGCCGAGAACCACTGGTTTTTCCCTCATTGGAAGAAGGAATATGACACATCTAATCCGGAGTATTCGGGATTATATGGACCAATCCACGATGAAGATTCAAAAATTAACTTACAATGGAGATGGACACGTCAAGCAAAGCCAAGTAAAGAATATCTTGATAATTGGAAAGCAAAGATAATAGAAGTATTAGATAATTATAAGCCTGATCTCATATGGTTTGACTTTGGCTTGGGGAAGCTACCTGATAAATACAAGAGAGAAATGCTTGCATACTACTTTAATAAAGCTGAAGAGTGGGGAAGGGAAGTTGCCGTAACTTACAAAAGGCGTAATTTACCACCTAGTGTTGGAATTCTTGATTACGAATTGGGAAGAGCTGATAAACTCACATATTTTAAATGGATAACCGATTCATCAGTTGACGACCAAGGAGCCTGGTCCTACGTAAAGGATGTGGGTTACAAATCAGGAGACACGCTTGTTCATAATTTAGTGGATCGGGTATCTAAAAATGGGTATCTACTGATGAATTTTGGACCGAAAGCAAATGGTGAAATACCTGAACCTGCACGAAATTGCCTTCTTCAAATAGGAAAATGGCTCGAAGTCAATGGAGAAGCAATTTATAACATAACTCCATGGTTTAAAGCTGGTGAGGGAAAAACAAAGCTAGCCAGAGGAGGAATGTTCAGTGAATCATCTGAAGTCAAGTACACTGCTAAGGATATCAGATTTACCGTGAAGGATAATACAATTTTTGCCATTACTCTCGGATGGCCTGGTGAAGAATTCAAAATTAAGACCTTGAGGAAATCTTATAGAAAAATTCTGCGCGCTCATGAAGCGATAAATTTCTATAACTTAATGGATGAATCGGACATTAAATTCATTAAGATGTTGGGCGTTGATAAAGAATTGGAATGGGTATTAACGGATTTCGGTCTTAAAATAAAAACACCAAATGAAAAACCTTGCGAACATGCATACGTTTTCAAAATTAAATTAAATTAATTAAGCAAAAATTTCTCTATTTTTTATTACACCTCTCCATTCCATTTTCACAGAGAAATGAGGTAAAATTTTTATTTATTGATTATTTTAACCAATAAAATTTAAAAAAAATTGATCCTATAATGAAAAATAAATTTTGGCCACCAAATTCAAGTGAATGGACAGAAGTAGGTCCTGAAGAACAGGGATTAGATTCTGGCAAAATTGCTGATATGTTTGAATTTATTGAAAAAAATTCATATAATATACATAGCCTTATCATAGTACGCAATGGGTATTTACTTACCGAGGAATATCTATATAATTCCCAAGTTCTTGATACTAAAGCGTATTCTGATCTTCTTCCTCCTAAAGCGTATACTGGACCAATATTCCATGATCAAGCTTCTGCGACCAAAAGCTTAACGAGTATTCTGATTGGAATAGCTCTCCAAGAAAGTTTCTTAGATAACCTAAATCAGAAACTGTATGAATTCTTTACTGACATTTGGGAGCCTAGTTTTGTTGATAGCGAATTAAAGAAGAATATAACAATAGAACAATTATTAACAATGAATTCCGGATTAAGTAGCGAATGGGATCCTAAATATCCTCCTGTCAAGTATCCTCCTGTTGATTGTATTAAATTAGCGCTTAATTACGTGCCAATAGGATTTACTCCTGGAGAAGCGGGAAGATGGGAATATAGCAATGAGGGACCTAATCTTTTATCAGGTATAATTACCAAAGTAACCGGGAAAAGCACTGAAGAATTTGCAAGAGAATATTTATTTACTCCATTGGGAATTTCAGAAGAAGAATACAATTGGCCGCATGATGATAAAGGCATTAACTACGGTGCATATGCATTTCAATGTTCACCGAAGGTACAAGCGAAATTAGGAATACTGTGTCTGAACAATGGCACTTGGGATGGAGCACAAGTAGTAGATAAAGATTATATAAAAGATGCAACAACAAAACAAATTAGTCTTTCTAAGGGGGGTGTTTCGATGGAATATGGGTATTTATTCTTTATGATGGATAGTCCTCTTGAGGGATATTATATGGCTGGATCTGGAGGACAGACTATCTATGTCATACCAAAATATAATATTACCGTTGGTTTTACAGCGGGTGGGATACCAAAAGAGGGTTATGATACACTGTTGTCAGATTATATTTGTCAGTTTGCTAAACCTGTATAAGAAAAAAAGGACTGAAAAATATGGAAAAGACTAAAATAGTTGCCACAAAAGCAGGTCAAATTCAGGGCATTAAAGATGAAAGTATGGAAATATTTAAAGGAATACCTTATGCCGAAAGGATAGTGGGAGATTTACGCTTTCACCCCCCTATTGCTGCGAAGCGATTTACTGGAGTATTTTTGGCAACTGAATTTGGCCCTATATGTCCTCAAGCTCTCTCTCAAAAAATGGTAACACCACCGAATCCCCAAAGTGAACCTAATTGTCTTAACTTGAATATTTGGACACCCTCCACTGATTCGGATAAACGTCCAGTAATGGTCTGGATCCATGGTGGGGGATTTAGATCGGGTAGCGGACGTATATACAACGGTACACATATAGCCAAAAGGGGAAATGTGGTAGTAGTTACAATTAACTACAGATTAAATGCTCTGGGTTTCTCTTTTATATCAGAGACAAGTCGGAATGTAGGAATGCTAGATCAAATTATGGCTTTAAAGTGGATAAGGGATAACATCGAAAATTTCGGAGGGGATGCTGACAACATAACAATTTTTGGTGAGAGTGCCGGTGGTATGTCCGTTTCCACATTATCAGTAATGTCCGAAGCTAAAGGTCTTTTCCATAGAGTGATCGCTCAAAGTGGAGCCTGTCATCCTGCAAGTTACAGAGTTTCTGAGGGTAAAGAATTAAGCGACAGCGTAATTTCAAAAGTAGGGATTCAAAATGGTGATATCGAAGCACTCCGTAAAATTTCCGCATATGAAATTGTTAATGCTGAAGAAAAAGTTTGGGCAGAAAAAGAAGCGAAAACGCCATGGACTTTCGCAATTCCACCTTACATAGATGGGGAGTATATTCCCGAACACCCTTTGAACTTAATCCGTAGGGGTGCAGCAGCAGAGATTGATATGCTAGTTGGAACAAATTTAAATGAATCAATATCATGGAAACCAGGTGATCCCAATTTCAAGGAAGTAAGTGAAAGAGGGATGCATAATTGGATAAAAAAAATTGTGGAATCCCTTTGTCAAAATGCGGATAAAGCAGAAAGCTTAATAAATATATATAGAGAAACAAGGAAAGATGAAGGATCCCTATCCGCCCAAGGGGTCCTCGATGCATTTTGCACCGATCTTGATTTTCATGTTTCTGCTATTCGAACAGCAGAAGCTCAATCTGAACAAAATCCTAAGACTTATATGTATTTATTTACATGGCCATCCCCATTAATGGAGGGAAAACTTGGTTCCTTCCACACCTTAGAAATACCCTTTGTATTTGGGATTGTGGATGATCCAATTTGGGGTGAGGTTTCAGGTGCAGGTGAAGAAGCTAAGAAGCTCAGTGAAAAAATTATGGATGCATGGATAGCGTTTGCTCGAACAGGAAATCCCTCTCACAGTGGCATACCAGAATGGCCTAAATATAATACAGAAAAACGAAGTACAATGATGTTAGGCAAGGAGATAAAAGTTGTTGATGATCCTTATGGAAAAGAAAGAATGGCTTGGGATGGAATTATGTAGAGAAAATCATCCAATATTGATTTACAATGCTTGGAATCTCTATAAAAATATATTAGATGGTAAAACCCATAATATTTATTTCTAAACTCTCTCTATCTTATATTACTGCTTCTAAAATGAATCATATATTATAAAAATAAAATTAAAATAAAAAGAAAAATGAGATTTACTTATGTTAGATAAGGACTTTTTACTCCAAAAGATTTGGGGGAGCTGGACGGGTAAAGTAGCAGGTGGTACTTTTGGAATGCCCGTGGAGGGAAGAACACGCGGTACTATTATTAATTTGCACCCTCCTTTAAGTGGATGGAGCAAGCATCATCGCCAAGGTGTAAATGATGATGAACAATATGAATTGATATCCATATTAGCTTTAGAAACATTAAGTGATGATGAATTTGCTAATAGGTTTAAGGCTGGAACAATATTGGAACCAGAGTTTCTTGGATCATATTGGTTGAAACATTTACTTCCTCAGTATGTATTTACTGCAGAAAAAGCTGCTTATGATAACGCGAAAGCTGGTGTTCCTTGGGAACATGCTGGTGATTATGTATATGAACATGATGGTAAGGTATTCGGAAATGAGTATGCTGATTGGATTGGAGCACAAATGAAGGGAGAATTATATGGAATGTTACTTCCTGCATGGGGTTGGTATGAAAAATCCAAAGATGATCTCGAATTATTAAAACCATGTTTAGACTTATCACTTCAAGATGCATTGATTGCTCATAGAGAGGTAGGAATTGTAGGTGAATTATTTATTTCTGCCTTGATTTCAGTAGCAATAACACACAATCCTTATGAATATAAAGAAGAAATAAACTTCCCAAAGTCTGAAATTTTTAAATTTGAGCCTGATCCAGATAGCCCTAAGGGTTTTAAGAAAGTAAGTGATAAATTTGATGGATTTAAGCATCAAATTAATCAGATTGGGATATGTTCTGAAACTATTTTAAGCGATATTAAACGTATTAAAGCAGTTTTATTAGAATATGCTTCTTTAATAAATTCAATATCAACGGAAGATGTAGAATTATTTTTTAGTTTTATTGATCCTATCATCGATATTTATATTGAAAATCCAGATCCAAGAGACTTGTCAAAATTCTTTTTTTCTAAAGATTCAAAAAAAGATTGGTTAAAAACATTGGATGGGTTATGGTGGTCATTTGAAAGAGAGATGGTAAAAGATGCAATTACAAGATTTAAGGATTTTCCTAGTATGCTTGAAAGACGAATACAGAGCTTTAGTAAAAGTAAAGCTGTTCATACATTATTTAATAACGGTGCGATTGTAATGGGTTTATTATATGGAGATGGGGATTTCATACAGACGGTGCGTATTAGTACTGAATGTGGGGCTGATACAGATTGCAATGCAGGGAATGCAGGAGCTATTATTGGAGCTTATCTTGGTCAGAATTTGATTCCTTCCTACGCGAAACGTTTTATTCGAGGAGAAATAATTCCAGGTCTTATAGAATGGTCTGATAAATCGATACTCAACTTAAGTCAAAGAACGTTGGACCAAGCGCTTCGCTTCGAGGAATCCCGAAAATAGTCTGAAATCCTAAAACCTAATAAAATATTTTTTGTAATTTGTCTCTTTACAATTTTTTTGTCTTTTCAAAGGAATTTTCATTGAAATCAGACGCTAAATTTATAAGGAATAGCTTTAGAAACTTATCTTGAAGAGGTATATTGTCTCCTTTTCTCTATATACCCAATAATTCCAGCCACACTTTGTCTCATGATAAAGGGTTCTCGTGATTGAAAATCTTTATCCAATAAATTTAGGTTAGAATATATTTTATCTGCTCTCAATAATTCAGTAAATAGGAGTTCCATAAAATTGGATTGCTTTCTTTTGTCATAAAGTGAATTAATCACCTTCAACCAAACTTTGATTTGATCATGAGCGATTTGTATCATCATAGCAGCATTATCTCTCATACCAAAGTGTGGGAAACATATTTTGTAACCAGATAAATCTAATTTTAGTAGTTTTTGAATTGAGGATAGATATATATCATAATCAAAAATGGGGGGTGTCGCTGGACGAATAAAAATTACTTCTTCTGAAGAATAATTATGACCACAAGCTTCTCCAATAAATATGATATTCTTAAAAAGGTAAGATTGATGATGTGGGGAATGTCCTGGTGTTTCTACTACTTTTATTAAACCATTATAAATAGTTTTTTGAAATTGTATCCGATCTTCTGGAACAGGCTCAATTTTTCCATAATATTCTGCTGCTTTACCTAACACTTTAAGACTTCCCTCCCAAAGTTTTTTAGGATTAATTAAATGTTTTATACCTTTTGGGTGACATATTACTTTAGAATTAGGGAAAAACGAGAGTAAGTTCCCTGTTCCTCCACCATGGTCAATATGAGGGTGAGTAAGTAATATATAATCAAGATCGTTTTTTTTAATCTTTAAATTCTCTAAATTCTTCTGTAATGAGATTATAGAAATTGAAGGGCCTGGATCTACTAAAAAACACATCTTTTTATCTTTATATACCCAGGTGTTTAAAAAATTTCCAGCATTTACGCAATGAAGATTAATTTCAGAAGGTATGGTTTTCACAATTGCTATTTTTAACTTGATTTAAAGAGTAGAACATAATTATGTTATTTAATTAAAAACTTTTTAAATTGTAAACCTTTTTTGATTTTTGTAATTCTGAATCTTTTCAACTCAACAATTAAAAAAAATTCTATCAACAAAAAAAATGTCGAAATTAAATGAGACTTTTAAGGATATTCTCAAACCAACTTTTTTCATGGATTACGAGCATCCATTAGTTGGGAAAACAGCAAGAGAATTGACTGAGGGTATTCCTAAAGATGATGATATTAATAAAGCAATAAAACTTTTTTATTTTGTCAGAGATCAAATAAGGTACACTGTCAAACATGCACGTGAATCATATGACAAGGAGAATTGGAAATCAAGCTTGACACTTGAGAGACGGGAGGGATTCTGCATCCCAAAATCAATACTACTGGCGTCATTAGCGAGAGCTGTGGGAATTCCTTCTCGGCTTCATTTTGTTGATATCGTAAACCACATGACTTCTGAAAGGCTTAGAAAAGATATGGGTAATAATCTTTTCATTTTCCACGGATTTGTTGAACTATTTCTAAATGGAAAATGGGTAGAAGGAAACTGTGCCTTCGATAAAAAGTTATGTAAACGAAAAAACTTTCCGTGGGTTGATTTTGATGGTGTAAAAGATGGTCTTTTTGCTAGTACAAATAATGATGGAGAACCATTCATAGAATACGTTAAGGATCATGGAGTTTATAATGACGCTCCACATCAAGAAATAATGCAATCTTGGGCTGATGGATATCCAAATCGTTATGATGATAACGGAAAACCAATAAACCGAACTTAAATTTCTTTAATAACTATTAATTTACCCCTAGGTTTGGAGATTTTTGCTCTTTTAAAGAATGTTAATTGATCAGTTCCATATACACTATTTTTAAATATACTGAATATATTACATTTTTGGTGTAAAAATTATGGTTGGAACAAAAGTTCATGTGACATATGAGATTAAGAATCCTCCGCTAATTGTTAAGCCCAATGATGAAATTGAAGGCAAGATTATAATAACCAACGGAGAAAAAAAGGATAAGAAGTTAAAAAAGTTGTTTATTGAATTGTATGATATGTATACAGCATTAGTCACTAGTAGAGATCCTCAATCTGGGGAAGAAACTGAATCTTGGAAAGATCAAAAAAAAGAATTAGAACAATGGAACATTGCTTCTGGTGAGAAAATAAAGTCAGGTGAGAAAAAAGAATATCCCTTTAAGATTAAATTGCCAACATGGAAAAAAAAAAAGGGAAAAGGGAAAGACGATGATGAATATAATAATTGGCGCTTGGAACTACATTTTAATCAGAAAACAGGTATGGTAGCTTCTAGAGGTTCTGAAAAGAAAGATGGAACATGCATATTACCGGTAAAGGGTTCAAAAGCTACCCCCTCATTTGGAGATCCTAAATTGGCAAAGAAGCAAAAGAAACAAAAGAAAGCAGAAGAAAAAGCTAAAGCTTCTAAGAGCGAAAGTGGTGGGAGTTAAGATTCAGCTGAAAATGTAAGATTTTTTTATACAAATTTATTTTTTTTTTTCTTTTTTTATAGTAATCCAAATTTCCAATATTAGAGATTGAACTTTCCTTGTACAAATTTACAAATCTCATTAAATGAATCCTTTACTTCAGGAAGGGAAAAATCCAACATCTGAAAAACATGCGGCATTCCATCATATCTTTTATAAGTAACTTTCACTCCTGCAACTCGCGCATTTTCTGCCAATTGAACAGCATCAGATACAAAAATTTCAAGCCCACCAACATGAATTAATAATGGAGGTAAACCTGCCAAATCATCATAAACAGGTGAAACATAAGGATGAAAAGGGTCAGTTTCTGAGCCTGATAAGTATATTTTGACACTTGTGCGAAGTCTTATTTCATGTAATGTTGCCGCACTCTTAGCATTAACCTTATATGAAGCACCTTGAAATGCTAAATCAGTCCATGGTGCAAAACCAAAAGCTGTAGCGGGGAGTGGTAGAGAATCATCCCTTAGTTTTAATAACAATGCGAGTGTTAATCCCCCACCTGCAGATTCACCACCTATAATTATTATAATATATTCTGAGGTTTAACAACTAATACAGATTTTAGAAATGGATATTCATAGTCTAATCTAATAGAACAAAAATTGAAATAAAAAATAAAAAATAATTATTCAAAGTTAGAACGGGGAGGAGCTAACCTTACTACTCTCTGCTTTTGAACTAAGGAGATAGCCCCTTCAGGGCAGAAAGCAGCACATATCCCGCACCCTATACAACGTTCTTCTAAGGTTTCAGCTTTTTCTTCGTCATTTAATTCTTTAGCACCTGAGTAACACTTCTCAACACATATCCCACATCCGTTACAAAGTTCATGATCTACTTGTGCTACAAAACTGGAGAGATTAGATGTTATATTTTTTGCTTGTCCACAGCAATCTGAACAACAGTTGCATATACTATCTTCTTCTCGTTTGAAATCCATGTTTGGGTGATAAGCTTTATGAACTAAGCCATCTTTTTCAGATTTTTTTAAGATTTCTAAAGCTTCTTCTTTAGAGATCATTCTAGCGAAACCTTGTTCTGTTGTATAACGAGCAGATTTTCCAAAAGTAAAACAATTTTCTCGCATATCGGTTTGCTTACATGATTCATCTATTAAATCACGGAAATGTCGACAATAGCAATGACCAACGGCAATTTCATCAAATTTTTGGATTATTTCTTCAACTTTTTGAGCAGTAATTATCTTTTCTTCTGGTACTTCAATTTCTTTATCAATGACAATATTTATAGCGTCTCCTGTTTCAAAATTTTCAGTATAAGGTATGGTTCTGTCAATTGGGCGCATATTAGGTAGAAAGTTATTTACAATAGAGTCATAATTAGCTAACATTCTCCCTGCGGATTCTTCATTTAATTTTTTGTATAATTGGGCTAAGTTCTTTTCCCATTCATTATATTCAAGCTTTTTCATAAACGTATATTCATAAACACCTACGTTAACAAATGGCATTAACCGAAATATCATCAAACCAGAACGACTGGGTTGATTCATAATTAATCCCATTTTCGCTAAAGCTTCAGCGTGTCTATTAATTTCATCTTCAGATAACTTAGTACTTTCTTTTATCTGTTCCATGGTTTGAGATCGTTTAGCTTTAAAAGCCATTATAAAATCTAAATGCTCCTCTTTTACAATGTACTTTAATATTGCGATGGTATTATCAGTAACAGGAACAGGAGAACCTCCAGCGCTATTAATTACTTGAACGGCATTCTTATATCTTTCATCTATAGCTTCTGACATTTTGAATCACTTTTTTATTATTGAATTCTAAAATTATTACTTTAAAGAATTTGAATAAAATTATAAAACTTCTTGTTTATGGGTAAAAACAGTATTTAAAAACGATATCCTTCGCTGAGAATTTTTTTATAAACTTCTTTTGTTAACAACACATATTCCGAGTTATTTAGTAATTGAATATAAATTGGCTCAGGAATCTCATTTAGAATTGAGTTTACCATATTAAGTAAAATCATTTTAAAATAAAGAATAAAAATAGTGAGAAAAAGATTATTTTATTGAAGTTATTATAATTATAAAAATTGGTCTAGATCTCTTTTATTTTTTGGATCATATCTTTTATATTAAGGTGTTTGAAAACAAAAAGAAATAAGAATATGGAAAACATTTTAGTTATCCGGGAGTTGGTCAAAAGTTATGGATCATTTCTCGCTCTTGATAATTTTACTTGTAACATACCAAAGGGAGTTACTGGGTTATTAGGTCCAAATGGTGCGGGAAAAACTACATTTATTAGGACTGTTCTTGGTATTCACCCTTTTAAAAGTGGCTCTATTAAGTTTTTTGATTATGAGCTTCCTAAAGACATATTAGCCGTCAAAGATAAAATCGGCTATCAACCAGAGGTCGACACTAAGATCTTGAAAGTTTCTGCGATGAAGTATGTTACTCACATGGCGACCATGGCAGGATTATCTCGAAATGCAGCAAAGCAAAGAGCCTTTGATACATTACATTATGTGGGATTAGGAGAGGCAAGATATCGAGATATGAATGATTTTAGTCAAGGTATGATGCAAAAAGTAAAACTCGCGACGGCATTAGTACACGATCCGGAGCTTTTAATTCTTGATGAGCCGACGGCTGGATGTGACCCTGACTCTCATGAGCAAATTCTCAATCTCATTTCGGACCTTGGAAGCACTCACGGTAAAAATATCTTGATTTCATCCCACTTATTACATGACGTCGAAAAAACAGCTAGTTCTGTAGTCATAATGAATTTAGGAAAAATGGTGATTCAAGGAGAGCTAAGATCTATACTACGTAAAAAAGACAAGATAATTAACTTACAAATTCGTGTGAATGGAGGGAACATTAATAAATTTGCTAAATTATTACAAGAAAATGATTTTGAGGTAACAAATGTTTCCGAGACGATAAGTTGCAATGTTGAGAGAGAAGATGATAAAAAATACTTATCAATTTTCAACATAGCCCGAAACAATGGAATGAATATTAGAATGATGACACCGTATCAACAATCTTTAGAAGATGTATTCCTTGCAGAAATAGCAAAAAATCAGAGGGATAATGAAAAATGAAAGAAGAAAAATTTCAAACTGATTCAAGTTCAACTGAATTTCTACAAAAATTTACTTATAGACCATTTGAAGGTAAATTCGAACCCCGATGGAAACGAGTTTTATATTTAATGCGATTTGAATTGATATCCACTTGGCGTAAAAGCAAATTTGCTAGACTTTTAATGACAATCACCTTTGTTTTTAGTTTTTTTACAATTATTATAACAGCACTAATACCATTTGGAAATGTTGTAGCGATGCGTGACGCATTAAACGAGTCCGTTGCTAGTTATCTCTCTCTCTCTCCTTTAATTACTCCAAGTTCTGGGGGGATTTCCATAAGTGTGGGTAGTTTAACGGGATTAGGCATATTATTGATAATGGTAATAGGTCTCGCGGGTTCTGGGTTTTTCGCTGATGATAAACAAGGAAAAGTAATAGAAATCTATTTATCTCGTTTATCAAAGAGAGAATACGTAATAGGAAAGGTAGGAGCAATTGTACTTTATATAAATCTATTAGTCCTCCTCCCTCTATTTTTAAAGGGGCTGCTCTTCGTACAAGCCTTAGGAGAAAATCAACTTAATTATTTAGATTATTATCTGGGCATGATTTCATATTGTATATTGATTTCAATAATAATTGGTTTATTTATTCTTGTTCTGTCGATTTTTGTTGAAAAAAGATCTTATGCTAGCCTCATATTTTTCATATTTTTCGTTTTTGGCTCAATAATAGGGGAAATGATTCGCATTGGAATACCTAATAGTGAAATTTTATTATTAATTTCTCCGTCGAACTTCCTGGTTTTATTAGCCTATGTTTGCTTGGGTGATTATGATTTAGGTGTAGGGGGAGGTATATTTACATCTGTCGAACTCAATCTTAATAATGGTGTTGGTCTAGAGTATTGGCATGTATTTCTTGTAGCCTTTATAATTATCTTGATTTTGACGTTAACTTTAGTGTATAAAATACGGAAGACGACAACGGAGGAATTATAAATGAATAAAAATTCCAAAAATTTTAATATTATAGCTAAACTCGACAATGTAACAAAATCTTTTGGAGAAGTGGTCGCGGTTAGTGGAGCTTCTTTTTCTGTTGAGAAAGGAAAAATAACGGGATTTTTAGGCCCGAACGGAGCGGGAAAAACAACCTCAATCAAAATGATATTGGGTTTGACCAGACCACAAAAAGGAAGAGTTACTTTATTTGGAAAAAATCCCTTTTACAATTCTAGTTTAAAGCATATATTAGGATATATTCCAGAAGGAGAACTCTTTCCAAAATGGATGAAAGCTCGAGATTATTATTATTGGCTTGGGCGTTTTCACCTTACGAAAGAGGAAGCAATTCGTAGAACAGATGAGGTTTTAAAAGAGATTGGCTTGGAGGATGTAGCTGATAAACGGATCCATAAATTTAGTAAGGGAATGAAGCAACGAATGAAGATTGGGCAAGCTCTAATTCATAAACCAGCACTTATAATCGGAGACGAGCCCTTCAATGGTTTAGATCCCATCGTTAGAAGAAATATGGTTAATTTATTTAAGGACTATATCCGGAAGTATAATTCTACATTTTTCATTTCATCACACATCCTTTTTGAAATGGAGAAATTTTCTGAGATAGTTATCTTAATGTATAAGGGTAGGACGATCGCTCAAGGTTCGCCAATTCGTATTCGAGAGATGATTGAAGATCAACCACACTCCATCCAAATTACAGTAAAGGATCCAAAAAAATTGTCTACATTGCTAATTAATAACACAGATGAAAAAACCATATCACAAATTAGATTTCAAAAAGATATCCATTCAAATGAAAGTCAACTCATAGTTCTAACAAATGATCCGAGAGAATTCTATCGCTTGGTGACCGATCTCGCCTGTGATCATGAAATTCCAATAAGAGAGATAAAAGCTACTGATGAGGGGCTTGAAAACTTATATAAATCGCTAACAGTAGGATAATAGGTGATAATATGACTAATACGAAAGAAGAAATTAACTCAGCTCAATATATTGAAGAAAAAATACGTGAAAAAAATGTTAAAGAAATGGTACTTAATCAACAAGATAAATTGATTAATAGTATCAAAATTGGTTTCAAAACTTTACTCTATAGTAAAAAATGGCTAATTTCCGTAGCTTTAGTTATGATATTCCTTCCTGTCGTAATACTCCAGGAGGGAGGGAGTATAGCATTCGATCATCCGGATGAGGCGTTCGTCGATGTTGTTTTTGAGATGTTATTTCCTACAGTATTCATCTTTGGTTGTTTATTGATGTGTCTTCCTCTTAGTGCTGATGAGATCTCGGACCATTCGATAGAACTGTACCTCATTAAGCCAATCAAACGCGAGGTATATTGGTTCAGTAGATGGATCGTTGTAAACATTACAGTTTATTGCGTGAATATAATACTTTATTTCGCCTATTTTTTATTCACTCACGCATTCGCAACAAATGGGTTGTTTGCGGGTATCGGAGAAAATTTACATGTGTTTGGAAGGGTCGCCATTTTTCTCCTTCTGGTCACAATAATATATTCTGGAACTTTTCTATTAGTAGGGATGATTGGTAATCGTGGATTGCTTCTGTGCTTCATAGTAGCGATTTTTGAGCTATTTTTTGTTAGTATGTTTTTTCTGAGTGATAGTCCATTCATCCCTCAAAATAATCTGTATGAAATCGCAAACTCCATATTGCCAGATCACGTTAATTTTGCCACACCAGAGGAATTAAATTTAGTGTCTGCACAGATCTATGTGACTATATTCCCTATTGTTGTATTCTTTCTGGGTGCTTTTTATCTTAGAGTGCGAGAATTTAAATGAGAGCCTTTTTAATTAACTGTTTTAAAGATAGTTCCGATTTTTTCGAAAATTTCACTTGTCTTAATTAAAGCGGGGTATTTTTATCAGCAATACACCTTAAATTTAAAAAATTAATACCTATATTCTCCTGCTTGTATGCCATCATAAATTTCTTTTGTCAATGGTATATATGTAGAGGATCTTGGCAGTAGTACATATGTTGGATCATTTACGTTACTAATATCATAACCTTCTTGTTTTAATTTAGTTTTCTGGACTTTATCTGTTGCAGTCGTTGCAAATTCTTTTTTAATCCGAATGAATATTGGGACTGCATACGAGGGAATTTTTTCATTTACAAATTTATAGAATTTATCCATATCAAATTTCTCATCTCCTTTTTTAATTGCAGATATCATTCCTGCACGCCCTTCTGTACCGGGTATTAAAACTCCATAAGCACATGAATATTCTATTTGATCATAAGAATTGATAATTATTTCCATTTCTTCAGTTGATACATTTTCTCCTTTCCATCTATACGTATCTCCTAGACGATCTGCGAACATTGCATGCCTAAATCCTATATCTCGTAGTAAATCTCCCGTATTTACCCACATATCACCTTCAATAAATACATTTCGAAAAGCTTTCTTCTTAGTAGCTTTTTCATCTTTATACATATAAAAAGTATTCGGATCAACGGGACCAAGTAATAAGCCAATCTCTCCTGGTTCTACTCTAATCATATGGTTATTTCTATCTCGGATTGGTTCATCTTCCCCAACGTCGTATTTTACTATAGCGTAAGGTCTTGAGCAAAAACCAACAGTTTTATCAAGATTAAAGATATTAGCAAAATTGGGAATAAATGCCTCAGTCGCACCGTATTGTTCATGAATTCTTTCTATTCCAAACCTGTTTTTAAAATCCATCCAAAATTCTGGTTTAATACCATTTCCGGCACACTTAACTATTGGGTGGTCTTTATCATCATCTCT
>SDBS01003127.1_pt1 | contig 16206 bp, 8 predicted proteins | sample 2277091 | NCBI WGS metagenome assembly SDBS01 (sample SAMN10404972, study PRJNA504765) | marine sediment metagenome | isolation source: marine sediment core GS10_PC15, 163 cmbsf | place: Arctic Ocean: Southern Knipovich Ridge | collected 2010 | reverse complement strand
CCCTCTCAAATCGAACAGCGTCTGCTATAACCTCTCCATCAGAACCAGCTGCAAAGACTTGGGCGAATCCGTCCATACCTTGATCAAAGGAAAATTCACCGATTGTTCGAGACTGACTTGGCTCTAACCAAACGATACTGTCTCCATTAGCATGATGAACCCAGACCTTGAACCTACAATCTCTAAATGGTGTCTCTAGAACAAAGGATACTCTATACTTTCCCTCCTCGAGGTCAGGCGTAAATCTAAAGTATTCTCCTTCTTTGGCTCGACCTCCGTTTGTCAGGTAAAAATCCTTGTAGCCAGCGGTCCAACGTTTAAACCGACTTCCTACCCAAAAGTATGGTGTTGCATAAAATCCCGGATCGCTGTCGTCTATGACTACCTCACTTTCCGGATTATTCGACCGAACATACAAACAAATCCTAAAACTCTGCGTTGAATTCAAGGCTTCCGGAGAAGTTACCTTGACGATAGCTAGGTATGTGTCGGGGGAAAGTCCCCTTGCGTCTACCGATACACTAAGCGTCCGCTCGTTGCCTTTATTTTTTCGAACGATTCGTACCCAATCTTTACCCTGCTCGTAAGATATACCTATGGTTGTCTCTGCCAGTTCACCCCCGCCATTATTAACAAGATTAATGATCTTAGCTGCTGGCCGCGGGTGTGTCTGACGCGCAACAAAGTGAAGAGTATGAGGAATATAGGGTATCCTGGAGCTGTAAACATCCATAACACAGGCTTTACGCTTATCAAAAGCTGGTTCCTCTGGCGCCACCAGGGATAAAACAGGAGAGTTAACCTTTTTGCCGTCCACCGTGATATGTTGAGTAAATCTATCCCTGTTTTCCCCATCATCTACAACCAACGATACCGGATAGATTCCAGGGACGGCATAAATGTGTGCAGGATTCTTATCATTTGACAAGGCTCCGTCACCAAATGTCCAATAATACGACAAGTTATCAGATTTGGTACCGGACCGCGAACCATCACTGGAGAAATAAACAGCCTCCCCAGTACTCGCTGGCTCCACAGGAGCTATTTGTGCATTTATGATACCTTTCCTGGCTTTATCATCCTCAAACATTTGCCAAATGATATACCAGGGATCCAGTGGTATCTGTGGAATTTCGTAATTGAAATTATTTTCAATGGCCACCTTTTCCGGGACCATAAAGATCGAAAGATCCTTGGGACGGTCATCTCTCCTTATGTATAAAGCACTGCTCTTTGAAACTTGCCCAATAAAGTCATCTACATTAATAACATAAGTAGATCCTTCTTCAGAAATAATATTTCCCTGTATCATTACCCGGTCATCGATTCTATTTGTGGCTTCGTCGCGGATCATGAACTCAAAATGGCTGTGCTGTTCAGCGCCAACACCTGTACCTGCAGCCTCGGCTATTTGTGTTCCTTTTTCAAGTGGTGTATGATCTTCCACCAGATACTTATCCAGATGACATACTGTAAGTGTCCACTCTGAACCGTTAGGCCAGTTTTTTATCGCGTTCCAGGTTGCAGCCCAATAGTAGGGTTTGGGTTCAAATCCTACCAGAAGCCATTGATCATCTGTATTTGTAATACTAACCGGTGTAAAGAGCGGAGTCCCTTTGGGTGTATTAACATCCAATCCTGCATGAGGGGATCCACCAAGGTAAGGTCCCATCCATACATCATCACCTAAATAGGAGTCTTTTACATCAATATAATGTCGATCAATCGGATACCACATGGCCATATCAGGAGCAATAGGATCATTCGCATCGCTTACGGCAAAACGTGCTTGAGCCCTTGGTTTACACCATCCATGTTTCAACGTGAAAAAATCGAAATAATCCTGGACCGCATCAAACCATATACGCATGCCGTTGATTACATATGGTTCATAGAATGATTCCTGTGTTGGCAGGTAACGCTGCATGGTCATTACATGACCGTCTATAAGCACCCTGCATGAAAACTGGCAGATCGTTCCCCCGTTCCTCTGATCCTTGAAAAAGTCTGTGACGTTCGTCCGCATGATCGAAGCGCCGGTTTCAAGGAGTTTCATTTTTCTTTTTTGTCCATTCCTCAAAGTGAATTCCAGGATATCTCCGTGATTTAAAATTACAGGTGTGACGGTATTTTTCGCAGTTCTCTTAATGATGGCCCCCGAAACCTCTACTTCATCCTTAGAATTTACAACCTTATTCTGAGGGAACGCATTCATACAATTGAAAATGAATAATGAAAGACTCAGTAAATAAATTTTTATATTCATTTTATTATATTTTTCTTTATTAAAATGTATTATTCTATCATTGAGAATGATCTTAGAACAATGAAAACGTCTTTTCAACCAAATTGGATCATTTACATATCAATTACGCATCACAGATATTTCATTTGATCGAACTCAGTTTTCAGAATTCCGTCTCTGATTTCAGATCGCCGTCTGTATTTACCCAGGTAAGATTTCCATATGGGCTTTCCGAAAATACTTCCATATTTCGTCCGATTCTTCCTTTACATCGAACATATCTGTACTGGTGTTCACTTGCCAGATTTTTACGGATTATTAGATTGTCAGGGTAATAAGCTAGCAGTGTCATATCAACCAGTAAATAAGAATTTGTGTCTTCTGTGGACAACAAAAGGATATCAGATGTGAGTTCTAAGTCATTCTCATTGTTGCTGTATGCCAGGAACCAGCAATACAGCATCAGCTATGTATGGTAGATCTGAACCAATTGCGTCCAATTGAATATAATGTTGCGTGTCGGCATCAAAATTGTAATCGCCAACATATGCCCAATCACCGATATTTTCAGGGTAATAGATTGTTTTTTGATCCTCTCCTCCGGAATGATGAATGACCAGGCATAATTTCTCTGGTAATTCCACTCCCTCACCACGCAAGCTTGGGCAATAGTAAAAAATCTTGTACAATCCCTTTGATTTGACTGCCAGTTTGAATTTTACACTTACATTTTCACTTTCAGTATCGGTACTGTATAATAATGAAGATTTATAGTTCTGCATAAAATGACTTTGCGTTTCCCATTTTCCTGATTTAACAATTTTGTCTGAATCGGCATCATCAACTACTAAATCAGGAGGAGTGCCATCCAGCAACGGGTCTGTTTCCATTTTATCCCTGAGTTCATTCATATCAACTTTTTGTACTGGTTGTTTATGGTCAATGGCCATGGATGCAGCCACCGCCGAAACCTGACCAAGTAACATGAATACAGGTTCCATACGAATTGATCCGAAAGCAATGTGCGAGGAAGATAAACATACAGGAACAATCAAATTGGAGCATTCTTCTTTTTTTGGGACCAACGACCGGTACGAAATCGGATAGGGAGGGAATCCGCCGACTTCTACATTCCCTTCATTCTTTACCATCTCGTCAACCACCAGTCGTTGACAGTTATGCGAATCCATGGTATAGGCTGCCAAAGCAATTGGATCCGGCACTACACTGTCACCAATACAGTGGTGTTCCGTCATTACATATTCACCCACCATTCGCCGGGCTTCCCTCACATACACCTGAGGTGAAAAATGATTGTTGTCTACATATTCGTCTTTTGGATAACCCCACTTCAGCATTTCATTTCTTGCCTTTTCCGGGACCCTGGGATCATGACCCCAGAAATAAAGTAGTCCTTTTGTGTAGTCGAGATGATCCTGAATGATCTTCTCTCTTTCAGCATAAGTTGCTTCCGGATATTCCCAGTTCATCCCGATCATATCAGTTGAGAAGCCTTCCCTGTTGTTGATGTCTGTTTTGTGGTTGGGCATCCTGCTCCAGATAAAATAACTGTACAGATCATCATTGTTTCGAGCTTCAATTAACCTGAGAAGCAATTCGTATCTCGTGGGATCGTAATTTTCAGGACGGGTAATGGATATCATGTTTTCAATACTGTCAGTCAGGCAAATCCTGAAATTATAGGCTTGTACCTTTTTATCCCCGGTCCCCGTGGGCTGTAGTTCCTCATCACTGATGCCCCATAACAATCCCGAGGATGGATCACCTGCTTTTTTATAGGGATCAATCCCATCAGGGAATTGATGATTTTTCAGCAATTGAACGCCGTTATAGGTTTCATTATATTGCTCATTAGACTCCCTGCCAACCGTATAGCTCACCCCAGTCAGGGCCATCAGGTCTCCTTCATAAGAACAATCGATAAATATTTTTGCATGTATATCCAGATTAGTTGCAGCTGACGGCTCATGGGAGTCTTCTAAAGTTATTTTTTGAATGCTTGTCCCTTTCACCACAGCTCCTATAATTCTTTTGGAATTAAGTACCGGGATATCACCTTTTTTAACGTAATGTTTAAATACCTGCAGGGCAGCTTTAGGTTCAAACTTCCATTGTTCAAACGTGCCATAATAATCTCCGACACGACGGTAAAAGTCACGGGAGAGACCTGTGACTGCATGTTTATTGCCAATATCTGTTTGTCCCAATCCTCCTGAACTTAATCCTCCCAGACGATTTCCAGGTTCTATCAATACTACCGATTTGCCCATCATTTTAGCAGTAAAGGCAGCAATAACCCCGGATGATGTCCCACCATAAATACATATTTCCACATGATAGGTGTTCCGGGTTCCGGCAGATTGTTTACAGCTGACAAGCATAAAGGGTATGACCGCTGCAATAATGCATTTATATAATCTATTCATTTCGGAAACAATTTAATGTAAAATGGTTTGCCTGATTAAATTTGTGAAAAAGCCATTTTTAACAGTAGGAACTTATGCATTAGTCATTTTTTAAAAACCTGATAGCATCCACAATGACCTGTCCGGTTGAACCTTCAGCCACGATTTCCACAAATCCATCTTTTCCTTCCTCAAATCTGAAAGTTCCGATCTTACGTGTGGGCTGGGGTTCAAGCCAACTCCACCCTTCCTGATTTTTATACGGCCGCGGATAAAAACCTTGCATTCTCTCCGGTTCTATCCAAACAACAGTATCCCCTTCAGCATAAACAATACGAACCTGAAACCTGGCTGGTTCATTATTTGCAGGTGGCCTGGATGCAAAGGGAGTCTTTTCATACAACCACACATCGTATATTCCGGCTTCCAGATCAGGTGTAAAACGTGCAAACTCACCCTTCTCATCCCTCTGGCCATTGATCAGGTAAAAATGATTATACCCTTCTGCATCCTTAAGTTCTGGCCAACCCCATCCATGAAAACGATTTCCTACCCAAAAATAAGGTGTACAATAAAACTCAGTGTCTTTATCATCTATAATTACTCCTGTTGATTTTGCAGGTTGTCCTGGTATGTTCATGACCACCCTGAATTTCTGGGGAGAGTTTAAAGTACCTTCTGAATGAACCGCAACAATGGCTACATATTCACCGGCCGGAAGGCCTGCTCCGTTCACTCCGATATCCAACACCTGCTCGTTACCTTGTCTCGTGATTTGAACGTTCACCCATCCATAATGGTTTTTATAGTCAATACCATAGGTGATGGGAGATAATGCTCCACTGCCCTGGTTCCTGACACGCACTTTCCTAGTATTGGGTTCCGGACGGCTTGGCCTTGCAAGAAATTCCAAAGTATGGTGTATCAACCTTACCGGCCATCCGTAAACATCCATGGCATCTACCGGACGCCGCCTGAAAGAGGGTTCGTTATGCGATGATAATGATAAAGCAGGTTTTGTAACATCCGACCCTTCTATGGTAATATGTTGGGTAAAAGAGGCAAGCTCAGTCCCATTGTCTATGGTAAGGGTAACAGGATAAATCCCGGGTCGGGCATATACATATTCAGGGGCGGATTCAGCCGACCAGCCTCCATCGCCAAACGTCCAGTAGTACTTTATTGAGGAACATTTATCTGCTGTAAGGTTGCAAACATTCTTGAAATTAATTTTAGTACCGGTCCTGGAATGTCTCAGGGGCGACATCATCGCCCTCAATATACCATCCCTCTTTTTATTATCCTCAAAATACTGCCAGAAAATGATCCATGGGTCAATTTCATAGAGGATTCCCGCTTCATAGATCTGAAAGCCGAAATGAGCATGAGGATGCCACCAGCACCCACGTCTTGCTCCCCTCCCATACACTTCACCACCATTTAAAGGTGTATTATCCGGTACATATTTCTCAATTACATGCCCGGTGTTAATGCGCCATTCTGAACCGTCAGGCCAGGTTTTTGTTCCACTTGCCCTGATACCCTCCTGTGTATCCAGGTCAAAAGGGGCATACATCAATGAATTCATAGCCATATCAATGTCCAGGGCCCCATGAGATTCACCGCCGAGATAAGCCCCCATGAAACAGTCATCGCCATTGAATGTCCTGCCGATATCAATGAAATTTTCCTTGTAGATAAAGTTTTCATTCCCATCCTCTCCGTCTTTAAACCAAGCATGGATCTCACCGGGACAAATACGGTGGGTCATATCCTGAAGAACAAACCTCGCATTTTTAGCGGGCATCCCGTTCGCACTGCGGGCTGTATTTAAAAATCCCCCATGTTCCTCAAAAATATCCGTAACCCCAATAAACCATATCCTTACTCCGTCTATAACATAAGGTTCAAAAAAGCTTTCCTGTGAACACACATACCTGCGCATGGTCATGGATAAACCGTTTATTTTAACATCGCAGGTATATTCATACATCAATCTGGCCCTCCACATGTTATCTCTGTCGTTGCCGGATTCATCAGGGGGTATTTTATCCTTGTTGGTGTAAAGGATATTTGCAGAGGTTGATAAAAGTTCGATGGTTAATATACTTCCGTCCATTCTTGTATATTTTAGGGTCTCGCCATGGTTTAACTCAATTGGAGTAACAGTCTCCTTGAAGTTCCGTACATTATTGCTTTTATTGCCCCTGCTTTGGGGATACACGGTCAAACCACTCAAAACAATAATCCATAATATCATAAAAGATTTCCTTTTCATCTGTATAGACTTTTAAAAGCGAGTAAAAGTTTTTTCAGCTATAATTAACCAATGTCATTGCCAGGGTATAGAACGGTTCTATCATGAATTCAAAATATGGTCCGCTTTCCCTGAAAGCAACTTAAGTATCATTTGCTATCAGTATCACAGGAGTAATCTATGTTCCCGGCTGATTCTTATATCCTGATTATTGCACTTACCCGAGATGAAGCAGCCTGATCCTCCAGGTAGGATCGTAATAAAAATTATTGTCCCTGATTTTTATCTATGAAGTTGGTTTCGTATTTTATTACTTATGAATTACTGTAATTTGGGTTGTGATACCTCTCCAAATTACAGTAATTCATTAAATCTTATTCATAAGCCGGGTCTTGTTTCAGAACAGGTTGGATATCCAGTTGATCTTGAGGTAGTGGCCAGAAATCATTCACCTCTGGGTCATATTTTATTCCAACCATAAAGTATCTAAATTTAGAATCATGTTCAATAAAATTGTTCAGTACTTCGTCGTCAATACCCCAACGTCTAAGGTCAAAGAACCTGTGGCCTTCTGTTGCAAATTCAAGACGTGACTCAAGCCTTACAGCTTTTCTTGCTTTTTCTTGCGTAGAGAAAGCATCCGCACCTGGAGGATATAAACCTAACTTATAATTGGCAGCCGGTTGATCATAGTCAACTTGAACCTCCTGACCATCAAATAAATAAGTAGTGCAAAGCCCCATAACGTAATCATCCTGGGCTCTCTCACGCAATTGATTAACCAACACCTGTGCCTGGCCAAGATCACCCTCTTCTACTGCTACTTCGGCTCTCCATAAAAGGATATGAGCATAGCGGTAAGCCCTGAAATTCATCGAATTTTTGAAGCCTCCGCGAGCAGTCATTGTTCCGTCGTCCGCCTGGTAATGCATGAATTTCATTGTCATGTAAGGTCCGGCATCGTTTTGGGAACGAATCCAGGTTTTTCCCTCATGAATACCCCAGTCGAAGAAAGGAATTCCACGTCGTGCTATTGTCCAGTCTACCCTTGGATCAAGGAGATGGTCTGTCGGTACAAACATATCAGCGCTTTCTACACCCATGTCATTTTCAAGAGGATCTCTATTTTCCATGTCCAATATTGGAAGTCCATCATCATCAACTTGAAATGCCTCAAAAAGGTTTTGAGTAGGCTGGTAGGCCCCCCAGCCTTTTGCCGCAGTTCCTCTCTGGTGGAAGCAACATCCTTGAATCCTGATTGTGTTATTACCATTGCCGGCCTCATTCACATCACATTGTATTTCAAAGATGGATTCTATGTTATTTTCCGTATGTAAATTATAGTTATCATAATAGTGATCTACCAATTCAAATTGACCACTGTTAATAATGTTATCAAGAAGCGTCTTAGCTTCGTCAAATTCATCCTGAAACAAGTGCACTCTTGCTTTTACAGCTCTTGCTGCATATTTGGTAGGCCGGCCGACCTCTCCCATAGGGTGATGATCATCAGGCAAATTGTCTATGGCATATTGGAGATCCGCTTCTATATCATCCCAAACCTGGCCATCATTTGGTATGGTTGCGCGGTCTATACCATTCAATTCCTCCATTGTTTTTATATAAGGGATTTGCCAAAAAACTCTTTGCAATCTAAAGTGATGCCAGGCTCTTATAAATTTAGCCTCAGCCTCAATTTCTTTGGCTCTTTCGGCAGTTACTTTATCTTTTGTTAATAGAAGATAATCTATTACATCATTTGCGCGTGATACACCATCATAAGCATCACTCCACATTGCTTTCGGGTAAGAATTCGAGGGTAACATAAGGTAGCTCTCTAGCGCGTGAAAAGAATTTTGGGCCCCAAAACCAGCATTATCAGAAGATATTCCACCCCATTCCCAATCAGTAAGACTTCCTCCAAATATACCGCCCCCATAAAGAGATTCATACGCACCAATTAGAAGAGATTCAACACCTTTTTCAGTTTTTATTACTTCTCCACTTGCTGAACCGGGAGGTTCTTTTTTAAGAAAGTCTTCACTACACGAAAATAGGAAAACTAAATATCCTGCTATCGTTGATAATAGAATTAAATTTATTTTTTTCTTCATAGTAAAAAAATTTATAATTTATTAATAAAATCATATTATTAAAAACCAATGCTTACACCAATGAAGTATTGTCTTGGGGTAGGCCATGCACCGGCATCAACGCCTGTAAACATGCTCCCTCTACTGAGCTCTGCTCCTACTTCTGGATCCAGACCACTGTAATTGGTTAAAGTAAAGAGATTGGTTGCCTGACCATAAATTTCTAATTTTCTAAATTTCAGGCCTGGAAATAATTTGGCAAAATTGTAACTAATTATTAAATTTTCCATACGAAGATAAGAAGCATCTTCCACAAAGTAAGTAGATGGTTCTTGACTACCTGCATCATCAAATTCAACTTTTGGCATTACAGCATTTTCATTATTCTTCAGATAAGGACTGCCCCAGGATTCATAAAGTGCTCTTTTACTACGATTTCCCTGAAACATGTGGAAGTCAATGTATCGTCTTACTTGGTTAACCATCTCATTGCCATAACTGGAATAAAGTAAGGTTGATACCCTAAATTCCTTATATTGTAGGTTGATATTCAAACCTGCTGTAAAATCGGGGTGCGGAGAACCAATATAAGTACGGTCACCGGAGGTTATTACCCCGTCTTCATCCACATCCTTATATTTAAAGTGACCAGGTTCATTATACGTTCCGGCCTCTCCAAATGCACTCGGATGAGCATCAGCTTCCTCCTGAGTTTGGAAAATACCTTCTACTATATATCCATAAAATTCAGGGTAAGCATGTCCTGTTTCCGCTCTTGTATAAGAATACCCGCGTAAGGCTCCCCCTTCAATAAATTCATCTTCAATACCGGAAAGATTTTTGATCTCATTTTGAAAACGCGAGACATTCAGAGAAACATTATACTGGAAATCCTGATTCAATGCGCTTCCGAAATAGCGCACCTCAACATCAATACCTCTATTACTCATATCACCAACGTTAACTGAGGGTGCACTGGCTTGACCTAATATATCAGGTATCTTTTTTGGGTAAAGCATATCCATTGTTTCTCGCTTCCATAGGTCCACTGATAAATAAAGGTTTTCAAAGAATGTTGCATCAATACCAAGGTTAGTAGTTGATGTAGTCTCCCAATGGGTACTGGGTTCCCCGATTGCTGAACTCTGGAAACCTGATGTAGGAGAGATGTTTGAGCCTGAAATAGGATAATACGAATTTCGTGGATTAGAGGAGAATGTAGTAAATCCATTATAGTTACCAATCTGATCATTACCGCTTTGTCCCCAACCGGCACGGATTTTCAGGTAAGTCAGCCAGCCTTCTGAAAATGCCATGAAGCTTTCTTCAGATACTCTCCAGCCTGCCGAAAATGCCGGGAAAATAGCATAGCGATATTCTTCACCAAAGCGAGAAGAACCATCACGCCTGACTGTTGCTTGAACTAAGTATTTATTGGCTAAATTATAGTTTACCCGGCCAAACTGCGAAAATAAATTCCAATCACTCATATTACCGTTGTTTGATATATCTCGTTCACCAACATCAAGCTGCATGTAAAGTGGATCTTTAGAATAAAATTGATTTCTTGATGCACCCATCCAGCGATTCTCGGAAGCTATCGCTTCAGTACCCAGTATTGCATTTATATTATGTTTGCCGAAAGTTTTAGAATATGTGAGAGTATTGGTCCAGGACCACTGTAAGCCAGTCCGATAAGATTCACTTAACCCGTCATATGTGCCTCTCTCAGATGTAGCAACCTCTACATAATCAAAATATCTACCTTTAGATGAAATATAGTTAAAACCGAAAAGGCTTTTAAATGACAAACCTTCAAAAAAAGTGACTTTAGCATAGAAATTACCAATAGCTGTGAGATTTTTGTTAGAATTATTTTGTCCCTCCCATAATAAAAATGCAGGGCTTCGAGCATTACCAGTCTCAGGAACTCTGGTTCCCGCAAAATTTCCCATAACATCGTATACAGGAACAATAGGTTGCATGCGATAAGTAAAGGACATAACTGATCCTTCACTATGATCGCTTTGGGTTCCATTATCCACGCTATAGTATCCACCAAGATTTGTACCTATTTCTAACCAATCCGTAATGGTTGAAGTGACATTTGATCGCAGGCCAGAACGTTTGAATCCGCTATGTTTTAGTATACCTTCCTCATCCAGAAAATTACCCATAAACGCATAACTTGTATTTTGGCTTCCCCCGGTAATATTAATGCCAAATTGCTTAATGCTAGCAGTACGGTCAGATTCATCAAGCCAGTCGGTTCCTTCCTTATTGGCTTTGGTTATTAGGAATGTATCATCACCATCCTCATGGATCATTTGGTTATCATACATGGAATGATCCACATTTTCTGCCCTTGCAGGCAGGATGTATTCGGGAATATTCGGTTCATCCCCACTACCATAGAGAGCATGACTGTAATCTTCTATGCCTTGGTTTTTTGCCATTAACCAAAGCCATTCACCATATTCTCTGGTATTAAGCAGATCATAAGAATTTATGTTTTTAGAAATACCGATTTTTGCTGTTACATTTATTTGGGGTTTTTGACCTTTTTTCCCTGCTTTAGTAGTAACAAGTATTACACCATTAGCACCCCTTGAACCGTAAATTGCCTGAGCAGATGCATCTTTCAATACTGAAATAGACTCGATATTATTAGGGATCACATTTGCACCACCAGGGACACCATCAACAATCCAAAGCGGATCATTGTTATTAATTGTACCAAGTCCACGAATACGAATTATAGCACCTTCCCCTGGTGTATGGGACTCAATTGCTGTAATACCTGAAATCATTCCCTTTAAAGTCTCTGAAGCATCTAAAGCAGGCATATCAGCTAGTTGGTCAGCGTTAACAGAAGAAACGGAACCGGTAATTTCTCCTATCCGCTGGGTGGCATAACCAACCGCAATGACTTCATCCAGGAATATAACTCCCTCAACCATTGTAATATTAATCACTGCAAGCCCGGATATCTCAATCTCTTGTGAGATGAAACCGACAAACGAGAAATGCAGCACTGCCGATGGATCACCAACTTCAATTGTATATTCCCCATCCAGATTAGTAACAGTGCCCTTGGTGGTGCCTTTTATTAATATGGACACGCCAGGTATAGACACTCCGCTTTCATCTGTAACTGTCCCGGTAATGGTTATGGGCTGCAACTTGGATTTAACCTCGGCAAGATAATTTTTGGGCGACAACATTATCTGACGGTCTAGAACTAAATATTCCACATCAGAATCAGAAAAAATTGACCCAAGAATATCCGATATCGGTTCATTTTCCGCTTCAATATTCACCCTCCGTTCTACGTCAACAAGTTTATAGTTAAGTACAAAATAAAATTCACTTTGTTTTTCAATTTCGTCCAGAACGTTTTCGACGCTGACATTTTCAAGGTTCAGTGATACTCTGGCACTTTGTGAGTAGGAGTTCCCTGCAAAAAGATGGAACGTCGAGAGAAAAAACAGAATCAGTGTATTTCTCATAACTTTCAAGATTTTAAGAGAAAGGAAGGACTTGATAGTCACTCCTTCACTTCCGTATTTTTTTTTCATACTTTTGTAGTGTTTAGTGAGTAAATAATTCTTGTTTTATCGCTGTAAAAAATGCTTGCTGAACATAAGGAAAGCGTTCCTGCGCTTTCCTTTTTTTGTTATCAAACTCAGGTCATAGGCAATTTGATTTTAGGTTAATAAATTTAGTTTAGTTATGTGTATGATAGTATAATTCGATGGTTCTTTTTCCGAATGTTCCGTCAGCATGCTTTTTCCTTCCCAGTTCTTTGTAAACAATGGGAGAAGTGTGCTGAAATATCTTCAATACCTCATCCAGTTTTTCATCCACAAAGGTTGCCCGGTAAGTGTATGACTCCAACTGGCTGTCCCGGATGATGATGTTCACATTATACCAGCGGTTTAAATTCTTTACCACCTGGATCATGGGTTCGTTGCGGAACACCAGTTTACCTTCTTTCCATGCTGTGTACTGGTAAACATTTACGTTATCTTTAATGAAAATACCGGTTGCTTTCGATAAAACACCCCTTTCACCGGGAGCCATTACGCCCATTGACTTTCCCCTTCCAAAGCCATCTTCGCCAAAGACTTCAATTTCCCCTGTTTCAAGCGTAATTTCCGTACTCCGGTCATCCGGATAGGCTTTCACATTAAATGATGTTCCATATACCCTTACCTTCATTCCATCAGTAACGACTATAAAAGGTTTTTCGGGATTTATTATGACATCAAAGTATGCTTCTCCCATGAGTTCAACGGTTCTGCTTTTCCCTCTGAATTGGATTGGAAAGTTCAGAGAACTGCCCCCGTTCAGCCATCCTGTAGATCCGTCAGGAAGTATAAAGCTTGTCCTGGCTCCGAAAGGGGAAAATATCTCAGCGCGGGAAACCGCCTGTTCTCCTTCAATGTTGCCTTTCCAATTAAACATGGTAAATAAAGCAAGTGGGATGAAAAGTGCTGCGGCAATCTTTGTGATAATCATTACCAGCCTTGCTTTTTCCCTTTCTTTTTGAAGAGCAGCTGCTTCTTCCAGTCTCAGGATGTGATGTATCCTGTCATGCATTCTGTCTTCATCATAACCGGGAAGGGAGATGTCTGTGGGCAAATCATTCCAAATATTTTCGGAAAACTTCTTAAGTTCCTCATTTGCATATAAGTCTGAGAACCATTCATCAATTTGTTGCTGTTCTTTATTACCATCCGTGCCTTCGAGATACCTGTGCAATAAACCGGTATCAATCTTGTTAGGATTGTCTTTTTCCATATGCATGTGCAAATTTTTAGTTGGACTAAAAGTACCAGAAAAAGAAAGGTACTTTTAGTCCATTCTAAACCTAACCACTAACCTAAACTAACCTAAATTAACCTAAACTTCATTTTTCTGAAAATCCAGATTCTAAAAATAATATCCCGGAGGATGGGAAGTTACTCAGTCAGGGTTGTTATTTATATTCATTCAAAATAAGCTTGAGAAAATGGTTACTCACTTTCTGCAAGTCCGGTAGGCCTGCTACAACGATATGTCATGCAAGATTATTAATCAACTTCCGGAAGGATTCTCTGATTGATGAATTTTCAGTCCTTCCGTAAAGACAAGGTATGTCACTGGATAAATAGCCAGAAGAATAGTAGAGTTATTAGCTTGTTATCAGAAAATACTTTTTTCAAGTAGGCTTTTGCTCTGTGCAAATGGTTTTCAACGGTTCTCCTGGAGATCCCCAGTTTTTTTGCAATTTCCATACTTGTTAGCCCTTCCTGCATACTCAATTGATAAACGGTTTTCTGCTTTGTGGGTAATTGGTTGATGGCAGCCTTTGCTATATCCATCAAGTTTCCGAATTCTATATCTGCACGTGTGGAATCATCATCCACTTGGATTATTTTTCCATAGTCTTCAATGTGCTTCCTTTCTCTCGATAATTGTCGGAAATGCTTCCTGACAGCATTATAGGTAATTGTAAAAAGGTAAGAACCGATGTTATGCTGGTCTTTCAGGTCAACCCGTTTCCTCCAAAGACTTAAAAATACATCCTGAACCACACCCTCGGCATCCTCCTTGTTCTTAAGATAACTGATGGAGAATGAATAGATTTTTCTATTGTATTTCTTGAAGACTTCCTCAAAAGCAAATACATCGCCTTTTCGTAGATTCCGGATTAACTTTTTATAACGTTCTTCTTCTGACATGAACAGAAACTAAGATCCTTAAACAAAAGTATGAATTCCTGATCAAATTATCAGGACTCTGATAATATTGATGTCCAACCGTTTTTAGTAAATCCGGTGATGGTTCTGATTTTATTACAGTGTAGATCCAGAATTTGGGGTCAATATCTGAAATTGGGGGAGGACCTCGGCATATTATCTGTCAATTTTCATAGACTAATTGTTTGGTGAGTATTATTTTCAAAATCATTTTTATGGTGAGAGGAATAATTTTGAAATCCACACCCAAATGTTTAATCTAATCACTTAGGGGTTAGTTCCCCGCCGCTTGCGGCGAAGAAATAAATATTAACCAATATGATACCCCGCTGCTTGCGGCGGGGAGATTCAATAAAATTCCTTATTATTCAGTTTTAAACGTTGATAATCAATTGATTTACATCAGTTGGAACTGCTGCTATATAAAGGTTTGTAAGGCCTGTGGACAAAAAATGCTATATGACTCTCCTCTACCCTTCCTTGGTCTCCCAAAATTCCAACATCTTCTGTGCAGCCACCTGTTCATCAACCTTTATATATTTCAGGAAATTCCTTTCGGTTCTGTGGCCGCTGATCTTCATTATAAATAGTGTCGGTGTCCCTTTTAAGTATTCATTTGTGCAGAAAGATCTCCTGCAAGTATGCGAAGCAATCAATTCAAATTTCCTGTGTAAGCCTGCATAGCACTTGACATTTCACCATTACAATCTCAAATTTCACTTTAGGTATTCCTTGGTAGCATTTTAATTTCGCTTTAAAATTATATCACAACTGATATAGAATCACTGAAATTTATTAAACCTAAACTGACTGAAATCATGAAAAAAGAAGAATTAGATCTAAATCATCCCGATGCTTTAAAATTCAATATTTTCCTGTCCAATGGACAAATCGGACTTTTAACCTGCCAAGGCGCTGATAAATCAACAAAAACGATCTTAACTGTTGGATGGATAGGACCTATTTCATTTGCTCCTTTTTTGTTCTATGCATCGATTGGCAATGGCAAAACAAAGGAAGATGTAATGGCATATCGCTATTCATATTCCATAATAAAATTACCAAAGTTTTTGGCTTCAATCTTCCTACAATCGAAATGTTGGATACATTAACAAAAATTGGAACTACACACAGTGATGAAGTGGATAAGTTTCAAGATAATAATCTAACCGTATTCGAAGGAAAACAAACCAAAGTACCCTTGATTGAGGAATGCTATATGAATATGGAATGTGAAATCATGAATGAAATCGAAACCGGCGATCATGATATTTTCATTGCTAAACCAGTCTCATTGACATACAACGAAGATGTTTATACAGACGGAAGATTCAGCGATGATTATAAGGATAAAAAAAATCAAATACACATTATTGATGCTTTATCGGAGTTTATATAATCCATTAAACACCGATTTTCACAAGCTAAATTACCTATAATT
>SDBS01003126.1_pt1 | contig 16216 bp, 13 predicted proteins | sample 2277091 | NCBI WGS metagenome assembly SDBS01 (sample SAMN10404972, study PRJNA504765) | marine sediment metagenome | isolation source: marine sediment core GS10_PC15, 163 cmbsf | place: Arctic Ocean: Southern Knipovich Ridge | collected 2010 | reverse complement strand
GGGCGAGGCCCAGGACCTGCCGATCGAGGAGCGCGTGACGAAGGCCGAGGAGGACTCGAAACGCTATCTGGACAACTGGCGCCGCGCCGAGGCCGATCTGCAGAACTTCAGGCGCCGCGCCGAGCAGGAGCGCGCGGATTCTTCGCGCTACGCGGGCACCTCGCTGATCCTCAACCTGCTGCCGATCGTGGACGACTTCGAGCGGGCGTTTGGGTCGCTCGACGAGCACATCGCCGGGATGACGTGGTTCGACGGCGTGCACCTGATCTACCGCAAGCTGATCGCGCTGCTGGAGAGCGCCGGCGTGAAGCCGATCAAGGCGGAAGGCGAGACGTTTGACCCGCAGTTCCACGAGGCGGTGGCGCACGCGGAGGGCGAAGAGAACAAGGTGATAAGCGAAGTGCAGCGCGGCTACACGCTGCACGACCGCGTCCTGCGCCCGGCGATGGTAGTCGTCGGCAAGGGCGAGGGCGAGACCGAGCCGAAGGAGACCGACGAAGGAGAAGACGAGCGATAGTGGCCGCTTCCGAGTGGGTTTTCATCAGCTACGAGACTGTCTTGGGTCTCAACCTGGCACGCTTGGCCAAGATGAGGCTCGAACTTGTTGGCTTGAGTGGATGGGTCTGGCAGGACGATTCATGCATCGGGGAGTATACATACGAAGAGATCGCCAACAGGGTGTTTGAGTTCGCGCATTTCTTGTACATCTGCACTCCCACCAGTCATGAGTGCGCCGGACAGATCGACGAACGCGGATACGCCAAGGCAGCGGGCCATCAAGCAGTTGTCATCGCGTTCGACGAGAAGGACATTTCTCCGATTCTCTCGAATGTTCGACAGGAACGAACCACGAACATCGGATTCCAGGACTCCTGTGATCTGGCAGCCAAGATATTCCTCGAGCGAAACAGCGTCCCGGCTGCAACTGACGAACCGGCAACAAGCGAGATGCAGCCTCGGACTACGGTGTCAGGATGATCATGGCAAACACACGTGACGATCAGATAGCGACCATCAACGCGACCTCGGAGGGTCTAAACGAGGACAGGGTGCAGGACTGTCGCACCAAGATACTCGATGCATACAAAGGGAGTTCCATCGTCGACCAAGTGACCTTTGTCGCGGAGATTGATGACCGAGAACCTTCGGATTTCCACGTCCTATCGAATTCCGAGGCTCGACGAGTCGATCATTTTAATGATCCTTCCTATCACTGGGACTTTTACTGCGAGGAACTCGCGAGGAGCATAACGATTGCTGAGAAGAAACTCATTCTGGAGACCCTTGGGTCGATCCCGGGTGATGGCCAGCCGATTGATGCTGCGAATCCATCGGTTCAACCTATTTCCACTGGGATTGAAGTAATGAGGGCAAAAGGACATGAACCGTCGATATTGGTGGCCCCGATCTCCTTATACATGCCCGTGTTCAAACAATTTGAAATCGATCAGCTCAGTGGCAGGTTCGCGATTCTTCCCGATGGATCTAAGATCGAGATCTTCTGGTCAAGCCGGGGAGCGCCGATCGACCGGTTCGTTCTGCTTGATCCCGCAGCTGGTCAGTGGCAGGTAGAGCTCGATCCCAACACGAAGGAGCGATTAACAGTTGCGATCGGCCGGCACCTCGCACCCCCGGGAGGGGTAACGATTCTCGCGGAGACTGTATGCAAATACGACATCGTGAACAAGGAACGTCTGTACGTGATCGAAGTTACGGGCGAGCCGTCGGCCGAGCTCGGCATCGAAGAGAGCACACGACAAGAAGGAGAGCCCGCAAATGGCTAGAGCAATTGGAATTGACCTTGGGACTACGAACAGCGCGATGGCGGTGATGGAGGGCGGCGAGCCCGTCGTCATCCCCAACGCCGAGGGCGGCCGCACAACGCCGTCCGTGATCGCCATCAACAAGGCGGGCGAGCGGCTCGTTGGCCAGGTCGCCAAGCGGCAGGGCGTGACGAACCCTGAGAACACCGTCTTCTCGATCAAGCGCTTGATGGGCCGACGCCTCGACGACGAAGAGGTGCAGCGCGACCTCAAGGTGCTGCCGTACAAGATCGACGCCGCCGAGAACGGCGACGCCCGCATCTGGATGGGCGAGAAGTCATACAGCCCGCCGGAGCTGAGCGCGATGATCCTGCAGAAGCTGAAGGCGGACGCGGAAGCCTACCTGGGCGACGAGGTCACCGAGGCCGTGATCACCGTCCCGGCCTACTTCAACGACTCGCAGCGCCAGGCGACGAAGGCCGCGGGCGAGATCGCCGGGCTGAACGTCCTGCGCATCATCAACGAGCCGACGGCGGCGGCGCTGGCGTACGGCCTGGAGAAGAAGGACGAGAAGATGATCGCCGTCTACGACCTGGGCGGCGGCACGTTCGACATCTCGATCCTGGAGATCGGCGACGGCACGTTCCACGTGAAGTCGACCAACGGCGACACGCACCTGGGCGGCGACGACTTCGACCAGCAGATCATCGACTGGCTGATCGAAGAGTTCAAGAAGGACCAGGGCATCGACCTGCGGCAGGACCGCATGGCGTTGCAGCGCCTCAAGGAGGCCGCCGAAAAGGCCAAGGTCGAGCTTTCCTCCACCCAGCAGACCGAGATCAACCTCCCGTTCGTGACGGCGGACTCCTCCGGGCCGAAGCACCTGGCGATCACGCTCTCGCGCTCCAAGCTGGAGCAGCTCGTCGGCGACCTCGTCGCGAAGACGATTGAGCCGGTGCGCAAGGCGCTGGACGACGCCAAGATGAAGCCGGACGAAGTGGGCGAGGTGATCCTCGTCGGCGGGCAGACCCGGATGCCGCTGGCGAACGACAAGGTCAAGGAGTTCTTCGGGCGCGAGCCGCACAGGGGCGTGAACCCGGACGAGGTCGTCGCGATCGGCGCGGCGATCCAGGCCGGCGTCCTCAAGGGCGACGTGCGCGAGGTGCTGCTGCTGGACGTGACGCCGCTCTCGCTGGCGATCGAGACGCTCGGCGGGGTCGCCGACGCGATCATCCCGCGCAACACGACGATCCCAACGTCGAAGTCGAAGACGTACTCGACGGCCTCCGACAACCAGGCGTCGGTCGAGATCCACGTGCTCCAGGGCGAGCGCGGCATGGCGAGCGACAACAAGTCGCTCGGCCGCTTCATCCTGGACGGGATCCTGCCCTCGCCCCGCGGCATGCCCCAGATCGAAGTGACGTTCGACATCGACGCCAACGGCATCCTGCACGTCTCAGCCCGCGATACGGGCACCGGACGCGAGCAGAAGATTACGATCCAGGCGGGCACGGGCCTGAGCGATGATGAGATCGAGCAGATGAAGCGCGACGCCGAGGCACACGCGGAGGAGGACAGCAAGCGCCGCGAAGGGGTTACGGTCCGCAACCAGGCCGACTCGCTGGCCTACACGGCGGAGAAGACGATGAGCGAGGCCGGCGACAAGATCCCGGCTGACGTGCGCGCTGACATCGAAGCCCGCGTCAAGGACGTCCGCGACGCCCTCTCCAGCGACGACGCCTCGGTCGAGACGCTGAAGAGTGCGGCCGAAGCGCTGGGCGAAGCCCTGCAGAAGGCCGGAGCGGCTGTCTACGGGGACGGGGCAGAAGGCGCAGGCGGCGGCGCGGAGAACGGGGCGCCCGGCGGTGAAGGCGAAGGCGGCGACGAAGAAGCCGCCGAGGAAGGCACCGTCGAGGGCGAGTACCGCGAGGTGTAGGTAGTGGACAGTGGCTAGTGGTCAGCGAACAGTGAGGCCGGGGCGTTCTTGTCCCGGCCTCTTCACGTGACGACGGGTTCGCCGGCGTCGACCCAGGCGCCGAAGCCGCCCCGGATGCTCATCACTATCTCGATGCCGGCGCGTTCCAGGACCGAAGCGGCGGAAGAGGAGCGATAGCCCGCGCCGCAGTACGCCAGCACCGGGCGGTCTCGCGGAACCTCTGACAGGCGGTCTTCCAGCGACCCCAGCGGGATGTGCAGCGCGTTTTCGACGCGAGAGACAGCCCACTCGTCAGGCTCGCGCACGTCGAGTACGAAGGCGCCATCGAGGACCGCCTTTCGGGCATCCGCCGGCGACAGGTAGGGATCGGAGGCCACCGGGAGGCCGGCCCTCTCCCAGGCCGCGAAACCACCGTCGAGTACCGCCGTCAGCTCTTCGTGCCCCACGAGCAGGCACTCATCGATCGCCTGCTCCAGCGGCTGGCCATCGCAGACGAAAGATAGCGGCGTGCCGAGCTTGACCAGCCACCCGAGCCACACGCCGAAGACATCACGAAACGGATTGCTCAGCGAGCCCGGGATGTGCCCCGCGAGATACTCCTCCGGCATCCGGACATCGACGATCACGCCGCGCTTGCCTGCGTCTTCGAAGTGGTGGGCGTCGAGCGGCTTCGGGCCGGCGATATCGCGCCGAAGCCGCGGGCCCGCCCGGTTTAGCGACCGCATGCGCCAGTAGTACTCCGGGACGCGCGGGAAGGTGCTCGGGAACCACTCCACGAACTCGTCTTCCGTCATGTCAGACATCGCCGGGTTCATCGCTCGCTGCTCGCCAAGCGTGGACGACCGGTCCCCGCCGGCCCCTGCCGAGCAGAACGACCCACTGCCGTGCGTCGGATAAAGGAGCGTCGAGTCGGGCAGCTCCCGGAACCCTTCCCGCAGCGTCCGATACTGGGACCGGGACAGGGGCTCCGTGTGCTCCGGCGTGAGGAGGTCCGTCCGGGCAGCCCCACCGACGATGACTGAGCCGCCGCTGAACAGAACCGGCTCGCTGCCGGCCGCCCGGACCACATAAGCGATGTGCTCAGGAGTGTGCCCCGGCGCCGAGACGACGTCGATATCGGCATCGCCGATGCGCATCTCATCGCCGCCACCGACCGGGTGGTGCGGATAGCCGGCATCGGAGCCCTTCGGGTTGTAGACCGTAGCGTCGGTAGCCGTCTTCACCTCGACCGCGCCGGTCACGAAGTCGGCGTGGAGGTGCGTCTCCAGGACGCCGGCGATCGTCAGGCCCCTTCCTTCGGCGGACTGGAGGTATCGGCGGGCGGTGCGGTCTGGATCGACGGAGATTGCCTGCCCCCCGCCAACGTCGACGATGTAGGACGTGTTGCCGAGGCCTTCGTGGACAAACGGAATGACTTCCATGACACCGACTCTGAGTCTATCAGCGACGAGGCCGGTGGCGGCCCCGTTCTTAGCCGCTGCGATAAACCACAGATTCGCGGTCAGGTCGTCTTGCCGCCTCGCTTGGGCCAGCTTGACACGTTCTGGCTACGGAGTAGGATGTCGGCAACGGGGTGCGGATCTCCTGCTTGCGGCAGAAGGAGGACGCCCAATGCGGCCTGCCCTGACCCCTGTGCACGCCCCAGACCAGTCCTTACAGCAGACGCCAACGCTGCTCCAGGACCTCGGAACTGTCGTCCGCCTCTACGGCACTGTCTTCTGGATGCTGGGCCAGCGGCTGCAACGCGGCCCGCGCTGGGAGCAGAAAGTCACCGCTGAGGCGCTTCGACCCTACGGATTCAGTGCCAGTCACGATGCCCGCCATGTAGGGCGGCACCCTAACTAGTCAACACCTCCCCAACCCCCTCTCGGCCCTCCGGCGCGACGTTGAGGAGCGCGCGACGGAGGGCCCTTTGCTTCTGATAGAGCCAGCCGCGGGCTAGCCGCGCAGCGTTTCGAGATCGGCGAAGAAGTCCGGGTACGTCTTCGCTACGCAGTCCGGCCCGAGGATCGTGATCCCGGGCGCGCGCGAACCGACGACCGCGAAGCTCATCGCCATGCGGTGATCGTCGTACGTTTCGATCTCGGCCGGGCGCACCGGCTCTGCCGGCTTGATGCGCAGCGTGTCGCCTTCGACGTCAGCGCCGGCGCCCAGCTTGCGCAGCTCCGCCTGAAGCGCGGCGAGGCGGTCGGTCTCCTTGACGCGCAGGGTGTGCAGGCCGCGGATCGTGGTCGGGCCGTCCGCCAACGCGGCGATCGCGGCAAGCGTCATCGCCGCGTCGGGCATCGGGGCCATATCGACTTCGATGCCCCTCAGGCGCTCCGGCCCGGCCACCGTGATCGCATCGGCCGTGAGCGAGACGTCCGCGCCCATGCCGGCGAGCACGCGGGCAAAGGCAACATCGCCCTGCAGGCTATCCTCACCGAGACCCGGAACACGCACGCTGGCCCCTGGTCGCACGGCGGCGGCCGCCATGAAGTAGCTGGCGTTGCTCGCGTCCGGCTCGATCTGATACGAGCGAGCGACGTAGGATTCTCGCGGAACGCGCAGTTCAGTCGGCCAGCGGTCCTTGAGGTCCCGCGCGATCCAGACGTTGACGCCGAAGAGCGCCATCAGCCGCGCCGTCATCTCGACGTACGGCCAGCTCGTCTGCCCGCGTTCGAGCGCGACGACGACTTCGGCCTCCTTCGCGTACGGCGCGGCCATGAGCACGGCTGACAGGTACTGGGACGAGTATGCGGATGGGAAGTGGGCGCTGCCGCCGCGGATACCCTGCGCCTCGACGACGACGGGCGGGTGGCCGGCCGCTGCCTCGTAGCGCACCGTCGCGCCGAGTTCCTCGAGAAGCATCACCAGCTCGGCGATCGGCCGCTCTCGCATGCGCTCGTTGCCGTCGAGGCGGTAAGTCCCCTCGCCGAGCGCGCAGAGCGCCGTCAGGAAGCGGATCGTCGTGCCGCTGTTGGCGCAGGCGATCTCGGCCTTCGATGCGGGCACGGCGCCGGCGCGCCCTTTCACACTCACGGTCGCCGTCTTCGCGTCGGCGTTGAGCTCGTAGCCGAGCGTCCGCAGGCCCTCGATCATCACCTCCGTGTCCTCGGCGAAGAGCACGTTGGAGAGATTCGACTCGCCGTCAGCCAGTGCCGCGATCACGAGCGCGCGGTTCGTGAGGCTCTTGGAGCCCGGCGGCGTTATGATCGCCTGGAACGGCGTCTCGAACGGCGTGAGGGTGATGCGGTCCACGCCTCTATCGTACCGAAGCGCGTTTCTACGTGCCGCAGTTCAGTCAGCCGGGAGGAACATTTCGAGCGCTTCTTCGTCCGTGGCAAAGAGGATCTGCGTTCTGGTGGTGTCCTCGTCGAGGATAAGTGCGCCGTGCTGGCCATACTCCTCAAGCGCCGTCCAGCGGAAGACGTCCTCGCCTTCGAACTCTCCCGGGTTAACGCCGTAGGACTCCAACACAAGTATGAAGGCCCCCAAGAACTCAATGTAGTCCGCCGCGCTATCCCAGCTGAAGGTGATGTCCACGGCGATTCGGGACGCGTCGCTGTCGTCACTATACGTGCGAATCCAGCCCGAGCCCCAGCCGAAGGCCCCGATCACGGCAAAGGTAGGGTCGCCGGTGCGTGTGACCACATAGTTGAAGACGTCGAACGCGCCGAACTGACCTTCAAACGCTTCAGACCAGCCGTCAAGCTCGTCCTCAAGGCTGTCCGGCTTCGGCCTGCTGGCGAGCTCGCCCTCCTTGTACTTCTCCACCTCCAGGACCTGCTCCTGCGTGGCCGGCGGGTCCTCGTAGGCAGCGTTCACGGCATCCCAGCCGCCGTCCTCATAGAGGGCCTCGACGAACAAGACGCAATCTCCGTAGTTGAAGCTGATCGAACGCACCAGAAACTCCGGCGGGTCGAAGTCGACTGGCTCATCACCGGCCGATTCGGCGGCGAGTTGATCCTGCCAGTCGGCGCCCAGGACTTCTTCGGCGTACAGGCGCTGCGTCAGCTCGGCGTCGCCCTCAATCAGGCACTGCAGCATCTCGCCGTACGACGAGTAGCCATCTTCTTCCATCTGCGACTCTAACCACTCATCGAACACCGTATCGAGTCCGAACTCCCAGTCCTGCACGCTGTGCACGTATTCATGCGCCAGCGTTAGTTCGTCTGCGAGAGAGAGTTCAGCGCTGGCTTCACCAACCAACACGAGACGATCGGCCTCAAAATAGTACAGGCCGGCGATGATCTCGGCCGAGTCATCGGCGTAGTCTTCGGCGTACGTGTAGCCGGGAGGAACCAGGCCCAGAAGAGCCATCATCGCCTCAGCCGTTTCGACCTCCTCGGCCTCCTCGTCCTCCAGAGCTGCGAACTGGCCGCGGCCGTACTCCTGGAGCGTCTCGGTGGTGAGGAGGCCCTCCAGGGCTTCCTCGTGGACGGTCAGGCCGCGGATTTCAGCGACCTTGTCGCGGATCTCGTGCAGACGCTCTTCCATCGCTGGCGGGAACGGCGTCAGTTCGGGAAAGTCGTCCTCGCCCCCGGACGAACCCAGGCAGGCGGACAACAGCATCAGACCAAGAGCTACGGCTATCGTGACGATCGATTTGCGCATACGATCCCCCTCTGCACCTATGATAATCCCCCTGACGATCGCGGCAATAGTCTGTGTGCTAACGCAGCGTTAGTACGGCGGCGTCAGGAGCCGCCAGAGCCACTCGACCGCCTCCACTGCGGTGAAGCTATCGAACCAGCGGCCGACGTGCAACGCGAACTCCTGCAAGAGCTTGATCGCCAGCAGCACCGGCAGCACCGCCGCCAGCTGCCCGCGCGTGTAGCGGAAGGGGACGAGGCCGCCGAAGCGTGGTTCGCCGCGCCACTGCTCGTCGAGGCGGAAGAATTTGACGCCGGCGACGAACACGAACCAGAACTCGAACAGGTTTGGGAAGAAGATCAGCACGCCGCGTTCCTGGCTCACCTCGAAGGCCGCGAAGCCAACCAGCCGATAGGCGAAGAGGCCGACGGCGATGTTCCGGGGCGTCCCCTGCCAGCGCAGCGCGACGATGAGAAACGTGACCATGTAGACCTGGTCGAGCCACTTGTCGAACTCCTGGTAGTCGCTCACGCCGCCTTCGTCCAGGAGGTTCATCAGGAAGAGGTCGCTCAGGTCGACGAGCATGGCGAAGATCGCGCCGGGAAAGGGAAAGACGAGCACCGGCAGCGAGCCGAGGACGCGGACAACGGCGATGATGATCTCTTCCGTGGTCACGGCCGTATCGTACAGCGCGCGTTGACGCTTACGTGAAGGTGCTGTAGCGTGCGGGCGGGCGAAGGGAGTGCGCGAGATGCCCACGATCAAGGCCGGCGATATCAACGTCGAATACTACGTGGAGGGCGATGGCCCGCCACTCCTGATGGTCATGGGCTTCGCTGGCCAGGCAAACTCCTGGGGCGAGCCGATCATGAGCCGGCTGCGAGAGCGCTTTACGTGCATCCGCTTCTCGAACCGCGGCACCGGCGCCAGCGACCGGCCAGAGGCGCCGGCAACGATCCGCATGATGACCGACGACGCCGTCGCTCTGCTGGACGCACTCGACGTCAAGCGGGCGCACGTGTTCGGCATCTCGATGGGCGGGATGATCTCGCAGGAGATGGTGCTCAACTATCCGGAGCGCGTGAACGGCCTCGTCCTCGGCTGCACGACGCCCGGGTGGTCGCACGGCCAGGTGGCTTCGCCCGAGGTGTCAGCGGCGATGGTGCCCAAGCCAGGCCTTTCGCGCGAGGAGCAGGTACGCAAGTTTTGGACCGTGATCTGTTCGCCGGCGTTCATCGAAAGCAGCGCCGAATTCCTTGAGGAGATGCTCGTGACGAGCCTTGAGCAGGCGACACCGATCGACACGTTGATAAAGCAGAGTGTCGCCATCCAGGCCTTCGATTCGTTCGACCGCCTGGGCCAGATCAGGACGCCGACGCTCATCATCCACGGCGACGTCGACCGGCTCGTCCCGCCGGCCAACGGCGACATCCTGGCCGCCGGCATCGCCGGGGCGGAGAAGCTGGCGCTCAGCGGCGCCGCGCATATGTTCTTCTGGGAGCAGCCGGAGAAGGCGGCCGACGCGGTCATTGAATTCCTCGCGCGCCCAGACGGGCGGGCGTCTGCCCGTACCCGCGAAGGCATAAGGAGCAGACGATGACACTCAACGAAAAGGTGGCGATCATCACAGGCGCCGCCTCCGGAATCGGAAAGGCGACGTCGTTGGTCTTCGCCCGCGAGGGCGCCAGGGTGCTCTGCGCCGACATCAACGCCGACGGCGCCGAAGCCACCGCGCGGCAGATCGCCGACACGGGCGGCGAGGCGGCGTCGTTCAAGGTGGACGTCGCGGAGGAGGCGCAGGTGCAGGCGATGATCGCCGACGCCGTCTCGCGCTGGGGCCGGCTGGACTCGATCTACAACAACGCCGGCATCGGCACCGGTGGGCCCGTCACCCAGATGTCCGTCGAGGAGTGGGACCGCATCAACTCGATCAACCTGCGCGGCGTCTTTCTGGGCACCAAGCACGCGATCCCGGAGATGCTGAAGACGGGAGGCGGCGCGATCGTTAACACGGCCTCCAACGCCGGCCTCATGGGCACGCCGATGCTCTCGGCGTACTGCGCGACGAAGGGCGGCGTCGTGATGTTCACGAAAGCGACAGCCGCCGAGTGGGCGGCGCTGGGCGTCCGAGTCAACTGCGTCTGCCCGGGCGTCATCCGAACGGCGATCTTCGACCCGCTGCTGGTGATGGCCAAGGCCGCCGGCGAGACGCCCGAACAGACGTGGGAACGAATGGGCAAGACGCACCCGATCGGCCGCGTGGGGGAGGCATCTGAAGTTGCCGAAGCGGTGGCGTTCCTGGCGTCGGACCGGGCCTCGTTCATCACTGGCGTGGCGCTACCAGTAGACGGCGGGCTAGCCGGTGGTTTCGCGCCACGACAGTCAGCGTTCTCGCTGGAGTAGAGCCTATACCCTTTGCGCGCATCATAGACGTTTGTTATTATCTTAGCGAACGCTTGGCAACTACAGTCACGCAATAGAGACTGACTGGTCGGTCGCTTAGCCAGAGGAAGGAAGCCCCCGGCGTGAAATTCGGCATCATCTTACGAAATACAGATGCAGAGGCCCTGGGATGCGCGGGCTCTGGCGTCGACCAGCTAATCCCCCCGATGCTGCCATCGAGCGGCGCCAGTAACGAGAAATCGTTATGAACGTACATAGAATTAGCCACGCGGACGTCGATCAGGTCTGGCACACTTGGAGTGCTCCGCACCGTACCTGACACGACATTACTAACGACGCCCTCACCCCCTTTGGGAGAAGCGGCGGGCCCGGATCCCCCTCCCGGCCCGCCGCACTCTTTTGTCCGCCAGTCGCCGCTTCCACAAATGAGGGTCACCCGTCCACAATCCAGACGGCCACCGGGCGATCCCGTGGGCTATAATGGGGTCGCCCAGAGGCCCCGATTTACTACAATGTGTTATCGATTTAGCAGTTCCGAACCCGCTCTCCCCGCCCGGCCCCGCTGATGTTCACGCACCTCCACACCCACACCGAGTTCTCGCTCCTCGACGGCCTCTCGCGCATTCCGCAACTGATGGACCGCGCCAAAGAGCTGGGCCAGGAGGCGATCGGCCTGACGGACCACGGCGTCCTCTACGGTGCGATCCAGTTCTACAAAGAGGCGCGGGAGCGCGGCATCAAGCCGATCATCGGCATCGAGGCCTACGTCGCGCAGGGCTCGCGACTGGACCGCGACCCGCAGGCCAAGCAGCCGTACCACTTGACCATGCTCGCGAAGAACGACGCCGGCTACCACAACCTCCTGGCGCTCTCGACGAAGGCGCACCTCGAGGGCTACTACTACCGCCCGCGCATGGACCGCGAGATCCTGGAGCAGCACAGCGAAGGGATCATCGTGCTCTCGGGCTGCGCCACCAGCGAGGTCTCGCGACGCCTGCTGGAGGGCCGCTTCGATGATGCGGTGAAGGCGGCACGCTACTACAAAGACCTCTTCGGCGACTACTACATCGAGCTGCAAGAGCACGGCATCGATGAGCACAAGAAGCTGAGCGTCGAGCTGCTGCGCCTGGCCCGCGAGACGGGCCTGCCTGTCGTCGCGACGAACGACCTGCATTACGTCAAGCCGGACGACGCCACCTACCAGGACATCCTCCTCTGCATCGGCACGAACGCGACCGTGCAGGAAGAAGACCGCTTCAAGATGTCGGGCGACTTCGGCTGCTACAGCCTGAAGTCCGAGGACGACATGCGGGCTCTCTTCCCCGACCTACCCGAGGCTATCGACAACTCGTGGGAGATCGCCGAGATGTGCGACCTGACGCTGGAGTTCGGCCGCATGCGCATCCCGCAGGCCCAGGTGCCGCAGGGCCTGACGTCCGACGAGCACCTCGATAACCTCTGCCGCGAAGGCCTCAGGCGCTGTTACCCTGGCGAACCGGAAGATGCCGTGCGCCGCCTGGAGTACGAGCTGGGCGTCATCCGCCAGACCGGGTTCGCCGACTACATCCTCTGCGTGGAGGACTTCGCGCAACACGCTCACGAGCAGGGGATCCAGATGGCGCTGCGAGGCTCCGCGGCGGCCTCGATCGCACTCTACTGCCTGGGCGTCACGGATATCGACCCGCTGGAGCACCGGCTCGTCTTCGAGCGCTTCCTCAACGTGGAGCGCAAGGAGATGCCGGACGTTGACATGGACTTCGCCGAAGACCGCCGCGACGAGATGATCCGCTATGCGGCTGAACGCTACGGTCACGACCGCGTGGCGCAGATCATCACCTTCGGGACGCTGGGCGCGAAGGCCTCGATCCGCGACGTCGGGCGCGCCCTCGGCATGAGCTACGGGGACGTCGACCGCGTGGCGCGCCTGGTGCCGACCATGCCCGCGTCGTTCGGCACGATGACGATCGACGCGGCGCTGAAGGAGGGCGCAGACCTCAAGCAGATCTATCAGACCGACCCCGCGATCGCCAAGCTGATCGACACGGCCCAGGAACTGGAAGGCGTCGCCCGCCACGCCAGCACGCACGCCGCCGGCGTGGTCATCGCGCCCGAGCCGCTGGCCAACTTCATCCCGCTCCAGCGTCCGTCGTCAGGCAACGAGGATGCGCTGCCGACGACGCAGTATGGGAGGTGGGGCGTCGCCGAGTTGGGCCTCCTCAAGATGGACTTCCTCGGCCTCACGAACCTGACGATCCTGGCGGCGGCCTGTGAGGTGATCAAAGCGTCACAGGGCGTCGAGATAAGCCTGCAAGAGCTGCCCGACGGTGACGAGAAGGTCGCCGAGATGCTATCTCGTGGTGAGACTTTCGGCGTCTTCCAGCTGGAGTCGGCCGGCATGCGCCGCCACGTCCAGGAGCTGAAGCCGAACCACATCAAGGACCTGGCGGCGATGGTCGCCCTCTACCGCCCGGGGCCGATGGAGCACATCCCCACGTACATCAACGCCAAGCACGGCCGCGAGAAGGTCCGCTACCCGCACCCTGACCTGGGCGAAATCCTGGACGAAACGTACGGCGTCATCGTCTACCAGGACCAGGTGCTCTTGATCGCCCAGAAGTTCGCCGGCTACACCCTCGGCGAAGCAGACGTCATGCGCAAGGCGATGGGCAAGAAGATCCGCTCGATCATGAAGAAGCAGGAGGAAAAGTTCCTGGCCGGCGCAGCCAAGAACGGCTACTCTGCGGCCGACGCCCAGGCGATCTTCGACCTGATACTGCCCTTCGCCGGATACGCCTTCAACAAGGCCCACTCCGTCTCCTACGGCATCATCGCCTACCAGACCGCCTACCTGAAGGCGAACTTCCCCGAAGAGTACATGACCGCCGTCATGATGATGGCAGGCACTCACGAGCGCATCGCCGAGGCCTACGGCGAGTGCGTCCGCCTGAAAATCAGCGTCCTGCAGCCGGACATTAACGCCAGCGAGGTTAACTTTTCGCTCCAGACCGGCGAAGACGACCCTTCGACAACCCCGCGAAACGCCGCGCTCAGGACAGGCCACTCGACAGAGCCTGACGCCGCGCTCAGGAGAGGCGCGAAGGCGATCCGCTACGGCCTGGCGCGCGTCAAGAACGTCGGCGAGGGCATGTGTGAGGGGATCGTCGAAGCGCGGCTTGACGGTGGACCGTTCAAGAGCCTCGACGACTTCTTCGAGCGCGTCGACGGCAAGTTCCTGAACAAGCGCGCGCTGGAGTGCCTGGCGAAGGCGGGCGCCTTCGACGGCCTCACCGAGCGCGCGACGCTGATCGCCAGCCTCGACCGCCTGGTCACGTTCGCGCAGAGCGCGCAGCGGCAGCGAGAGTCCGGCCAGACATCGCTCTTCGACCTGTTGGACGAAGACGAGCCGGCCGTGCAGGGCCCGCAGCTGGAGGACGTGCCGGAGGCGACGAAGCAGCAGCGACTGACCTGGGAAAAGGAGCTGCTGGGCATCTACCTGTCAGAGCACCCGTTCGCCAGGGCCGCGGAAGAACTTTCGGCGCTCCTCGACTGCAACCTCGTCGGACTCACCGCCGAGTTCGCAGGCGGCGACGTGATCATCGGCGGTGTCGTGGCGGGAATCCGCTCGCTGATGACCCGCGACGGCCGCTCGTTCATCGCCGCGACGCTCGAGGACCAGACTGGCCGCGTCGAGGTCACCGTGTGGCCGGAGACGCTCGAAGCGACGCGCGACCTCTGGGCCGACGGCAACGTGCTCATCATCAGCGCCCGCGTCAAGTTGCGCGACGACCGCCTTTCAGTGGCGGTGAACCGCGCCGCCGTCTACGACGATGGCCCGTTCGATCCATCGTCCGTGCTGCCCGATCTCTCGGCCCCGCAGACGCCGGACTACCGCCGCTACGGTAAGGGCCGGCGAAAGGGCGGCGGCCGGACGAACGGCGGCACCCAGCCCAGCGGCGACGACCAGGCGAACGGGAACGACAACGGGAACGGCAAGGCCCCTCCACCGCCACGGCTGCGAATCGTGATCGACGAGACGGACGACCCTGACGACGACGCCGAGCGCATGCGCGCACTGATCGCCGCCGTCCGCGAGAGCACCGGAACGCAGACCGCGCGCCTCTCGGTGCGTCAGCGCGACGGCGAGGAAGTTGCCCTGGAGCTACCGGACGTGTCGCCCTCACCGGAGCTGACGCGCCGCCTCAGCGACATCATCGGCCCCTGGGGCGCTGTCTACGACTAGGCGCCCCTGCGAGACGCCTCAGCGGGCGCCCTCCGCGCGGAGGAGCGCGTCCTTCATCGGCAGGCCGCCGCCGAAGCCGTGGAGCGAGCCGTCGCTGCCGACGACGCGGTGGCAAGGTACGAAGAGCGGCCACGGGTTCGTCGCCATGACGCGCCCGACGGCACGCGCGGCACGCGGACGCCCCACCTGCTCGGCGAGCCAGCCATAGCTGCGGACCTCACCCGACGGAATGCGCGCGCACTCCTCCAGCACGGCGCGGCGGAAAGGCGTGATCCCCGTCCAGTCGAAGCGTGCACTGTTGGACGCCGGCCGGCCGGCCACGAGAGCGCACACGGCGGCCGGAATCTCGCCGAGCGCCGCGTCTGTGGCGAGCTCGTCCGCGCCGAGTTCGGCCATCCGCTCGATCGCTTCGGTGCGGCTGGGCAGCGGCAGTTCGACGGCGCGGAGACCACCGTCTGAGAGCGCCACGCCCACCCAGCCCAGGTCTGTCTCGATCGTCGCGTACTTGAGTGAATCGGCCACCGTGCGCCTCCTGCTCGGTCAGAATACGGCGCGATTATAGCACCGGCCTCCGTGCGGCGAGTGAACTTCTGACGCTCGTGCGACGTTACTCTAGTGAAGTGCGCCTGATCGTCCCGTTGCTCGTCGCGATTCTGCTGGCTGCCTGCGGAGGCGGCCAGGCCGCGCCGACCGACACGCCGTCTCCGACGCCGACACTCATCCCGTCGCCCACGCCGACGCCAACGCCCAGCCCGTCGCCATCGCCAACGCTGGCGCCGACACCGGCCCCAACACTCGAACCAACGGCCGCGCCCAGCGGCCCCGTCATCGACCTCACGGGGAGCCACACGGAGCAGGGAGGCTTCCTTGCGGTGCGTTTGCGTGATGCACCCGAGGTTGCGGGCGACCCGGCGGTCGTGCTGGCCGGCGTCACCTACGCCATGCTGCCCGCGGCCGACGTCTGGTACACGTACATCGGCCTGCCGACGTGGTTTGCAATCGGCGGCTATCCAATGGACGTCTACGCCGGCGGGCAGGTGCTCGTCTCGGGCTGGCTGGAAGTGAGCGCCGGCGGGTTCGCGTTCGAATCGATTACGCTGCCGCCGGCCTCGAGCGACTTGCTCACGGACACGACCCGTATCGATGAGGAACGCCAGCGTGTCGCCGGCATCCTCGCCGGGTTCACGCCGGAACGCTACTGGAGCGGCGCCTGGATTACCCCGACGGCGGGGATCGTCAGCGATGAGTTCGGCACGCAGCGGTCGATCAACGACGGCGCTTACTTCCCGCATACGGGAC